>WBZY01000088.1_pt1 | contig 97446 bp, 93 predicted proteins | sample 5204191 | NCBI WGS metagenome assembly WBZY01 (sample SAMN12344363, study PRJNA552823) | activated sludge metagenome | biome: Activated sludge suspended growth; feature: Anammox Sidestream; material: Wastewater; isolation source: activated sludge from anammox sidestream of wastewater treatment... | reverse complement strand
GCAGCGGCGATGGTGTATCCGCTCGCTTCGCCGTTTTCCATCGAAGCCGAAATGTACTTGAACATGCTCCAGCCTGGATAAACCGCAAGCCAGATGAAGAAAACAACGATTGCCGCTTTTTGTCCTGCCTGCGAGTTGATTTTCAAGTGAGGCAGAATCAGCGTATCCAGCATTACGAAAAGAAGCGCCAACACCAGCGAGAGCAGACCGACGTAATAGCGATCTGAAAACAAATCCACGTGGTCTTCGGTGGTGACCGAGTACATCAAGCCCAAAATCGTGACGACGAAAAAGGTCCACGAGACGAAAAAGATGGGTTGCATCATCGTCCGCGTGAACGTTTTCCAGTTCTCCCGTTTGTTGATCACCAAGAGGACAGCAAAAATCACAGCCACAACGATCCATGGATTATCGAAGAGGGGCTGTAAGACGGGATGAATCGGCAAGAACCAGTGCAGAATTTTCGACAGGGAGAGGCGTAAATTTTCCAGCGGGTTGACGATCGAACCGCTCACGCCCCAGAACGAGTCGTATTGACCGATGTTGTGAAGTCCGATCCACAAGGCGATGGGAAGCAGGGATAAAACGCCAAAGACGAATCCATCGCGGACGCCGCGCCAGAATCTGTCACGGTTGGCGTACAGGATGAAACAGCCTCCTACGGCGATCAGACTTGCCCCAAGATAACGCTGAAGCGGCGCGAGCGCCGACATGGCGACCATCCACCAAAAGGCGCGGCGCGAACGAGTCTGCACATAGTCCGCGCTTGCGATGAGAAAGATCATCGAGAACGTGACGAATAGCGGCTCGGAGGAAATGTTCGTGTGGACGCGGACCGCCATGTCGGAGGCGAGGATGAACAGACCGCCGAGGTAGATGTACAGCGGTTTGTCGCGGAACGCATAGACTACAAATACGCCGTGCAGAAAAATATTGATCGCAAACAAAATGAGGTTGAGGTAACCGCCCGCGTAAAGCACATCCAACCCGGTGACCGCGCTTATGCCCGCGATCGCGAGCGGATACAGCGGGGGCCACCACAACAGCGGACGCCCGGTATGATCGAAGAAGCCTTTGCCGTCCAAAAGGTTTTGCGCGATGGATAAATATTTCGTCGCATCTGCCGAAACGCCGGGACCATACTTCGACGTGACCAGCCCGGCGATGAACGCGCCGACGAGTGAGATGACAATCAAAAATTGCAGGCGCCGCCTATCCATTGAAAAACTCGTATTTTTATTATAATGGACGGCATGAATTCGCAACACCACTTTACCATCGAGCAGGCGCTTGAGTTGATCCGTTCGAGGAAACTTTCCGCCGAAGAATTGACGAACGCCTGCCTCGACCAGATCAAGCGGCTCGACCCCGCGCTGAATGCGTTTATTACAGTTAGCGGTCAGCAAGCGGCGGACAGCGATCAGTCGCAAGCGAAAGGCGTAACGGCTTCGCTGGTAAATTCACTGCGCGGCATTCCCATCGCCGTCAAAGATTTGTTCGACACGGCGGGCATCCGCACCACCGCAGGATCGAAATTTTTCACGGATAATATTCCCAAAACCGACGCGTTCGTAGTCGGCAGACTCAAACAGGCGGGAGCGCGCATTATCGGCAAGACGAACACACACGAGATCGCACTCGGCGTGACCGGGGATAATCCGCATTTTGGCACGGCGCGCAACCCGTGGGATTCGACTCGCATCCCCGGCGGATCGTCGAGCGGATCGGCGATCGCTGTCGCGACCGGCATGGCAGTTGGCGCGCTCGGTACTGACACGGGCGGTTCGATCCGCATCCCGGCGTCGCTGTGCGGCGTGGTGGGATTCAAACCCACCTATGGACGCGTCAGTCTGCGCGGCGTCTTCCCCCTGTCGTGGAATCTCGACCATGCCGGACCCATCACCACGTCGGTGAAAGACGCGGCGTTGATGATGTTGGTCATCTCCGCGTATGATTCCCTCGACCCGGCGTCCATCAAAATGTTGCCGGGCGATTATCTCGGTCATCTCACGGACGATTTAGAGGGAAGAAAGATCGCGTTCGCCACCGGCGAATACATTGAAGCGGCGGATGGGGAAGTTTTACAAGCCGTCCGCGAGGCGGTGAATGTTTTCGAATCCATGAAGTGCAAAATCAGCGACGTGAATATGGACGTGTTGCGCGACGCGGCAATGGCAAACAAAACGATGGCGCAAGCCGACGGCGCGGCGGTGCATCGCGACCGTTTGCGCGAACGTCCCAATTGGTTCGGCGAAGATGTGCGGCGGCGGCTCACCGACGGCGCGAACACTTCCTCCACCGAGTACGCGCTGGCGAGGCGGACGCAGGCTGAGATGCGAAAACGATTCGAGGCGTTCTTCGAGTCGTACGATTTTTTGATCCTGCCGACCACGCCCATCCCCGCGCCGACGATTACCGGTCATGACGCGGTGGAGCAAGCCGCGCGGTTGACTCGTTTCACCGCGCCGTTCAATCTCACGGGTCTGCCTGCTCTGTCCATCCCGTGCGGATTCACATCCAGCGGACTGCCCATCGGTTTGCAGATCGTCTCGCGCGCCTGGGCGGACGCGAAGGTACTGAATGCCGGTTACGCCTTCGAGCAAGCGACCGAGTGGAAGTATCGAACTCCAACCCCACAATGACAAACTGCCCCAGATGTTGGGGCAGTTTGTCGGTTGCTTGCTATGAAATATATAAAACGATCTAGATGCCGCCACCACCGCCACCGCTACCGGGGCAGTCATTGTAATAATAGGCGTCACCCGGACGAGTGAAGGAACATGCCGGACTGGAGGGCATGAACTCATAATCGTACGTGTCATCCCAATCTGGATTGTAGTATTGGATGACATCTCCGTAAGTGGCGGGATCCGACTGGCAATTGTCGCCTACATAAGCCCAGGAGGTTGCGGTTTCAACATCCCAATCGTACACTCCGTAGCAATATTCCGTCGGTTCTGAGGAGCGGGGACGGACAAACGTCCAAAAGAGGAATCCGTTAAAGGTCACCACAACATTGCCCTGAACCATCCTCGGAGTCGTACAGCGGACCGTTTCCGCATCCACTTGTGAGCAATAGAGATCATAATCCTCGCCGTTAACGACATGCACCGAACCATTCAATTGCGACTTGGCAAGCTTTCCGCTCACTTGAAACAGGAAGACTGTGCCGGGCTTGATGGCTTCGGCAGAGATCAGAGTCGGCGCGGAGGCTGCCGAGGGCGCGGCAGAAACAACGCCACTAGACATAATTAACAAAGACAATGCGACAAAAAACGCGAGCAAATTCTTTTTCATTTTTTTCTTCTCCTTGGTAAATCTAGCGCTCAGCAGAATTGGGTTTCATGCAAACTAGACCTTCTCGTTCATGAGAAGTTACAAAAGTCACAATAAAACTCCTCTCAAATCTGCAAAGGTGCGCGGTAAGCGCAATTTCCAGATCGTTGAGGCAAAATAAGAATCAAGCCCTCGCACTTCAGCGAGGGCAATTGTCTTACGGAGGGCATGGTGCAGTGCTGGTAACACACGAACAAAGCGATTGGCACCACCGCAAACCTCTTTGCGGATCACAAAACACGGGTGTGCATCCGCTATCGTCCCCTCCCGGCGTCTTCGTCGGAATAATACAATTAGGAATCCCAACGCTCTGAACAACCGAAACGATCCCCTGTGCGGGATATGGCACGCAAGCATTTTGACCGGGCACGTAGTACGTTCCCACTGGGCATTGAGGAAGCGGCACATTCGCATCCTGCCCCGGCGCGGCAGAACAGCATTGGTTCGTCGGGTCGTAGTTGAAACCCGGTAAGCATTGTCCCGGCCAGCCTTGGGCAACGCATTGGTTTCCCTGTTGCATGAACCCTGCAGGGCATGTCGGACTGCCCGGCAAAGTCTGTTGGCAATCGGCTTTGATCGAAACCGTTGTCGGAGATTGGCAATTATATTGACCCGGATTCCCGGTCGGCGCGCAACTGCCCGCATCGATCACCGCGCCGGCAGGACCGGTGAAATTCACATTTGCCGATCCCACCTGCCCTACACACAACGGCACAACCTGAATGGCTACGTTCGGGCAAGACTCTGAAGGCGCGCCTCCGCCGCCCGGTGAACCCGGCGTTGCATCCTGTCCATAGACCATCAACGCGGTGCAGGTAGGCGAAAAATACATCGGGTCTTCCACCACACAGCGAAAGCCGAGATTCTCCAATTGGAAGATCGGATTGAACGCGAAACGCCGCGCCGATTCGGTTTCGTAGGCTGGGGCGTCGAATCCGCTCGAACGGACAGAGCGCGTATTCCCCAGGTCCGGACCGAGCGGGTCTTCCGTCGGCGAAATGGAATAATATTTCGGGTCGTACCAATCTGCCGTCCACTCGTACACATTGCCCGCCATATCGAGCGCTTCATAATAACTTTGCCCGGCAGGGTGGTCAACGACCGAGGTTGTTTTGAAATTACAAGTGCCATAGTTGGCGAGATCGCAAGTGGGAGCCGCATCGCCCCACGGATAAATATTCCCATCCGGTCCGCGCGCGGCTTTCTCCCATTCGGCTTCGGTCGGCAAACGTCCGTTCACGAAAGCGCAGTACGACGCGGCTTGATCGTAATTCACGCCGGTCACCGGATGATTGGCTTTCAACGGATTGCCGTAGTCTTTGTTCTTCTCCGCGTTCGGCGAGGCGCACTTCCCCATCGCCACACAAAACGCGTATTGCGAATTCGTCACCTTAGCGCGATACAACCAAAAATCGCTCACGGTCACTTCATGCTCGGGGTTATCGGCTCCGCCATGCCCCATAATGAACGGACCGCCCGGCACCGCCACCAACACGCTTCCATCTACATACAGGAACTGCGAACCCACCTCCATCGGAGGTCCGCTCAGGTCGGGGATCGGAACCACAGTCGGAGATTCTATCGGCTGGATGGGAACCTCCGTGATGACCGGCGGTTCAGTTTCGACGGGCGGCTGGGTCGCGCTCCCCGGCGATTCGGCCGTGGGAGTCGCTCCCAAAGTACAAGCCGCCATCACCGCCGCTCCGATACTAAAAAGCGAAACGAGAAGATTCAACTTCTTCATAGATCCATTCCTTGTCTGAGATGAAGTAGCGCATTGGATGCAATTATACAATCTGCCCCAATATCTGAAACCTTACAAATGGGTGATAAGCAACGTCGCATTCAGTTGACGGCGATGAATTTTTGGGCAATGGCTCGGAGTAACTGATAACAATAGTAAGGCGAGATACTTTGCACATCTCGCCTAGTCTAATCAACTTGAATCATTAGCAAATTTTGTATTCACATTGCGGTTAGGGTTGACTGCAATAGCAACTCGGTCCATAAACCGTGTCAACGCAGACCATCTTTTGAGGCGGAGTACAAACATCCCCTTCCGAGGACTGGCACAGCCCCGGCTCGTTTCCCGCAGGTTTGAAGCCGATCGCAACGCGGCAGGTATTGTCCAACTCTGCGATCGCTTTTATAGGGTAAAAGAACTCAAGTTCGACAAGAGATGTTCCCGCCTGTTCGTGAGTAAAGTGATCGTTAAGATCGAACAGCCACGGATCCAGCATATCGCCGCCAGCCCACGCGCCAGCCATGTATGTTTTGGCGTTTTCGATCAGCGACCATTTGATCGCAAACTGAATAGTGAACGGTTGACCCGGTTGAATACGAGCCCAAGCAAGATCGGGATCGTCTCCCTCTCCCTGATTGAATATCCGGGTTTCATATCCGTCGCCCGCAGATTGATCGTCTGCAAACACGGGCGTCGACCCACCGACATCGTTATTCGAATCGTACCAAACCTCCACGCCATCGGTAGTCCACTCCTTGACGGATGGACGAGAAACAAGCATCAGCCAGTCGCCATACCCGTCAACATCCGAATCGATTTCATAACCGTACTTGCCTGAAAGTTCCTGGTTGACATCCCAAGATTTGACGGTTAGGGAGAAATAGATCCATGTGGAATCAAAATATGAAACTGTTTCCTGAATATCCACCTGAGGGAAATAGGTATCCATCGTGAGTCCGTTAAAAGGACGTTCGTACTTTCCAAACGTGAACCGGTCGCCGCCTGGCGCTCGTTTCTCCGTCGAGGTGAGGAACGAATCTTGATCGGTCGCATAACTCGTGCGTTCCTGTGGAGGCTCACCCGGAACAATCACATGCTGGATCACCGGAACATCCGGCGTCGAACTGGAAACAGGAACGGCGGTTGATGTCGGTACTACGGGCGCCAAGGTTGAAGGCGCGGTTTCCGTTGGAGAAATCCCCGGCGCGGATGAATTGCAAGCAAGAGCGGCGATAAGAATTAGGATAATAGGCATCCAAATAGGTAATGTTTTCATAGATGCACTCCCATAATATTTTGAACCGACGCTGAAAACGATTTTATACCTGTTTTTGATATAACGCCATCTCCCACACAAACAACTTCCGCGTGGAAGTCCGCTTCAACCCCTCCCTATTCATCAACGCTTCCATCTCCGCGACAGGATGCACAAACACCCGAAACGGATCGTTCCTCAGCCGTTGAAAAAAATTCATCACGGACATCACCGCTTTGATATACCATTCCTCGCGCGGGTAGGTCAACGCAACCGCTTTTCGGCTTTTCGTCGCCGCCGCCTTCAACAGTCCAAGCATGTTCGGATAACAACACACGACCCGATCCAACGTGACCACATCCGCCTGCGGCAGGTCGTCCGCCACGTCCGTAAAATCCGCGTGGATGAACTTCACCTGCGCTTCATGCCCAATTCGTTTTGCCTCCTCCGCGGCGACCTTCAAATACGCCGACGACGCGTCCACGTGGGTGGCTTCCTTCGCCACATCCTTCAACAACTCGTGATGAATCGTCCCAATCCCCCCGCCCACATCCAGCAGGGACGCGTCGCGAAGTTCCAGCGAGCGAATCGCTTCGAGAATCAATTGAGTCTGCTTGGCAGGTCCGCGCTTGCGAAAATATTTGAGATTCGCCTTAGCTTCCGCTTCGGTAAACGCGCTATCGGTGACTTCACAGCAATTGCAGGGCATGAGATATTCCTTTTAATTCAATTCGGTGGTTGAGTAGGGACGGTGATTTTCCGTCCCGTATCGAAACCACCAATAACCAAAGCAACTGCGGTTACAAATATCTTTCTTGAAACTGGTGGTTTCGATACGACACTCGCCGCAAAGCGGCTCGTGTCTACTCAACCACCGAGTTGCTCTTTAACCTCCTCATAAAACTCCAACGACTGCGGATTGATCAACGCATCCCGATTGCTCACCGCGCGCCCGTTCAGGATATTCGTCACCGAACTTTCGACCTTCTTCATGCTCAGCGTGTACGGAATATCGGGCGCGGCGATGATCAACGCAGGGACATGTCGCGGCGAGGCGTTCTCGCGCAGGGTCCGTTTGATCTTGTCCTTCAACTCGTCGGTCAACGTGTATCCCGCCGCTAGTTTGACGAAGAGAATCACGCGCTGGTCTTCCTGATAATTTTGTCCCACCGCGAGACTATCCGCCACTTCGGGCAGGTTTTCCATTTGGGCATAAATCTCCGCCGTGCCGATCCGCACCCCCGACGGCTTCAACACCGCATCGGAGCGACCGTAAAACGTGACGCCGCCCGTATCCTTGTGGATCAACACGTAATCGCCGTGCCGCCACACGTTGGGATAGACGTCGAAATACGCCTTGTGATATTTCGAGCCGTCGGGATCGTTCCAAAAATACAACGGCATGGATGGCGCAGGCGCTTCGCACACCAACTCGCCCTGTTCGTCCCAAATCGGCTTGGCGTTTTCATCGTACGATTTTATTTTCATCCCCAGCGCCGCGCCTTGCAACTCCCCCGCAAAGACGGGCTGAATCGGACTCCCCGCTGCAAAACAACCATTGATGTCTGTGCCGCCCGAGATCGAGTTGAAATGCAGATCGGATTTAATTTCACGATAGACATATTCAAACCCATCGGCGGAGAGCGGCGAACCCGTCTGCGAAATTTCACGCAGCGACGATTGATCAAACTTGCGCGGCGAAACATTTTCCTTTTTCAAGAAATGCAGATAACTCGCGCTGCATCCGAAGATCGAAATCTGCTCGTCTTGAATCAATTTCCACATAGCCTCCGCATCGGGGAAATTCGGGTTGCCGTCATACAGCACGATCGTCGCTCCCACCGCCAGCGAACTCATCAACCAATTCCACATCATCCAACTGCACGACGTGATGTAAAAAATTCGGTCGCTGCGTTTCAGGTCCGTGTGCAGGATCAACTCTTTCAGATGATTGATCAGCACGCCGCCCGCGCCTTGCACCAAACACTTCGGCTTGCCCGTCGTCCCCGACGAAAACATAATGTACAGCGGATGATCGAACGGCAGTTGCGCAAAATTGATTTCAAGATTTTTTTCTTTGGAAAGAAAATCTTCATAATGAACTGCGTTTGGGATTTGAGAAACATCCGCTCGTTCGCTCACATACGAGACGACGATCACGGTCTTCACCGACGGGATGCCTGCCGCGACCTCTGCCGCGTGACTCAACGTCTCGAAAGTTTTCCCCTTATAAAAATACCCGTCGGCGGTGATCAGCGCCTTCGGCTCGACTTGTCCCAGCCGTTCGATTGCCGCTCCCTCGCCGATGTCTGTTGCGCACGATGACCACGTCGCCCCAAGACTCGTCGCCGCCAACATACAGACGACCGTCTCGATCAGATTCGGCATATACCCAACGACTCGATCTCCCTCCCTTATGCCTACCTCCGCCAACGAATGACTCAATCGCGCCACTTCGTCATACAACTCGGCATACGTCATCGCCCTTGAAATTTGAGTCTCGCCTTTGAAGATAAATGCGGGTTGATCGTCTCGGTAGCGCAAAAGATTCTCCGCAAAGTTCAACCTCGCCCCCGTGAACCATTTCGTCCCTGGGAAGACGGATAAATCTTCCACCACCTTTTCATACCGCTTCGACGATTTGATTCCAACGAAGCCCCACACCTCCGCCCAAAAATCGGAAATGTTCTCGACCGACCATTGATACAAATCGGCATACGATTCGATATTCAATCCACGCCGCGCGTTCACCTCTTCGATGAAGTGTGTGATATTCGCATCCTGCTTGCGTTGTTCGGAGGGAGTCCAAAGGGGAGTTTTCATTTTCATCCATGCTCCGCTGGTTGAGTAGTCCATAGCGAAGCGGAGCGGAGACGAAGGACGTATCGAAACCAGCGATGTTCAAGAATAATCTTGTTGCAAGAATTGTTTTATTGCGCGGTGGTCTCGATACGCCCTCCGCTTCGCTTCGGGCTACTCGACCACCGAGTTGAATGGATTATAACTATTTCTGCAAACACCCGATCAATTGATTAACAACTCCGACTGGCTCAGAGTTTGTCAACGCCAACACAGGCACAGTCGCAACGGAATAAACATCTCTCAGATCGCCCGCCACCCAATGCCGCGACAGGATTCCCGCCGAATTGGATTCACCGTTCAATGATTCCAACATCTGCTGGGGATTCGCCGCCAGCAACGCGGACGAGGCGACGCTTCTTCCCTCCATTGCAAATTGATCGAACACCTTCTGCACATCCGCGTCCGACGCGTACACCCACACCTGCACAGATGGGTCGCCGAGTCCCATGAATAATGCTTGCACGCCATCCTTGTCCAAATTTTGTATCGGGCTTTGACGATTCGTCACGACGAGAATTTCCTCTTCGCCAATTTGATATGCAAAGCCAGATAAAAATTCTGGCTCGCCGATTTGCAAAGCGATGTCGGCGGAGGTTGGGTCATCCACGCGGACGAGGGTGGCGAGAGAGTCTGTGCAGGCGTAGAGGTCGGTCAGCCACGGCTCGGCGGCAAAGGTCGAATGGACAGAGACAACTTGAAGGGGAGATTGAACCGTGCTGGGGTTGCAGGAAACGATGAAGAGGGTGGAAATTAAAAAAAGAAAAATGTCTTTGAGAATAATGTCTTTGCGAGGAACGCTCTTGTTCTTTGTGACGAAGCAATCTCCTCGCAACTCGGGAGATTGCTTCGCAAAAAACGCTCGCAATGACATGCCTCTTACCATTCCTTTATCAACTCCGCGACCAACTTCGCTTTTTGTTCGAGGCTGTCGGCGAAAATAAATTCGCGCTCCGAGTGATAGCCCTCGCCGACCGCGCCCATGCCGTCGAGCAACGGAATACCGAGCGGCGCGACAAAATTTCCGTCCGACGCGCCGCCTGTGCCGCCCGCTTTGAGTTCGAAGCCGATGCGCGCCGCGATGGATTTTGCTTTTTCAAATGTAGATTTCATCAAATCATCGAACGGCATCGGCGGACGATTCAACGCGCCGACGACTTCGATGCGCGTGCCGTCGAGCGCGGGCTTGAGATTTTGCATTTCGTTTTCGAGTCGTTCCCATTCGCCAGGTTGCATCACGCGCACGTCCACAAGCGCCACACATTCTTCAGGCACAACGTTCGTCACCGTGCCGCCTTTGATCACGCCGACGTTGAGCGTGGTTTGTTTTTCGTAATCGGTCAACTTTTGAATCGCGATCACCTGATGCGACATCTCTTCGATGGCGTTGCGTCCCGCTTGATGATCACCGCCCGCGTGCGCGGCGCGTCCATGCACTGTGACCTTGAACCCGCCCGTCCCTTTGCGCCACGTTTTCAGCGAGCCGTCGAGCAACGCGCCTTCCATCACCAACACCAGCGCGGATTCTTTTGCAAGCGATTCGATGAGTCCGCGCGATGTGTGACTGCCAATCTCTTCGTCGGATGTGCATAACAAGGTGACTGAACGATTCAACTCGGACCTTCGAGCTGACTCAACGGCGGCGAGCGCGATCACGATCCCAGCCTTCATATCCAGCGTACCTGGACCGAAAATTTTCTCGCCCTCTTCGCGATAGGGAGTTTTGTCAATCGTGCCGAGTGGGAAAACTGTGTCCATGTGGCAGAGGATCAAAATCGAAGGATGATCGCTGAAAGATGAAGGATGAAAGCGCGCCAACACATGATCGCCCGTTTCTTTGTTTTGAATGATTTCAACCTGCGCGCCGAGTTTGTGCGCCTCTTCGGCAACGATGGCGCCGACGCGGTCAACCGCGGCTTTATCGTGCGAGGGAGATTCGGTTTCGACGAGAAGTTTGAGCAGGGATTTTGGATTCATATATTCCTCGGTGGTCGAGTAGACCTGCGTGATCGTCGCAGATTGTATCGAGACCACCTGTTTGAATCAAACATAATATTTACAAGTTAGCGGTGGTCTCGATACGAGCCGACGGGCACGGCTCTACTCGACCACCAGAGTTTTTTATTTCATCAAGAACACGATCGCGCCAATGATCGCGCAATAGATGGCAAAAACATATAACGAACGTTTGCTCAAATAGTCAATCAACCACTTGATGGCGAACCAGCCGACGACCGCTGCAGTGACGAATCCCGCCGCGAGCAGAGGCAGAAATTCAGCCAGATTTGGCATTTGAATCACATCCAACATTTCATATCCGCCCGCGGCGAGCATGACCGGGACCGATATCAAAAACGCGAACCGCGCCGCGGACGGGCGGTCGAAGCCTCGGAACATGCCGCCGCTGATGGTCGATCCGCTGCGTGAGGCACCGGGGAAGACGGCGATGATTTGAAACAAACCAACGATCAACGCATCGAGCCAAGTCATTGATTCAAGGGTTCGATTTTTCCTGGTGAACATTTCCGCCAGCGTGAGCAGGATCGCGGCGGAGAACAATCGAATGGAGGCTTGAAGCATCGGCTGTTTGAACAGCGCTTCGACTGCATCCTTCAAGAGATAACCTGCGAGCAACGCGGGGATGGTAGCAATAATTATGTAAAAGCCGAGATTTCTTTCAGGGGTCGAACGTCGAAAGTCGAAAGTCGCTTTCGCTATAGTCAATAAATCTTTTCCATAGAAAGCAAAGAGAGAGACAAGCGTTCCGAGTTGGACAATAACGAGAAAGGAAAATGTCGCGTCGTCGGCAGGGACGCCGAGCAATCGTTGCCCAATGAGCAAATGCGCGGTGGACGAGACGGGGATGAATTCGGTCAGTCCCTGAATGATGCCGAGGAGGAGGGCGTGGAGGAGGGTCATTGAGTTCCTATTTTGCGGTAGGGGCACAGCGGAAACGTCGAAGGTTCTGACGATTAACTTTCCCGCTGTGCCCCTACGGTTGAATGCTTTCTCTTTGCGTTATTGTCCCATTGACCCAACAACTCAGGCACACGCGCCTCAAACGTCCCATCTGAAATAAAAGCGCGTATCTGTTCCATGAGTCGAATCAACGCCCGCAGATTGTGGATCGAGATCAACGTTCCCACGAGTAATTCTTTGGCGACGATCAAGTGACGGATGTATGCACGAGTAAACGTCTTGCAAGCATAGCAATCGCACGTTTCGTCAATCGGACGTTCATCACGGGAAAATGTCGCGTTCATCAAGTTGAGTCGTCCCTCGGGCGCGAAGGCGGAGTGATGACGGGCTAGGCGAGTTGGCAAAACACAGTCAAAGATGTCTATGCCGCGCGCCACGCCGTTGATGAGGTCTTCGGGGGTGCCGACTCCCATCAGGTAGCGCGGCTTGTTCTCGGGCAGGAGCGGAACGACCACATCGAGCGTATCGTGCATCTCTTGTTTGGTCTCACCGACGGAGAGTCCTCCAATGGCGATGCCGGGGGTGCCGAGCGAAGCAATGAAGTTGGCAGACTCAGCCCGAAGGTCCGCTTGAACGCCGCCTTGCACGATCCCGAATAAAGCCTGGTCGCGCCGCGTCTGCGCTTTGATGGATCGCTCCGCCCAGCGATGAGTCCGTTGCATGGCGAGTTTGCTGTAGGCGTGGTCGTTGGGGTCGGAACATTCGTCGAACGCCATGATGATGTCCGCGCCGAGGTTTTCTTGAATCGCAATCGCCTTTTCGGGCGTGAAGCGATGCGTCGAGCCGTCAATGTGACTTTTGAAAGTTACGCCGTCGTCGTCAATTTTGCGGGTTTGCGCGAGGGAGAAAACCTGGAAGCCGCCCGAGTCGGTGAGCATGGGGCGATGCCACTGCATGAACTTGTGCAAGCCGCCCATGTCGCGCACGAGTTCGTCGCCGGGACGCAGATAGAGATGATAGGTGTTGCTTAGCACGAGCGAGGCATTGATGTCTTTGAGATGCTCAGGCGTGAGAGTCTTCACCGTCGCTTGTGTGCCGACGGGCGCGAAGACAGGCGTAAGGAGGTCACCATGCGGCGTGGAGAAAGTCCCTGTGCGAGCGCGGTTGTTTTTAGAAGTGATTTGGAATTGGAACATTGGGGATGATTATACAGGATGGATAATCATTCGAGGAAATTTACAACCTGTGTGAGCCGTGCTGATTGTCGTAACGAACCAATACGGCTACAATCACAATCTCAGGAGAATTCTTTATGAAAACGCTTTCTTCTTTGCTGATAACGATCATGGCGTTGCATCTCACGTCATGCAAGGCAATACCAACCACCTTTGATGTAATCCTGTCTGACTACAGTTATACGCCGAACGAAATTACCGTTCAGGCGGGAAAAGAGATCACCCTCAACCTCCAGAACGACGGATTTGTTTCGCACATGTTCATCATCTTCAAACTTGGAACCGACGCGGGGGAAAAGTACGGTCCTGAAGATGAAGAGAACATCTACTGGAAAGTTCAAGTCCTGCCGGGGAAATCTGCCACGGCGACATTTACCGCGCCATCTGAGGCGGGCGAATATTTTGTCACTTGCGGACTCGGCGGGCATCACGAGGTTGGCATGGTAGGGAAATTGATCGTTGTGGATCAGTGACCTAGACCGCGCGTTCAAATCGGCAGGAACCATCCAATCCCGAAACTCGACGCGTTCATGCAAAAACTCAGGGCGCAGGCGTCCCGCAAATTCAACTTTCCATTCGACAGGCGTTGTAACAAAAAACTTTCGATGAGCCAGATCAATATCTCTGCAACGAAGAGCGTCACGAGATAGTGACGGAAAAAGAGTTGCAGAGAGATCCACAAGATGGATTGGGTGAAAACGTTGACCACGAGACTCGCCCACAAAAGCGGCCCCGCTGGTCGCTTCGCGAGAATCGAATAGCCGAGAACAACCATCCCTTCGATGAGAATCGTGAAAAGGAGGCTTTGAGTCACTGCCGAGCGCGGCGGCGCAAGAACATCACCAAAACCGCCCCCAAACCGATCAGCAGCAAGAGAACGACGCACAGAACCAAAATTCCAAGCCAGGTGGGAATAGCGGATGAGGGCGAGTTTGGATTCAATTCGGGAGGCACGGGCGAACCAGAGACCTCTTCCACTGACAGATCGTTCGGATTGACGGTGACAAGGTATTCGGAACTGAAATCGATCGTTTCAAAAATGTTGCTCTGCCGAGTCACCCCATCTGAAAATTGGATTTCCAACCGATGATACGGAGCAAAGCCATACGCGATGGCGGAGCAATGAAACTCCTCGCAAGTCAGCCTCTGCGGACCCAACTCTTCCAAAGGTGACGCGTCGGCGCAATCCGCCTGTTCACATTCGTATAAAATCCCCGAGGTGATGGTCACTTGCCCGCCGCCAAGATTCGATTCAAACTTGAAGTCCATCGTCGGCTTCGGACCGATATCCGCAAGCGCATTTTGACCAGAGGCAAACATTACGAGAAGGACAAGACTGAACAATAAAATTCTGAATTTGGTCATATCATTCCTCCATGCTATCGAGAGCCATCAGGGAACAAGAATTACTTGCCCGACTGCAAGTGCGCCCATGCTTTTTCCTCCTCGGGGCGGTTCCAATCTTCAGCCAGTGCGGTTTCGCTCAGCAAGGTTGTTTCTTCGACGGGTATTGATTCATCAAGGATCGTCAGGATGGCGCGACGCGGCGCGGGCAATTTCACCTGCTCATGCAAGTGAACGGTCCCGTCGGTTTCTACGGTCACTTCGATTGTGCGTAACACCATGTTTCACCTCGCATCTTCATTATACAACTAAACAATCGCCAACTCCACCGCCGCTTCATTACTCCACCGCAAACGCCACGCGGGCGGGATTCAACAAAACCATCGGCGTTTGCAATACGGGCATCTGCGAAACATACAGATTGGCAACCTCCACATCGTACAGCGACATCCATGCCGAACCCGCGACCTCAAGGCTTTGCACAACTTCCGTCTGAGTCGAGACGCGGAGTTTTCCCTTCATCATAAACGTCCCCACCAACACGTTCACCTGTTGCATCATGCGGTTGGCTTCGGTGGGATCGTAATCCAGCGGTTCGTGCGTTGGCGGCATCGTGTGGAACGCGATCAATTGCGGCGTGGGAAAATAAATTTCAGAATACGTGAGCGAGATCGGCGCCGTCTCGCGCCCGAACACAACGACATGCGGCTTCAACACGTGGATATATTTCGGCGCGCCGTCGCTTCTCAGCCAAATGCTCACGCGCGAAATGCTTTGCCGCGTCACCGCCTCCCCACTCACCAACGCATCCTGCGTGTACAACATCACAGGGGTAGTCTTTTCATCAGGCTTGAGAATATACATGGCGCCTCCGAACAATTGGATTATACACTTGCCCGCAATTCTGTTGACCGTTTATACTGTTGCCGCATGAATCATCTGGATAAAAACCCGCTTCCCTCGCGGACGGACATCTGCCTCGCCCTCCTCATCGGACTCGCCGCCTTCGCGTTGTACGTCCGCACGCTTGCGCCATCCCTACTGTGGGGCGACTCTGCCGAATTCCAGACTCTCTCCTACACCCTCGGCATGACCCATCACACGGGCTACGCGACTCAAATCATCTTCGGCAAACTCTTCACGTTGATTCCGATAAATGGCATTGCGTGGCGCGTCAATTTGATGTCCGCGTTTTTCGGCGCGCTGGCGGTGGCGAATACTTTCCTCATCGTAAAGTTGTTGACGAATTCACGCGCCGCTGCGTTATCCGCCTCGTTCGTCCTCGCCCTCACGGAGGGATTCTGGTGGCGCGCCCTCGTCGCCGAATCGTATGCGCCTGCCGCAGGGATGCTTGCCACGGTCTGGCTATTCTTCTTGTTGTGGCGGAAGACCGCTAAGCCCACCTATCTTTTTCTCGCAGGGCTCACGGGCGGATTAAGCCTCGGCATTCACAGCACGGTAGTGATGACTGCCGCGTCCGTGTTGGCAGTGATGGCGTTCACGGCGCGCAAACGCGTCGAATGGGTCAGCGCGGCGGCGGGGGCGCTTCTCGGCGCGGCGCTCTTCTTCGGGTTTTTCTTCTTCCTCGATTACAACAATCCGCCTTCGAGCGTGCACAACACGGTCTTCCGCGTCAACCTCAGCGCGGTGGGACTCACCGAAAGCGAATATGATTCCGCATGGGATCGCTTTTTGTTTATTTTCCCTGCCAACCGCGCGTCGTCGTACTATTTCACAGCCACACATGCTGAAATGACAAACAGACTCGCCGAGTATGTTTCGTATTTTCCCTGGTGGCAGTTGACGCTCACGCTGATTGGAATCGTTTGGTTATTTTTCGGCGGCAGGTGGCGCGAGGGATTGTATCCGCTCATTGCGTTCCTGCTCATTTGGGGACTCGCCATCACGGTTTCGTTTTCCATCTACCGTGAGTTTTATGTGCCAGCGACGGTGATCACGTCTGTGTGGTTCGGCGCGGGAGCGGGCGCGTTGTTGTCAGCGTTGGGGATGTTGAGGAAACTGAATCAGCCGTCCCTGCGAATGACGCGGGTTTTCATCTCCATCATCTTAATTATTTTGCCAATCTGGAATGCGCGGCAGAATTTGAGTCTTGCGATCCAAAAAGGGTATACGACTTTCATTCGCGAGGAACATATCTATCCCGTGTTCGCGCCCGATAAAGCGATCCGTGAGGCGAAGCGAGTCGTCAACCGCGTGGAAGATAACGCCATCGTTTTTACAAATTGGGATAAACTGTATTCGTACATTTACACCGCGCAGATCGAGGAAGGGAAGATGGGTATTGCCTTTCACGAAGTGTTAGACGAGGGCGATCAAATTTTGCCGACGACGATGATCGAATACATCGATGCAAATATCGATACGCGCCCGATCTATTTTGCAATGGACATGCCTGAACTTTCCGAGTTGTATCGAGTGACAAAAATCAACGACACGCTTTTTCGAATCGAACGCAAATGACGCATAACAAACGTTGGGTCATCGCGCCTGTCATCACCTCGCAAGCCAGCGAAGCGCTCGCCGCTGTGCCTCCGATTCTACGGCAGATTCTTTTCAATCGCGGCATCGGCACCGAGGAGAACGCGCGCGCGTTCGTCGCCGCCAAGCCGACCTTCGACACGAATCCGTTTCAGATGATCGGGATGCAAGCGACGGTGGATCGGATTTCTTTCGCGCTCGATCACAACGAGCCCATCGCGGTCTATGGCGATTACGACGTGGACGGCGTCACTGCCACGGCGTTGCTCGTGGAGGCGTTGAGGCAACTCGGCGGAAATGTGCGCGGCTACATCCCGAATCGATTCGAGGAGGGCTACGGACTCAACAAAGACGCGTTGGATCATTTGAAAGACGAAGGAGTCAAACTCGTTATCACCGTGGATTGTGGAATCCGCTCGCCCGACGAAACGCTTCACGCGCGGACCATCGGGCTGGACCTCATCATCAGCGACCACCACCACCCCGACGGAGTCAACCTCCCGCCCGCGTTCGCGGTCATCAACCCGAAACAACACGGCGATCCGTATCCCGATAAAGATTTAGCGGGGGTGGGGATTGCTTACAAAATTGTGGAAGCGTTGTTCAAAAGCAGAGACTCGAGACTGGAAACTGATCTAGCAGGCTTGCTTGATCTTGTCGCGCTTGGAACTGTCGCCGATCTTGCGCCGCTGGTTGGAGAGAATCGCTCACTCGTCCGCAACGGACTCAAACAACTCCGCGAGACGAAACGGCAGGGATTGTTTTCACTCGCGGGCGTCGCGCAAGTCAAAATGGATAAGATCACGGCGGGCAACATCGGCTTCATGCTTGGTCCGCGCCTGAACGCGTCGGGCAGGCTGGAGTCGGCGCTGGCTTCGTTTGAATTGCTCACCACCACCGACTTCATGCGCGCAGGTCAACTCGCGCAACAACTCGAAGTGCAAAACCGCCAGCGTCAGTCCATCACCAAGACGATGCAAGCGCAAGCGGAAGAGATCGCAATGCGAGACGATCCCCATGCGTTTCTTTTATTTGCCGCTGATGAAAGTTTCAATTCGGGCGTGGTCGGCTTGGCGGCGTCGCGCTTGACGGAAACGTATTACCGTCCATCCGTTGTCGCGGCGAAGGGACCTGACGAAACGCGCGGCTCGTGCCGCTCGATCCCCGAATTTCACATCACCGATGCGTTGGATCAATGCAAAGATTTGCTCGTCCGTCACGGAGGTCACGCCGCGGCGGCGGGATTTACCGTAAAAAATGAAAACCTGCCTGAGTTAGTTGCGCGGCTCAAATCAATTGCAAAAGAAAAACTAGACGGGAAAGATTTGCGCCAGACGCTTTCCGCCGACATGGAACTGCCCCTCGCCGATATGAATTTCGGCGTCTTGAAACATCTCTCGTTTCTTGAGCCGACAGGCTACGGCAACCCCGATGCGATCTTCGTCTCGCGCAATGTGAAGGTCAAAGCATTCCGCGCGGTCGGCTCGGAGGGCAGGCACTTGAAACTCACTCTCGAGGACGGTCCCGCGTTGACCTACGACGCGATTGGTTTCCGCATGGGAGCAATGGCAAAGTCCTTGCCCCCGCGCGTGGATGTGATGTACACCCTCGAAGCCAACGAATGGAACGGGCGGACGAATCTGCAATTGAATTTGAAGGATGTGAAGGCGGCGGGGGTAGCGGATTAGGGGGGAAGTAGACAGGTAGACAGGTATACAAGTACACAAGAAAACACGTAGACAGGTGACATTCCTTCACTTGTCTACGTGTTTGCCTGTTTCCGTGCCTCCGTGTCTACATGTTTCCGTATTTACGCTTTTACTTTGCCTTCAACTCTTCTTCGCGCTCAGGAATCGTAAAGCGATTGATGGTCGTGTTATCCACCACACCATTCAGGTTGCGATTCATCCACACAGTGAACGACCATAGCCACGGAATGATCCACATCCTGCGCGGGCGTCGGACGAGCGACACAACGGCTTCAGCCACTTGCTCCGCAGTGAGCAACATGAATTTCGGCGTCGTTGCTTTGGTCTTGCGGTTGATGCCTGCGTGCGCACCGAACTCGGTCGCGACCCCGCCTGGATACACCATCGAAACGTCTATGCCCCAAGGCTTGACCTCGCGCCTCAGCGCTTCAGAGAATCCATGCACGGCGTGTTTGCACGCGGCATACACCGTATAGGTGGGGGTAGCGACAAGTCCCGCCATCGAACACATTTGGATGATCGAACCAGATCTCTGCTGGATCATCACCGGCAACACCTGGCGTGTAGTCTGGATCACGCCCATCACATTCACGTCGAATTGCCCCTGAATATCTTTTACCGGGTCGAGTTTCTCCAGCCAATCAATGCGCCCAAAACCGGCGTTGTTGACGAGAATGTCAATTCTCCCGTACTTATCCATCGTTTGCTTGACGAGCGATTGAATATCTTCAAGTTTGGAAAGGTCTGCCTGCACCACAAGCGTCTCCGCGCCGGACCCCATGCGGTTAATTTCGTCGGCGAGCGCTTGCAACTTATCCACACGACGCGCGGCGAGGACGACCTTCGATCCTTCGCGCCCGAACTGACGCGCGGTCGCCTCGCCAATTCCCGACGACGCGCCGGTCACGATCACAACTTTGCCTTTGGGATCCATAAGAGCCTCCTTATGTTAATCGTTCGCGAGCAGTTACACTGCGAGCGGGATGCTGTGCAAGTAGGATGCAGTGCAACTGCATCCTAATCAAAAAGTTGCTGTATTACAAACGCGTCACGGTCCCCAGCGTGGCTGGTAATCGCAATAACTGTTGTTGGTTAATCGTCGCAAATCTGTGCTGTTCGTGCGGATGATGTAAATCTCGCATCCATGATCGTCGCCGTAGTGATCGAAATACGCGGTGAACGCAACCCACTGCCCATCCGGTGAAAATGAAGGACCCTGGCTGTTGCCGCCACTCGGCGTGATTTGACGCGCGTTCGATCCGTCCGCGCCCATGATGTAAACCTCGCGCTTCCACGGCTCACCGGAATAGGTGACAATCAGACTCCCATCGGGCGACCAATCGCTTCTGCCGCGGATGGACGGCAGGTTCGACACCCGCTTGATCGCGCTCCCTTTCAGGCTGACCGTGAACAACTGCACGCCACCGTCGCGGTCGGAGGCGAACAGAATCAATTTGCCATCCGGTGACCAGGTTGGATCCCAGCCGAGGGCTTGCGGAATGTTTGCCGGGCCGTTGCCGTCTCTTTCCATGACCCAGATCTGATTCTGTTGTGTGTTCGGGTTGCCGCGCATGAAGACGATCGTTTCTCCGTTCGGCGAAACTTCGGGCGCGTTGGCAACGCCGAGGCGATTGGTGAGGCGCTTCACGTTTCCGCTGTTCAAGTTCATTTCATAGATTTCGTACACGTTCTTCTCGCGGAACGCGGAGTACAACACACTTTGACCATCGGGAGACAAGGAAGGATAGTAATGACGAACGTTATCGCTCGTCAATTGCCGGAATCCCGAACCGTCCGCGTTGATGATGCAAATTTGGTCAGAGGCTTGCACTTTGTTGACTTGGCACGTGAAAACGATTTTGCCCGTCAATTGATCGGATGGGGATGGCGAGGGAATCGTATTTTGAGGAATGGCGGTGAAGGTGGCTGTCGCAAAATTGAAATCAGGGGTCGCGATGATTTGCTCCGTCGCGGCGGGAGGGGTAAAGCCGGAGGGCGTGGACGCTTGAAGCGTGGCGAACAGGTCCGGCGTCGGGGTTGAAGCGGCGGGGAGGTTGCATCCAGAAAGCATTGTCATTGCGAGGATGATAGTCCGAAGCAATCTCCAACCAACACGAGGAGATTGCTTCGTCGGGTCTTCGACCTGCCTCGCAATGACATGGATTTTTTTATTTAATTTCTGTCTCAATGGATTCAATGTAAAACTCCTCGCCGGATACTATTTTCGCTCCGTAACTTCCGCAATAGGGGCAACGAATCTCTCCGCCCTCGGGATGATATTTTTTGAAACATGCCATGCACTGCGCGTCGGCGGCGATCGCTCGGAAATGTAATTGCGCCGGTTCCGCGAGCGTGCCTTTGCTGAGGTCGCGCCAGTGCGCCAAAATCAGATCTTGATCGAGTTCTGCAATTTCGCCGATGGCGATGTGAAGATGATTGACCTTCGCCGCACCATGCTCGCGCGCATGTTGAAGAACCTTCGTGAGCATCGCGCGGGCGGCTTCTATTTCGTTTCGATGATTCATTTGATGAGCCGCCTCAGGTCGGTCTATAAGCCGCATTCTGTCCTGCGAATCGCTCCGCATGTGCGATCATCTCTCTGGGCGACGCGTCGCCGCGCCGCTCGATGCAGCCTACCCGGGACTGATCCGCTCACCGCGTGAACGGATGCGTATGAAGACGAGCCGTCTCCCGCCATCCGCAGATGGCTTCGTCCCTGCTTGGCCTTGCTCCCGGCGGGGGTTACCTGACGATCTGCATTGCTGCAAATGCCGGTGGTCTCTTACACCACCTTTTCACTCTTACTGCCCTCACCCCTGCGCCCCTCTCCCATTGGGAGAGGGGATGGAGGTGAGGGAGCGACTTGTTTCTGTGGCCCTTTTCCGGCAGGTTCGCTCCTTACGGAGGCTTCCCCACCCCGGGGACTATCCGACGCCGTGCTCTATGGAGTGCGGACTTTCCTCGATGGCGACAACGCGCCACCGCGATCGCCCAACCGACCTGAGGCAAGTTCATCATACACGCAAGGCGAAGGAGCGTCAACAGCGGGAGCCAGGATCAAACGAAAGACCTACACAGATAGTTGGAATTGACAAATTTGAAAACGAGGCATTTTTCTCTGGCTAATTTCATAAAAGACATTAAAATAGCGTTGCAATGTGATTGGAGGAGTTATCGTGAGTAAGCGGCAAGGTAAAACCATCATCGGTCTCACTGGCAACATCGCCACCGGTAAAAGCGTGGTGCGGCGCATGTTGGAACATCTCGGCGCGTACACCATTGACGCCGACACGCTCGCTCATCGCGTCATCGCCAAAGACGCGCCGGGCTACAAGCGCGTGCTCGATACGTTCGGAAAGTGGCTGATTAACAAAGAGGGTCAAATTGATCGCGGCAAACTTGGCAAACTCGTTTTCTCCGATGCCGAGGCGCTCGCACAGCTCGAAGCGATCGTCCATCCCTACGTCATGCAGGCGGTAGATTTGCTTATCCGCCGCTCAACCCAACCCGTCGTAGTGATCGAGGCGATCAAACTGCTTGAATCCGATCTGCGGAAAGAATGCGATTCCATTTGGGTCACCGACGCGCCGGCGCAAATCCAAGTGGAGCGGCTCATCCGTAAACGCGGACTCAGCCCGCAAGATGCGCTCCAACGCGTCAACGCGCAAGCCTCTCCCAGAGAGAAACTTGACGCGGCAAACATTGTCATCAAAAACACCGGCTCGTACGACGATCTGTGGAAACAAGTCGTCGAGGGATGGAAAGCGGTCACTTCGACAAAGGGAACTGCCCCGCTCGTGGCGACCGAATCGAACCCCGGAGAGTTTTCGCTCGAACGCGGGCGTCCGCGTGATTCACAAAAGATCGCCGATCTCGTTACGCGCCTAAGCAAAGGCAAGCGCGCCATGACACCCGACAATGTGATGGAAGCCTTCGGCGAAAAAGCCTTCCTGATCTTACACATGGGCGGCGAGCCGGTCGGCATCGCAGGCTGGCAAGTGGAGAACCTCGTGGCGCGCACAGACGAACTCTATCTCGACCCGAAAATCTCCGCCGACAAAGCGCTTCCGCTTCTCATTCAGGAAGTGGAAGAAGCCTCCAGCGTCTTGCAGTGTGAGGCGTCGCTCGTCTTTCCGCCGATAGACCTCGTCGGCTTCGATGCGGTGTGGAAGAACCTCGGCTACTCGCGCCGCTCCCCGGAATCGCTCGGCTCGCAGGCGTGGATGGAAGCCGCCAACGAATCCATGCCGCGCGGCGGGGCTTTATTCTTCAAACAACTCCGCGCCGACCGAGTGTTGAGACCGATCTAAACAGCCGTAAATCGAACATTTGAACTTTGTAACTCTCTGGGGGAGAAAGAATTGGCGATGGCGAAAAGCAAGTGATGATCTCGTAAGGCGGGATGATATCCCACCATTTCATGGTAGAAAAACCTCAGCGGGAATCTGCGAATGGGGGCAAAGGCAACGAATGAAAATCCGCCTTTTTGCGATATTTGCGCTCCAAATTACCCGCCGGTGAGACGACGATGAGAAAGCCGCCACAGCGCGCATTCACCATTTACCAATCCTCAAATACCAATTACACTTTCAGGGATGGCGAACTTTCTCGATAATGTTTTCTTCATTTTCCAGCGTCTCAATTGGCTGAGCCTCCTCGATATTTTTCTTGTCGCACTGATCTTCTTCGCCTTGCTTTACACGCTGCGCGATACACAAGCGATGGTCCTGCTGCGAGGCGCGATCTTTTTCATCGTCGCGCTGATCTTGCTCACTTCGCTGTTCGACTTGCCGGCATTTTCGTGGCTGGTGCAGAACACTTTGCCCGCGCTTCTGCTTGCCATTCCGGTCGTTTTTGCACCGGAGATCCGCCGAGCGCTCGAACGGCTGGGGCGCGCAGGGACGTTCACCCACGTCAACCCTACGCCGCAGACCGACATCCTCAAAGTGATCCACGCCGTCGTAGAGGCGGCTCGGCGACTTTCCGCGCGGCAACACGGAGCGCTAATCGTGATGCAGCGCAGCGACCATCTCGAACAGTATATCGAAACAGGCGTGCAACTCAATGCGCAAGTGACGCCTGAACTGCTGTTGCAAATTTTCTATCCCGATACGCCTCTTCACGACGGGGCGGTCATCATCGCCGATGGGAGGGTGATCGCGGCGGCGTGCGTGATGCCGCTTTCAGCCAGCGGAATCCTCAACCGCAACCCCGAACGCCAAATGGGCTTACGTCACCGCGCCGCGCTCGGCGCCTCTGAAGTGAGCGATGCGGTTTCCATTGTAGTTTCAGAGCAAAGCGGCTCGATCTCGATCTCGCACGCGGGACGCATGATCCGCCGCATTGACCCAGAGCGACTCGAAAATATCTTGATCGCGTTCTATCAAACGTCGAATACCACGCCGCGCAAGGTGTGGTTCCAGCGTTTTTTTCCAAATTTGTTCCGAAAGGATGACACGTAGAGCGAGGCTCTGAAGTCTCGCCCTACGAAATAACATGCGCTGGTTTGCCTCGAACTTTCGATCCATGTTGCTTGCCCTCATCCTTGCGGTCGCGGTGTGGATCTCCGCCGTCACCGCCGCCGACCCGGGCGAGATCCGCTCGCCGATCGCGGTGCCGCTTGAAATCGTCGGACAGGATCCGTCGCTCGTCATCACAAGCGAAATCCCCTCGTCCATCGAAGTCACTCTGCGCGCGCCGCGTTCGGTGTGGGAGCAATTGACCGCACAGGGAAATTCGGTGCGCGCCATCTTGGATCTTTCCAACATGAGCGCGGGCGTTCACGAAAAAGAGATTCGGATCCAAATTTCCACCCGACCAACGCAGATCGTTCTTTCCAGCCCCACTTCTGTTTCTGTGACGCTGGAACGCCTTGCTTCGGTCACACTTCCGATAGACCTTTCGCTCCGAGGCGAAACGGCGGTTGGATATCAAGCGGGCAAAGCCGCCATGGACGCTCAGACTGTGATTGTTTCGGGTCCCGAGTCGATCGTCGAGCAAGCGGAAAAAGCCCGCGTTCTCGTCAGCTTCGCGGGCGCGCGCGAGAACATAGACCAAACTGTTCCACTGCAAATTCTCGATGCAGAGAACTCGATCGTGGCTGGATTGACAGTGAACCCCGTATCGGTCCGAGTGACGATACCGGTCAGCCAGCAAGGCGGGTTCCGCGACGTGGCGGTCAAAGTCGTTGTCAGCGGACAGATCGCGGCGGGATATCGGCTTGAAAATATTTCTGTCTTTCCGCCGGTGATCACTGTTTTCGCTTCCGATCCGGCGTTGGTCAATGCGCTACCCGGCGTGGTCGAAACGCAACCGCTCGACTTGCAGGATGAGAAAGAAGATATCTCGACGCGGCTGGCGTTGAATCTTCCGCCGAATATCACCATCGTCGGCGCGCAGACGGTTGAGGTGCAGGTGGGCATCTCGCCAATTCAGACCAGCATCACCCTTTCGAATCAACCCATCAACGTGACCGGGTTGCCCGAAGGTTTAGCCGCGATCGTCGCGCCGCAAACGGTGGATGTGATCGTCTCGGGTCCTTTGCCCCTGCTCGAAGCACTGACGCCGCAGGACATCATCGTCAAGGTCAGCGTAACCGATCTTGGAGCAGGCACCTACCAACTCACGCCGACGGTTGAGGTCTTGGTTGAAAACATCGTGGTTGAGTCTATTTTGCCCGGCACCATTGAAGTGACCTTAGCCCTGCCAGGCACATCAACGCCAAATCCGTAGCCGGTGTTTGGTGAGCAGTGAGAAGTAATCAGTGATAAGTTACTTGCTAAAATCGTAAATCGTCAATCTTGAATCGAAAATCGGAAATCGGAAATGCCCAAACCCATCGTCGCTCTCGTTGGCAGACCCAACGTCGGTAAATCAACTTTATTCAACCGCCTCGTCGGTGAACGCGTGGCGATCGTGGACGATACGCCCGGCACCACGCGCGACCGTCTCTTTGGCGAAGCCGAATGGAACGGACGCGCCTTTCACGTCGTTGACACGGGCGGCATTGACCCAACTCACGGCGGCAAAACTCCGCTCTCCGTCGGCTCGGCGGATTTTATCGGTGAGATCAAGTCGCAGGCTCAAGTAGCGATCAACGAAGCGGATGTCGTCTTGTTCGTGACGGACGGGCAAGCGGGCGTCACCGCGCCCGACATCGAAGTGGCGAACATCCTCCGCCGTTCGCAGAAAAAATTGGAGGATGGCTCGTTTTATCCTCCGATTCTCGTTGTGGTGAACAAGTGCGAGTCGCGCGAGACGCGGGACGCGGCGGGTCAATTCTACGAGTTGGGGCTGGGCGACCCTCACCCGGTCTCTGCCGTGCATGGAAGCGACACGGGCGATCTGCTCGACGTGTTAGTGTCAGCTTTCCCTGAGGAAGAAGCGGGCGAAGAGGACGAGAGCGTCAAGATCGCCATCGTCGGCAAGCCGAACGCGGGGAAATCCAGTTTGCTGAATAAGTTGGTCGGCGAGGAACGCGCCATTGTGAGCCCGATCCCCGGCACGACGCGCGACGCGACCGACACGAAAATCCAAGTGAATGATTTGGAAGTGACGTTAATCGACACGGCGGGCATCCGTCGGCGCGGAAAGATCGAGCCAGGCGTGGAGCAGTTCAGCGTGTTGCGTTCGTTCAAAGCCATCGAGCGCGCCGACGTGGCGCTGTTGATGATCGACGCGACGACGGGTATCACGTCGCAGGACGCGCACATCGCTGGTTTTATCCTTGAGCAATGGAAGTCGTGCGTGGTGATCGTCAACAAATGGGACGCGGTGGACAAGGATGCGTACACAATGGACGAGTACACGCGCAAGATTCGCTCCGACTTGAATTTCATGGATTATGTCCCGCTGTTGTTCATCTCGGCGAAGACGGGTCAACGCGTGGATCAAGTCTTGCCGATGGCGTTGCGTGTGCAAGAGGAACGGCTTGCGCGGCTAACGACATCCAAGATCAACGCAGTGATTCACAAAGCGCAAGACGCGCACGCGCATCCATCCCACGCGGGACGGCAATTGAAAATGTTCTATGGCACGCAAGTCCGCTCCGACCCGCCGACGTTTATGATCTATGTCAACGATCCTAAGTTGATGCACTTCACGTATTTGAGGTATTTGGAGAATCAGATACGGGAGGAATATGGATTCTTGGGAACGCCGATACGGATTGTGACGAAGGGGAGACGCGAGTAATTGGTAATTGGTAATTGAGGAGTGGGAAATTGGAGAATTAGAGAATTGGGGGCTGGAGATTTGAGACTGGAGACTGGAGGTTGTTGGAACGGGTGTGTGGTGAATCTCGTTTTAGTAACAAACTCATTGGGAGGATTCCCGTGAAAAGACTCATCATCGGATTAATCAGTTTTACTTTGCTGGCAAGTTCGTGTGCGCCCGCGGAAAGTCAGGGGACATCTCTTCCCGTTACGAACTCTGCAACATCCACCCCATCTCCGCTTCCAACCGCTTCCGTCACGCCCCTGCCCACCATCCCCACCTTCACGCCGACATTCGATGTTTCGACAATTGTCACGGTCACGCCCGCGATGGCTGATCCTTGTCCGCCAATCGACTCAAATGCAGAATTAGATACAATTCCCTTTTTTGCGCACAAAGAAAAGTTATCCGACGATCAGATATTCAGATTCATTCTTGATTATCTCAACCTAGGCGGTTCCTGGGAAACTGCGAATGCTGAATTGTCAAATAGCAAGAAATACGGGCGTGCTTTAGGCTCAATTGATGAATTCGATTTGACGAATGATGGCGTGAAAGATTTTATTGTCAAAATACTACCTGGGTTTGGAATTTATTCTTGTAGAAATGGATACTACGAATTATCCCTAAATCTGAATGGGGCTGTGGGAGAACCTGCATCCATCGTTGATATAAAGGACATGAATTTAAATGGCATACCTGAAATTGTCGCGGGTATCACATTTTGTTCAGGGAATTGTTTTGATGTTTCAATCTTTGAGTGGAACGGTCATGAATTTCAAAACTTATTGGGTGAATGGAAAACAATAACATCTTTAGAAGAGAAAGCCATAGATGTAAACAATGACGGGATTCTCGAGTTAGTCATTGAAGGACCATTTCCAAGCATAGGGGGCTATGTTGACTATATTCCATTGCGTGGACAAAAAGACGTTTATTATTGGAACGGAGAGAATTTCGCAGCTTCCCACACTGAATTTTCTACGCCTGAGTATCGGTTTCAGGCAATTCAAGATGCAGACTTGATGGTTTTGGATGGGAAATTCGAAAAGGCTTTGGCGCTTTATAACGATGCAATAATTAGCAAAGAACTAAAATGGTGGTCGAAAGATCGCAGAGAATATGAAATTCAATTGCTTGTTGATTCTTACGATCCAGCAAAACCTACTTCTCTTCCCGAACCATTGGAGGACGCCGCAGAATACCCACGCCTCGCCGCGTATGCCTACTATCGCATCATGCTCCTCCACCTCGTGCAAGGAAACGAATCAGAAGCAACCGCAACCTACTCCACCCTTCAACAGACTTTCGGCAACGACCAGTACGGTCGCCCCTACGTGGAGATGGCGTCCGCATTCTGGGAGGCGTACCAGTCCATGCATAAAATGTACGATGGCTGCGCGGCGGCGATCCAATATGCGGTAGAGCATCCCGAGATTTTGATTCCACTGGGGAGCGATTATCATGGCTGGCAAGCGAAGATCTATAAGCCTGAGGATGTGTGTCCGTTCAGGTAAGTCTTGGTAACCACTCAGCGTTGTAATTCTTGACGTAGGCAAGCGGGCTAAAGCCCTGCCTCAGTTCATGAAAGTCCGCTGAAGCGGACTCGCTCACCAGCCCCGAAGGGGATTCCATGTACTGAGCAGGCGGCTTTAGCCCCGCGAATCGCAGTTGGCTGAGTAGTTAAAAGCCTCAAACAATATATAACGATATAATGGTTTTTGTATACCTTCTATAGGAGACAGGATGAAGCCAATTATCGTTTCGTCTAATTTTCAGGTTGTGATCCCCAAGAAAATACGAGATCGTATGCATATAAGAGCGGGGCAGAAATTCCATGTCATTGCCTATGACAATTTAATTACTCTGGTGCCTGTCCGCCCGATACAAGAAGCGCGCGGTTCGCTCAAAAGCATCAACACGAATATTGAACGAGAAGAATTTGATCGTTTCTGATAAAGAATTTTCCTCTTTCATCTTTCTTCTTTCATTGATTCCAACATGGTCTACGACTTCGTCATCATCGGCTCTGGTTTCGGGGGAAGCGTTTCAGCGATGCGGCTGACCGAGAAGGGATATTCGGTTCTCATCCTTGAAAAAGGCAAACGATACGAAGATAAGGATTTCGCCAAGACCAATTGGCAGTTCTGGAAATATCTCTGGCTTCCTGCGGTACGCGCACATGGAATATTGCAGATCAGCATCCTCAAAGGCGTGATGGTCTTGCACGGAGCGGGAGTCGGCGGCGGGAGTTTGGGGTATGCCAACGTGCTCGAAGTTCCGAGCGATGAAACGTTCGGGACGCCCGCGTGGAATCAAAATTTGAAGTGGGGAGAGGCGCTTCGTCCGCACTATGAGACGGCGAAGAAAATGCTCGGCGTGGCGCGCAACCCGAAGTTATGGCGAGCCGATGAAGTCCTCAAACAAATCGCTGAGGAGCGCGGCATGGGACACACCTTCCGCGCAACGGACGTGGGCGCGTACTTTGGCGAACCAGGCGTCCCTGCGCCAGATCCGTTTTTCGGCGGCGAGGGACCCGTCCGCGCGGGGTGTATCCACTGCGGCGGTTGCATGGTGGGATGTCGTCACAACGCCAAGAACACGCTCCCGAAAAATTATTTGTATTTCGCCGAAAAGAATGGGGCGAAAGTTGTAGCGGAGGCGGAGGTCACGGATGTCAGACCATTGACAATGGACAGAATCCCCCTCTCCCCTCGGGAGAGGGACGGGGTGAGGGAGATTGATGCTCGTTATAAAATTACTTTTCAATCTTCCACAAAACTTTTCAAACAAAAACAAACTGTCTTTGCAAGAAATGTGGTTTTCTCCGCAGGCGTGATCGGGACAATGAGCCTGTTGTTGAATCTGCGCGACGTGAAAAAGTCATTGCCGAATCTTTCGCCGCGACTCGGCGACATGGTGCGGACAAACTCCGAAGCGTTGCTCGGTTCGATCGCACGCAACTCGGACGTGAACTATTCGCAAGGCGTTTCGATCTCTTCGATCTTCAATGCGGACGATGTGACGCGTGTCGAACCCGTCCGCTACCCCGATGGTTCGTCGCTGATGCGCTTTCTCGGCGCGCCGCTCATCTCGGACGTGACGAATGTCCCCGCGCGCATCTTCCGTTCGCTCACGTGGATCGTCCTTCACCCCATTGACTTCCTGCGCTTCATGCTCTTCCCGAATTGGGCGCACAACTCCACCATCCTGCTCATCATGCAACACGTGGACAACCACATGAAATTCCGCATCGGACGCAGTCCGCTCACGCTCTTCCGCCGAGGCTTGGTCGCCGAACGGGATGCGGATCACCAAATCCACGCGCGGGTGGATGCGGGTCACGATGTGACGCGTGCTTTTGCAAAACTCACGAACGGCGTACCGTCAGGTTCGGTCACCGAAAACGTGTTCAACCTCCCCACCACCGCGCACATCCTCGGCGGCGCGCCGATGGGACGCAACGCCGAAGAAGGCGTCGTAAACGAAAATTTCCAAGTCCACAACTACGAAGGGATGTACGTCATAGACGGCTCGATCATGCCCGCCAACCCTGGAGTCAACCCGTCATTGACGATCACAGCGTTGGCAGAGTATGCGATGAGCAAGGTGGAAAGTAAAAAGTAGACAGGGAAACAGGCAGACAAGGAAACACGTAAACACGTAAACAAGTATCTTGCACCCCGTAACTCGTATCTTGTATCTCGCAACTCGTATCTCGTAACTTCCACACCTATCGAGTACAATCTTTCCTCTTTCATCTTTCCACATTCACCCTTCATCCTTTCCCATGAACAACTTCTCCCCCTCCCTCGACTTCGCCCTCCAACTCGACTCCCAAGACCCCCTCGCCTCCTACCGCGACCTCTTCCTCATCACCGACCCCGACCTCATCTACCTCGACGGCAACTCGCTCGGACGAATGCCCAAAGCCGCCGCAGAGCGCGCCAAACAGATCGTGAATCAAGAATGGGGAGACGACCTCATCCGCGGCTGGAACAAAGGCTGGTGGGAAGCCCCAGCCCGTGTCGGCGACAAGATCGGTCAACTCATCGGCGCGGCGCCAGGGCAAACCCTCGTCAGCGACACAACCTCCATCAACCTCTTCAAACTCGCTACAGCCGCCCTCACCCTCCAACCGAATCGCAAACGCATCATCACCGACACCTTTAACTTCCCGTCTGATCTTTACATTCTTCAAGGCATAAAAAACTTACTCGACGCAGAATCCCCCTCTCCCTTTCAGGGAGAGGGACGGGGTGAGGGTCAACGCAATACGCCATACGAAATCCTCCGCATCTCCTCCCTCGACAACGACATCACCCCCGACCTCGCCGCCCTCGAAACCGCCATCAACGAAGACACCGCCCTCGTCACACTCTCGCACGTCGTCTTCAAAAGCGGCTACATCTACGACATGCGTCGCATCACCGACCTCGCCCACAGCAAAGGCGCCCTCGTATTATGGGATCTCTGTCACGCCGTTGGCGCCATCCCCATCGCCCTCGACGACTGCAACGCCGACCTCGCCATCGGCTGCACCTACAAATACCTCAACGGCGGACCAGGCTCGCCCGCCTTCCTCTACGTCAACAAAAAAATTCAAGAAAAACTTTCCTCGCCCATCTGGGGTTGGTGGGGGCAAAACAAACCGTTCGACTTCAACCTCGATTACGAACCCGCCGCAGGCGCGGCACGATTCCTCGCAGGCACACAACCGATGCTCTCCCTCCTCACCATGGAAACCGCCCTCGAACCGACTCTCCAAGCAGGCATGGATGCCATCCGCAAAAAATCTATTTTGATGACGAACTACGCTTCTTTCCTGACGGATGCCTGGCTCGCCCCCTTCGGCTTTTCCCTCGGCTCCCCGCGTGACTCGGCTATTCGCGGCTCCCACATCTCCATCCGCCACCCCGACGGCTACCGCATCAACCGCGCCCTCATCGAAGAGATGAACGTCATCCCCGACTTCCGCGCCCCCGACAACCTCCGCCTCGGCTTCTCCTCTCTCTACACCTCCTTCAACGAAATCTGGCAAGGCTTCGACCGCATCAAACGCGTCATGGAAGAAAAACGCTACGAGAAATACCCAAAACAAATGTTGACGGTGACGTGAATCTGTTACTCTAACCTCATCTCAGAAACCATCAACGAGGATAGCGGTATAATTTCAGTGAGACAAAGGAGAACGATTATGACCCGAACCTTTACCGCCGTGATCCACAAGGAAGATGATTGGTATGTAGCGGATTGCCCCGAGGTGGGAACGGTCAGCCAAGGGCAAACAATTGAAGAGGCGGTTGCCAACCTCAAAGAAGCGACTGAACTATATCTGGAGGAATTCCCCCTACAGGAAGTAAACCGCCCGTTGTTGACCACCTTCGACGTGGCTGTGTATGCCTAATTTGCCACATCTATCAGGGCGGGAAATCATCCGCGTATTGGAGCGCCTCGGTTTCGCCCAAGCGCGTCAGCGTGGAAGTCATGTGGTGATGAAAAAGTCCACGCCAGAGGGAAGTTTTGGTTGTGTTGTTCCAATGCACAAGGAAGTCGCTATTGGCACGCTTCATAGCATTCTCAAGCAAGCGAGAGTTTCAACAGAAGAATTTTTGAAAGTCGTGAACTAAATATAATCAGAGATCACGAAACGCCGCGTACTTTCCGTTCCTCATTACAAGTCTGAATCTCATTCAACAAATATTAGCAGGCTATTGATTGCATCAAGCGCGTGGTAAACCAAAAACGCTGCCAGCAATACCCAAAACAAATGTTGACGGTGACGTGATGTCCACAAAAACCCGCACACGTATCATCGAACATCCCTTTGCCGCGCTCCTGCAAGGAGGGCGGCTTGATTCCTATAACGAAACCAAACAAGATGTCGCTCTGACCATTCAAGGTTTTCAGCCATTATCATCCAAATTGATTCGCAAAAGCGGAAAGATAATCGAACGCGTCAAGGCAAAGTTCATCCCGCTGGAATTGACTTTCTCGAAAATCTCCAAACTGAAACGAGACACATTTTTCGTCAACCTCGCTGAATATGGCATGGACGACTCCTCGCGCACTATTGTCTATGTGTATTCATGGCGTCCGCCGAATAAGCGAGATGTGTTCTACATGTTTGGCTTGCGTCTACCCGTCGGCGCGGATATGTCATTTTTCGCGCAAAAAGTGAATTGCAAGATCGGTCACACCGCCCACAAACCCTTCACCATCGAGCGCGATTGGTCTCCCGCGCCGCCTATGACGAACAGATTCGTTCCCAAGTTCAAAACAATCTATAAGCAATATGGCGGCGACCCAGTAAGCGTCAACATAAATGGTTCCGAACAAAACCGCAAGTTGTTTGTAGGCGGGGTGCAAATCCAGCCCAAATCTCGCCCGCGCGTAGATACAGTTCTGAATCTCGGAGAAGAGCCAAGTCGCTGGGTAAAGCTAAAAAGCGCCTTGCATCCAAACGACCGCGCCATCGAACACGGCGAAGGTTCGCAAGGGATGACGGTGGCACAAATCCGTGAGGAGGCAGGCTGGGTGATCGAGCGGCTGGAAAAAGATCAACGCATCCTCGTCCATTGCGTGGCAGGGATGAATCGTTCGGTTACAATCTGTTGCGCCACACTCATCCTCTTGGAAGGATTGAGCGCGGAAGCGGCTCTTGCCCGCGTCCGTGAACGCCACCCATGGGCGCGACCCGATTCCCATCATTGGCTTGCTCTCCGCTGGCTGGCAAAATCGAAAAGGAAATGATCATGGAATCCAAACCCGACACCATCAAAGTATCCGCCTCCCACAAGGAGGAAATCCGCGCCTCGCACGCGGACTTGTTCGTGACCGTCAAAGGCTCGTCCCTCATCAGCGGAGACGCGGCGATGAAAAAAGCCAAAGAGGTGAATCAACTCGTCGAAGCGCTGAAGCAGGCTGGGGTCAAGGAAGAAGCGGTTCACCTGCAGGGAGTCCACATCGAAACGTCGAGCGGCGCGTTGCTCAAGTCGTCCAGCGCGACGTATCGGCTGAAAGTCCAATGCGAAAAATTGGATCAGCTCGCCGAGTGGCTCGACGTCATCGCAGAGCAGAAGAATGCCACATTGGAACGCATCGCATGGAAATACAACGAAGACGAAGCGCGTGAACACGGCTTGCTCGCGGCGTTGGAAAAAGCAAAAAGCAAAGCGGACAAAGTTGCAAAAGCAATGGGCGTAAAGATTTTGGGAGTGTATGACCTGATCGAAAATTCTTTCGATGAAGAGATGCCGTATCCGCAATTTGCCGCCATGCAGGCGCCGATGAAACGCTCCGTAGGCATCACCCCCGAACCCAGCCTCGGCATGGACATTCAACACAGCAAAACCGTCAACGTGAATGTGGAGATTTGGTATCGCGTGTCTGCGATTTAATTCGTCATTGCGAGTGGCGCTCGCGCTGAGCGGAGGAGATAGTCCGAAGACGAAGCGAAGCAATCTCCCACCACCCTGGGAGATTGCTTTTTTTATGACTTGTAATGATAGATGTTATTTTCTCGTCAGCACGATCACGGACGCGCCGTCGGCGGAGGTGATTGTCAGAGTTTCGCCGTCAAGAACAAAGCTTGCTGATTCAGAGAAGACTGCCATCGTGGCGGTTTCTTGTTCGACGACACCGTCACAAAACATCAGGGTTGTTGCTACGGGACTAAACGTAAGCGTATCGCCGTCCACTTTATAATCGCCGTTGAATACGTTGCAACCTACGTTGCCGTGCAATTTCCCGTCGGCGCTGAATTCGATGAAGGCATCCACGCCTTCAACAACGGGAGTTTGACTCGACGCTGAACCATACGACACCAATTCCCACTGACCCACAATGGATGAAGCCGACCCGCCCAAACAGGCGGACAATACCAATACTGCGAGTAAACCGATCAAAATCTTTTTCATCAACATCTCCTTATTTGTGATTTCAAAGAGTAGACGAATTGAATGCAAAAATGTTCCCAGAAAAAAAATAGGACGAGATAATTACTCGTCCTATTTTTTGTGTTTCTTTTGCTACTTTTTCTCCAACACCACCACCGCGCTTCCATCCGCCGATGTGATGGTCAACGTATCTCCATCAAGCGCAATGGATGCAGTCCCAACAAACACACTAAACAGGACTCTTTCCTGCTGGTCTGCGGGACCGATACAAGCCATCTCGGTCATAAACAGCGAATCGAACTGAATCGTATCCCCGTTCACTTTGTAATCGCCGCCGAAACCGTTGCATCCCGCCGTGCCGTTGACTTGCCCATCCTCGCCGAAGATGATGGATGTTTCCACATCGGGCGCGGCAGGCGTCGGGTTGGCTGGGTCGCCGTAGGAAACCAATCCCCACTCCCCCACAATGGATATCGCTTCGCGCGGCGCGCACGCGGCTAGAGCGATGATCATTATTGAAAGCAAAACCAAAATCTTTTTCATTTTCATCTCCAAAACTTTTTTCAGTTAGACGATGTCGCTACAATAAAGTTCCCTGCAAAATCATTTCTCAACTCAAACTCGAAAAGGAATTGATAGTTCCCCTCTTCATTGAAGACTAACGGGCGAAACAGAGATTCTTCGTCGCTTCGCTCCTCAGAATGACGTATTGAACCCAATCCGATTGAATAACGTGATTCCCGCCGCGGCTGAGACGTTCAACGATTCGACCTTCGGGTTGAGCGGTATGCGCGCTTTCAGCGTCGCCGCCGCTTCGATCTCAGGCGAGCAACCCTCTTTCTCGCTTCCAAAAACGATCAGCAACCGCTCGGGGATGGAAGCGATCTCGTCCACCGTTTTTCCCGCGTCCGCCGATGTGACAAGCAAGGTCTGGTTATTCTGCTTGCAATAGTCAATCAGTTGATTTGTGGTCGCCGTCATCACAGGCAAGGAAAACAAATATCCCCTGCTCGCGCGGATGAGACGGCGGTCATAAATATCAAGCGGATCCATATTGAGCAGAATCATCCCGCCGACGCCCAACGCCAGCGACGTGCGGATGATGTTGCCAATGTTGCCCGAAATACTGACGTCTTCCAGCACGACCACATCTTTTTGAATGGACTTCAATTTCTCCAGCCCAATCGGTTTTGGCGTGTCGGCAACGGCAAAGATGCGCGAGATTTTGTCGTTCTCAAACAGTTTCTTTGTTGTACGTTTCGCCACTTCGTGAATGGTCGCGCCTGCGGTGAGTTTTTCTCGCAAAGTTTCTGAAACTTTATCGTCGCCAGAAAAATACACCGATTCAATTTCAATCCCCGCGTCGAGCGCTTGCAGGATATTCTCCTCATCGTCAATGATGATTTGATTCAGTTCGCGCCGTCCCTCACGCGTGAGCAGTTTGCGGATGGGTCCTGCGAGGGGATGGTTGAGCGAGTCAACAAGAAAGGGGTTGTTTGCGGAGGGTTCGTCCATGGGAGGCATGATAATCTTCTTGGAAGACACGGTCAAGAAAGTTCATCCTCCGTTGGCGGATCAAATAATTTCATCCAAGATTCCAACTCCTCCCTCCTCACAACGAACGTTCCCGATGGCAAATTGGCATTTCGAATCGAGAGTCTTCGCCACAATTCGTTGATGTCAGCTTTCAAATAATGGATTTGAACGCGTGCGCCGAGCGCTTCGGCTTCCGCCCGAAATCGAGACCGCTCCTCATGCGACCAGAATCCATTTTCTAAAATAATGTTGATACCTAAAACGAGCGAGCGTTTGCCAACCTCCCATTGGATTGACTCAATTTCATCTCGTAAACGATCCATTTCAGCGGTGTCCGCTGGGTCAGCGAGAATCTTGGCAATCCATTCGTCTGGGCATAATCGCAAGGCGTTTTCCGATATTTCAAGTCGTTTTGCCAATGTTGTCTTACCAGAACCAGGCAAGCCGCACATCATGAAAAGAGTTGGCATGATAAAGTAAAATTCATCCATGAAAATTATACATGCGGACGAACGCATCCTCAGGATCAGTCCGCTTTAGCGGGGTTTGTAGAATAGCCCGACGGTTCATCGTCGGGCGGGCAAGACGATTCGACGCACAACATCCGCGAGATAGTAAAATTGCTCAAGAGGCGAGATATCATCCCACCCACGAGTTATGAAAATTATTTTTCAAGATCAACACATTCTCATCCTCGACAAACCCGCAGAGATTCCCGTCTTGCCTGACGGGTGGGACAAGGACGCGCCGTATCTAGTGAAGATATTGGAGGAGGAGTTTGGCAAAATATTCGTCGTTCATCGCTTGGATAAGATCACGAGCGGGGTGATGGTCTTTGCGCGGGACGCCGAGTCGCACCGCGCGTTGAGTCTGCAATTTGAAAACCACGAGGCAGAGAAGATTTATCACGCCATCGTTGAGGGGATTCCGAAATGGGAGGAGAAGATCGTAAAGCGCCCGTTACGCGTGAATGTGGGGCACAAACATCGGACGGTTGTGGACGACCGAAACGGGAAACCGTCGGAGACGCGATTTGGCATCCTAGGGCGCGGGCAGGCTCACTCGTGGGTCGAAGCGGCGCCGAAAACGGGACGAACGCATCAAGTGCGAGTCCACGCATACGCATTGGGATATCCGCTTGTGGGAGATGTCCTGTATGGCGGAAAAGAATCGAAGTTGATCGCGCGTCCCGCGTTGCACGCTTACGCGTTGACGTTTACGCATCCGATAACTCATGAAAGACTCGCTTTCAAGGCGGAATACCCACAAGATTTTGCCACAGCGCTGAAACTTTTGTAAGTTGAAGGCTTTCGTCCTTATGTGGTATGCTTCGCTCGATGATCCCCACTCTTCCACAATTTGACATCCTGCCCATTGAAAGTTTGATCTTGCATGAGGACCACGACACGCAGAGAAGCGCGCCGTTGATCGAAAAATTGCGCGCCGCAGGAATCTTGCGCAACCCCCCCATTGTGATGCCGCTGACGGACGGCACGGAACGTTACATGGTGCTGGACGGCGCGAACCGCGTCACGTCGCTGCGAGAGTTGGAGTTTCCGCACATCATCGCGCAGGTAGTGAAATCAGACGACCCGAAAGTAAACTTGCAAACGTGGAATCACGTGGTGTGGGGCATGAATTCGAAGACGTTGATGAGCGCGTTTCGAAAGCTGAAAGGCGTTGACGTTGTAAAAGTGGAAACCCGCAAATCGTTGGATGCGCCGAAGTATATGCCCGTCAACGTGCGGTTACCCGATGGAAAATTATATTTGCTGGTCGAGGAGCCGGCGGAACTTTCACAGCATATCCATACCCTGCACAAGATCGTGAACTCGTATAAGTCCGACGCGTCGCTCGACCGTACAAGCCAAACATTAATTGATCCGTTCCGCGAGGTTCACAGGGACCTCACCGCGCTGGTCGTTTTCCCGCGCTTCAAGATTCGCACACTGCTCAAACTCGCGGGACGAAAGATCGTCCTGCCGACGGGCATTACGCGCTTCACCGTTTCGCCGCGCGCCCTGCATTTGAATTATCCGTTGCATGAGTTATCAAGCGGAAAACCCATCGAATACAAGCGCGAGTATCTCAAACGATGGGTGGATGAACGTGTAATGAAAAAAGGCATGAGACTGTATTCAGAGGCGACATTTTTATTCGATGAATGATTCGATTTACGATTTACGATTGGCGATTGATGATTAGCGATTGGTTGCCACAGAGATCACTGAGTTTTTGAGTTTTGGATTTTGATTAACTATACCGACTCTCCTTAACTAGCGAATTATCCAACTAGCAAACTAGCCAACTATCTAACTGCCAAACCACCATGGATTTCTTTTTCCCCGAAGATAATTTACAGCGTATGGTTCCCGAAGAGACGCGCATCACGTCGCTCACGGCAGAGCCATACCCTGACGGCTATCGCCTGCGCGTCAACATTGAGATCACGCCGTTTCAGAAACGTCCGCATATCGAAGTGATTCTCAAAGACTCAAACGACGCGGAGGTCGCGTCGTCAAGCATCGTCGAGCCGTTGGGATGGAAACTCGAGTTCACCATGCACATTCGCGATGAGGAGTTGAAGAATCCGTACTCACTGGAGGCTACATTGTATTATCCCGACGGTCCGAGCCGCGAGGCGGTGACGTTTTCTTTTGATGTGAAGCCGCCTCATTCTCCAATGGAGGCTTGAATCGCCTTCACCCCAGCCCTCTCCTTAAGGGAGAAGGGGATTCTCTACACCATGCCAAAGCATTTCACGCGATTAACGTTACTTCTCCCCATTCTCTTTCTGCTCATCGCAGGTTGCGTTCAACCGGTTTCAGAAACGCCCGCGCCTGAAATCGTAGACGAGCCAACTGCTACAGAAGACTTCATTCCTGTCGTTCCTGCAAACACGCGCGAAACGATCCTCTTTTCGTTCGAGGAGGACGGCTATGCACATCTCTTCGCGTACATCCCCGGGCAAATGCCCATCACGCGCTTGACCAACGGCGCGTGGGATGACATCGCTCCCGCCGCCAGCCCGGATGGGAAACAGATCGCGTTCGCATCCAACCGGAATGGATTTTGGGATCTGTATCTGATGGATTTATCAAGCGGCGAAGTAACCCAACTCACCGACACGCCCGAATACGAAGGCGCGCCGACTTGGTCGCCTGATTCAACCTTCCTCGCGTACGAGGCCTATCGCGACGACAACCTAGACATTGTGATTGGACCGGCGAACGATCCGCTTCAAGACGCGGTGTTATTGACCGACTCGCCCGCCTCCGATCACTCCCCCACTTGGGCGCCAGGCGGACGGCAAATTGCGTTCGTTTCAGACGGCGAGATCACCCTCGCGGATTTGGATAAAACCGGGGAAGATCGGTTTTCTAATTTGAGCAATACCGAGCAGGCATCCGAATCGCATCCCATCTGGTCGCCGAATGGAACGCAACTCGCATGGGCATCGTTGAGTCAAAACGTAGGGCGGAGCGGAATTTACATCTGGGATGAAACGCGCGTCGCCCCCGCTGTTTGGCTAGGCGACGGCGATTACCCCGCATGGGATTCGTCCGGCGGACAGATCGTCACCACCTTCAACGCACCAAACGAAACGTTCATCACCACCTACGCGCGTGACGGGAGAATCCTTCAACCGCTTGTACACTTCCCCGCGATCTTGAAGGGATTGGTCTGGGCGAACCTGAACTTTCCTGACGTACTGCCTCCCGCGTTCGAGAATCCCGCGCAAGCGACGCCCGCTCCGCTGTGGGAGATGAGCGGCGACCCGGTGGCAGACAATGTCCCCGGTCGATTCTCGCTTGTGAACATCGAAGGCGTCCAAGCGCCTTATCCGCAATTGCATGACCGCGTGGACGAGGCGTTCAACGCCCTGCGCCAGCGCGTGATTCAAAAAGCCGGCTGGGACGCGCTGGCAAGCCTCGAGAACGCGTTCGTGCCGATCACAACCGCGCTCGACCCGGGCTTTGAACAAGATTGGCTGTACACGGGTCGCGCCTTCGCGATCAACTCGCTGATGACCAACGCAGGCTGGATGGTCGCGGTGCGCGAAGATTTCGGCGCGCAGACCTATTGGCGGCTGTACATCCGCGCGCAATTGCAAGATGGCTCGTTGGGCGAACCGCTTCACGCTGTGCCCTGGGATTTGTCCGCGCGCTATAACCTCGACCCGAAAGTGTACGAACAGGGAGGAAAATATAGCACCACTCCGCCCGGTTACTGGGTGGATGTCACTTCGCTCGCGCGCCAATACGGCTGGGAACGCGTCCCGGCATTGCCCAACTGGCGAACGTTTTATCGCGGCGCGCGCTTCACCGAATTTGCGCTGACCGAAGGGCTGGATTTCTACACCGCCATGCTTCAACTTTATCCGCCGGATGTGTTGCTCACGCCTACGCGCGTCTTGCCTCCCACCGCCACCTCGTCCGTTACGCCGACGTTTACGCCTACTCCCACTTTCACGCGCACGCCGCGCCCCACAGCCACCGCGTCACCGACGAGAACGCCAACCAGCGCGCCTTCCCCTTCCAATACGCCGCCTCCCATCCCGCCGACGACAACTCCATGAAACGAAACGCTCCATGTCGTTGCGAGGAAGCCCGTAAGGCTGACGAAGCAACCTCCAAATTAAAAAGCAGATTGCTTCGCCCGCCTCGACGTAGTACAACTGCGTCGAGAACCTGCGGTATATTTTTATTTTTGGCGACAATTCTTCTCGCGTCCTGCGCGCCGATGGGGGCGCAGGTGGATCAAACGCCTACGGCGGTCATCGCCGGGGAGGCGAATCAACTGGCTAGTGAGCCGGAAGCGACGCCGCGTCCGACGATCGAGCCGTTTCGCTTCATCCTGCCAACTCCGGGAGCGGAGCCGGTTTCGGGCTGGCGTCCGCCTCTGTATCCGACGCCGTGGGCTGTTTCGCCCTACGATCATTTTTACTTCGCCCGCCCCATCGCGGCGGATAGCGTCAACTGGCCCCTTGCGGAATATCGCTATGGAGGCGTTTTCTTCGCGCCGAACATCGTGCACACCGGCGTGGATATTGACGCCGCCGAAGGCGCGCCGATCCTCGCCGCGGGCCCAGGGACGGTTGTTTCAGCCAATTGGGGTTTGTACACGGGTGTAGAGGGCAACGAATCTGACCCGTATGGCAAGGCGGTGGTGATCCGTCATGATTTTGGCTACAAGAGTCAGACGCTGTTTACGATCTACGCGCATATGAGCGAGATCATCGCGGTGGAGGGTCAGCGCGTCGAAACGGGGGATGTGATCGGCTTGGTCGGCGCGACAGGCGCGACGACGGGTCCGCATTTGCATTTTGAAGTGAGGCTCGGCAACGATACGTTTTACAACACGTACAATCCCGAGTTGTGGATGTCTCCTCCGCAAGGCTGGGGTGTGCTGGTCGGCAGGCTCACCAACAAAAAAGGCGAGTTGCTAGATCAAATCGAGGTGGAAGTACGCCCCCTCCCCTCAGAAGTTCCGTTGCGACGCGTGATCACGTACGCCGAAGGCGCAGTCAACGGCGACCCGTATTATCGAGAAAATCTTGTGCTGAGCGATCTACCCGCAGGGATTTACAAAGTGGCGATGAAATTCGACGACAAGAATGTGCAACTTTTTGTCGAAATATTTCCGGGGCAGGTGACGTATTTTACGTTTACCGAGAAAGATGGATTCCAAATCGTCCCGCCGCCGGTGCCAACGCTTGATTTTCTGCCAAAGACGCCGACTTCGACGCCTTAAATTGGAAGTGTCGTTGCGAGGGCGGCATTCGTCCGCCCAAAGCAATCTCTTCGCAACAAAAGTAGGTCTGTTATTAGGAGATTGCTTCGTCAGCCGCTCGCCGTTTAAGGCTCGGGCTTCCTCGCAATGACATGGTTAATCCCTCAAACAAATCCGTTTCAACTTTCCTGCCCCCATTTACCGAACTCATTGCACGATAAAACGTTCCCTGCATCTCCAGCAATTTTTGTACTTCCTCTACAGGCAAATTCATAAGCGGAGCGAGGCTGGGCAGTTGGCTTTTGTGACATAGACACGCCTCCCAGGCAGTTTTCGAATGCGCTGAAACATCCACGCGTGTGGTGATCATCCAATCTTTCCACGGCGATTCGCCGCGCACTTGGTCGTCCACGGGGAACTCGATCGGACCGAGATACTTCTCGTACAGACTTGCGATCGCTTCCGTATCAACAAAGTAGTACAACTTCGACACACGATACGGCGGAAAATTGTCCGCATCGTGATAATTCCCGTCCGCCGCGCAGACGAGCGCGGCAGTTGCGAATTGCGAAATGGCGATGTGATCGGGGTGACCATACGCGCCATCGTGTGCGAACGTCACAACGACATCTGGTTTGATTCGGCGGAGATGCGTAACAATTTTTCCGATGGCTTCGCTCGGATTCGCCTGATCGAGGTCGCCGTCAATATAATTCAGAAAATGGATTTCCTTCAGCCCCAGAATTTTCCCCGCGTTCTCCAACTCTTTCGTGCGGATTTTCCCGACTCCTTCCAAGCCTGGGTTTGGTCCCTCCGAATCCCACCAGCCCCTCTCCCCCCGCGTCGCGCAGACGAGGTACGTTTCGACTCCCTCGGCGGCATATTTGGCGAGCGTGCCGCCAAGTCCCATGGATTCATCGTCGGGATGAGCGAAGACAGCGAGGAGTTTCATATTTCACCTGTGTTTCTTCTTGTTCCTTCAGCAGTTGTACTGCTGAAGGAACAGTTGTCTCCGTTATCTTGCGGCAGTCCAACTGCCGCAAGAACACTGATCCGTCGGCAATTGAACTGCCGACGGATCAATTGTCAATCGTGGGCAACTTTCCAAACTCGTTCAAATTCTTTCATAAACTCTTGAGCGATGGCTTCATTATAAATAATCAACAGATTTTCGTCGTTGCGGGTTTCGGCGCTTTGCGAAAAGTTGTACGAGCCGACAATCACAATCGACTCGTCAACGATGAACACCTTGTGGTGCATCTGCCCCTCGACTCCGTCAATGCGGACGTCAATTCCCGCCTGTTTGAATGGATCGAACTCCGTCCCCTGGTTGGATGAAATCTGCTCCTCATCCATCACACCCTGGACGACGAGTCCATCCTCCGCTTTCTGACGGACGATATCGCCGAGTTCGTTGGAGGTGAACGAGAACGTCAAAAAATAAATGCTTTCCTCCGCGCCGCTCAACACAGCCGCGACATAATTCAACACCCCGTCGTCGGGGGAGAAAAAAGTATCCACGCGGGTCGAGTCAATCGTAAGGGAGGGATGAGGCGTTTCGGCAGTCGTGATCTCGCCGAAGCGATTATCCAAAAACATCTCCTCGAATTCTTTGGTGTAGTTCTCCGCCATCTTCGTCGAGCGGATGCGAATCATGTCGTTGTTGTCGTCGTACGCGCCCGAGTCGGTGTAGTTCATCGAGCCAGTCCACACTTCGGATTTGTCGATCACCATGAACTTGTTGTGCATCAAGCCATCTTGTTTATCGCCGACGATGGGAATGCCCGCTTCGAGCAGGCGCTCCACATCGGACGTGTCCATGTTCGTGGACTCCATCACCATGCGGACGGTCACGCCGCGGTCGTGCGCGTTCAACAACGCGTTGCGGACGCTGTTCAGCGTGAGGCTGTACGCGGCGACGTCAACGCTCAAGCGCGCCGCGTTGATCGCCTCCACCAGCGGACCGTCCACGCCGCCTGTGGCTTGCGATGAAAACGGGTCGGCGGGATCGGTGAAATACAACTCGAACCATCCGCCGCTCACGCCATAGCCTGTTTGCAAGTCAATGGGCGTGAGTTCGGTGGAGGGAGTGGCTGTGATATCAGGCTCGGCGCTTGGCGTGGCAGAAGCCTCAGCGCAGGAAGAAACGAGAATTAAGAGAATCAGGAGAATTGGGTAGATTAATTTATGTCGCATCAATTTGGTTCCTAAACCTTATCCCAACCTTCGGGCAATTTTGGCGGCGACCATTCTGAGTTTGGCATCCAATCCAACCATGAACCATCGAAGGGATATTTTCGATTCTCGATGCGGTCAAGTATCTCAGGTTTTGCCAACTCGATACCTGCTATCCATTCGGGAATGATAGCCCCTTGTGCAATGGAGGTTTGGTAGTCATCTTCATCTTTCCAAACAAAAGACAAGTCAGGATTTATGTCGATGTCGAGGTCCAAATCCAGCGAGTCAATTCCGCAGTGACTTCTCACAAACGGCAATTGAAAATTGACATAATAACCTACAAATTCATTTCGAGATTCATTCCAAAAAAGCATGATCGAATAATATCTTTCAGGCTCTGTGATCGCGAGCACGCGATTCGTATGCCATTCGTATCTAACTAACTCCCAGTCGTTTTTCGAAAAACTCCACCGTCGACGAGCAGATTTTTTACCTTTTATGTAAGATGGTTCCATAAAGCTTTCAGAGCCAGGAAGAAGAACATTGACCATTTCTTCAGGTGTGTCTGAAACTACGATCGCAGAGTGAGCATGCCATGGTCGCCCATTTGAAATCCCCCTCCACGCGATCGCATCACCAGGTTTCCAAATTTTCATAGCCACTGCTTTTCATGGTCGCTACTTTTATAATTACCATTGCATCAACACCTATATGATCACCGCATTATTCTTGATCAAATCAATGATCGTATCCAACTTCCACAACGAAAATAACTGCGCTCATGTTCACGATTATAATCCTCGCTCGTGACAACTCCCAACACAAACACCAATCGCCAGATCGCGCGCGCCGCGGGCACGGTGATGTTCGCCTTCCTCTTCGGTCAACTCGCGGGGTTGGTGCGCGGCATCATTGTCGCAAACACCTTCGGCGCCACGCCCGAACTCGACGCCTTCTTTGCCGCCAACCGCGTCAGCGAGACTCTCTTCCTTTTGGTCGCGGGCGGCGCGCTTGGATCAGCTTTTATTCCGACGTTCACTGGACTCCTCGCCAAAGGGGATAAGGATTCAGCATGGCGACTCGCCTCCGCCCTCGCCAACACGGTCACTCTGACCCTCAGCCTGCTCGCGGCGTTAACTGCCTTTTTCGCCCCTCAAGTTGTCCGCTTCGCCCTCGCCCCTGGACTCTCCGCTGACCCTGAGATCTTCGCCCTCACCGTTTCTCTTCTCCGCATTCAACTCATCTCGGCTGTTTTATTCGGTCTCGGCGGGTTGATCGTCGGCATCCTCAACGCGCACCAGATCTTCCTCATCCCCGCGCTGACCTCCGCCATGTACCAACTCGGAATCATCTTCGGCGCGCTCTTCCTTGCTCCATCCATGGGAATTTATGGCTTGGCATGGGGCGTCATCATCGGAGCGGCGATGTATTTGCTTGTGCAGATTCCATCATTGCTCAAACTAGTCTCAAGTCTCCAGTCTCCAATCACCAGTTACCAATTACGAATCACCAACGATTCCAACGTCCGCACCGTCCTCCTCCTCATGCTCCCCCGCTTGCTCGGCGTTGCCGTTGTGCAACTCAACTTTTGGGTGAACACCAATCTGGCATCTAAAATGGAAGTGGGAAGCGTCACCAGTCTCGCCTACGCGTTCTCGCTGATGATCATGGCGCAAGCCGCCATCGCCCAATCGGTCGCCATCGCCGCCATGCCGACTTTTTCCGCACAACACGCCCTCGGCAAATTGGACGAAATGCGCGCTTCGCTTGCGGCATCGTTGCGTGGAATATTACTGTTGGCGGTCCCTGCAAGTGTGGGACTCATCATCTTGCGCGAGCCTTTGATTTCGTTTCTCTATCAACGCGGTGAATTCGATTCACACGACGTTCAACTCGTGGCATGGGCATTGCTCTGGTTCGCGGCGGGACTCGTCGGTCACTCGATCATGGAAGTGTTGACGCGCGCCTTTTATGCCCAACAAGATACAAAGACTCCCGTCATCATCGGCACGATTGCGATGGGGTTGAATGTGCTTTTCAATATTTTATTTTCGAGATGGTTCGCGCAGATCGGATGGTTTCCGCTCGGAGGTTTGGCGTTGGCGAATTCGCTCGCCACCGCGCTCGAAGCGACCGCGCTATTCATCTTCATGCGGAAGCGGTTGAATGGCATCGAAGGCAGATCAATCGCCGATGGCGCGTGGCGCGTCGCCGCGTCGGCGCTGGGGATGGGAGTCGGCTTGATGGCTTGGATTCAGCTGTCCTTGAGTCAGACGCGGTGGCTCGTCACGTTGGGAGGAGTCCTCATTGGCGGAGTCATCTACGGCGCGGGAGTCGTACTTCTCAAAGTCCCCGAAGTAAAAATTATTTTCGATGCGGTTGCGAGGAGATTGCTTCGGCGCCCTTCGACTTCGCCGCCAACGAACGGCGGCTCCGCTCAGGACGCCTCGCAATGACATTTATTTCCAAATCATCCATTGACTGATGGCAACGATGATGCCGAGCAAAATTCCACCCGCCACTTCGAGCGGCGTGTGACCGATGACCTCGCGCAAATCTTTTTCGCTGAAGATGTGGCCGCGCAATAATTCGTCAAACAACACGTTGATGCGCTGCGCGTGGATGCCCGCTTGTTGACGCACGCCCGCCGCGTCGTACGTGACGATCATCGTGATGGCAACACCGAGGGCAAACAGCGGATTGCCGAAGCCGTGATAGAGACCGATGGCGAGTGTGGTGGCGGTCATCAACGATGAATGCGAACTCGGCATTCCGCCTGTGGTCAGCGCCAACGACCAGTTCCATTTGCGTGTGCGAAAAAAATCGAGCGGGAGTTTGATGATCTGCGCGAGCGCCCATGCGATGAGCCCCGCAATGAGCGCTTTGTTTTGTAAAAGGTCCGCTAGATTCATTCAGACTCTTCCTCGAACGCGGATACGTCGTCGCCCGCGACTTGTTTAACTTTGAGTTGCGCCGCTTCAAGCAGGACGCCGCAGCGTGCCGCCAAAGCCTGCCCGCGCTCGAACAACTTGATCGCCTCTTCGAGTTGACCCTGCTCCCCTTCCAATGTTTCGACGATGCCTTCGAGTTCGGCTAGCGCTTCTTCGTAGGTTAATTCTTCGACAGGCTTTTCTGTTTTTTTGGTTGATGCTTTTGGCATGATTGCTCCATTTATGATTGACGATTTGCGATTGACGATTTCATGTAGTGGTCTCGATACGCCTCCGCTATCGCTTCGGGCTACTCGACCACCGACTACTGCTCACTGATTACTGTTCACTGCTTGCTGCTCTTCACCTCAAACTCTCCATCGCTGACTCGCACTTTCATCTCACCGCTCGCCTGTGCAACGCGGGATACAACACTGCCATCGGATTTGCGCGTCACAACGGCATAGCCGCGTCCCAACACAGCCAGCGGACTCAACGATTCGAGTCGCTTCCAAGTCCCTTCCAGTTGCTTCTTCTCCAAAATTATACGATTGAACGCGGCGGACGACGCGCGGCGCGACAACTCGTCCACACGCTGGGATTCGGATTGGATGAGCCGCGCGGGAGAGAGGTAGCGGAGTTGAGACTTTAAAGATTCAAGAGAGGATTGCTTTGATGAAATCAGATCGAGTGTATGTGAGGTAATTTGTAATTGGTAATTGGTAATTGTCGCGGCGAGGTCTTGGATGGTGATCGGCGTGGCGAGTTCGGCGGCGGCGGTGGGAGTGGGCGCGCGCAGGTCGGCGGCGAAGTCGCAGAGAGTGAAGTCCGTTTCGTGACCGACGCCCGAAATGATTGGCACTTTCGAGGCGGCAATCGCGCGGACGACGCGTTCGTCGTTGAACGCCCACAAGTCTTCGATGGATCCGCCGCCGCGGGCGAGGATGATAACGTCGGAGGATTGGAGAATTGGAGAATTGAGGGCTTTGACGAGGGCGGGTGGCGCGTCAGTTCCTTGCACGGGTGAGGGAGCGAGGAGGACTTCTACGAGAGGCAAGCGTCTTCGCAGGGTGTTGAGAATGTCGCGCAATGCCGCGCCTGTGGCAGAGGTGACCAGTCCGATTTGACGCGGCAGTTCAGGGATGGGGCGTTTGCGTTCGGAGTCGAATAATCCCTCGGCTTCGAGTTGCGCTTTCAGCCGAATGAACTCTTGATACAGCACGCCCTCGCCGACAGGTCGGATCTGATCCGCGTAGAGTTGATATTGTCCCTGCGGTTCGTAGACTCCGATTCTGCCGTGGACTTCCACTTCCATGCCGTCGCGCAGCGCTAGGTTCAGCCGCGCCGCGCTCGTCTTCCACATCACGGATTTCAACGCGGCGTTGGAATCTTTGAGGGTGAAGTACACGTGTCCCGACGCAGGACGCGACAAATTCGAGATTTCGCCCTGCACCCATACATCCTGAAGCGACTCGTTCTCCTCCAGCAATTTGCGGATGAGGAAAGTCAGTTTCGATACGGTGTATGTTTGGGGAACTTGCGCAGGGAAGAGGGATGGTTGCATTGATAGGAGGATAATCGAAAAATCTGGAAGTTGGAAGGCAATTGCTGTTGTATAATTAGGAGAGGAGATAGATCATGGTTACACGTGAATTAATCCACTCGGAAGTAGATCGCCTGAACGCAGATAAATTAGACGAAGTATACGAACACATTCGCCAATTGAATCGCGGCAAGCGCAAGTTGAAGAAAAAAGGCGTTTTATCAAAAATTCGTCGAGTCAAAATTTCTGGACCGAAGGATTTTTCGGTAAATCACGACTTGTACATTTCGGGAAAAAACCGTGCCTGAGCAAATCTTCGTTGACACTGCCTTTGTCCTGGCTCTGGTCAACGAACGTGACCAATATCATACAAGGGCGAGGGAACTGGCGGATTATTTTGAGGGACAACAGCTATTGATCACCGACGCCATCCTGCTGGAAATCGGAAATGCATTAGCGCGGGGATTCAAGCGACAAGCAATCGAAATCATCAGTCATTTCATCGAATCTGAGGAAGTGGAAATTGTACTGCACAACGCCCAGATCTTTGAAAAAGCTTTCAGCTTGTACAAGAAATACGACGATAAGGAATGGAGTCTTGTAGATTGCATATCCTTTGTCGTAATGCGTGAGCGGGGCATAAAACACGCGCTTACTTTTGATAATCATTTTCAACAAGCAGGATTTACCGTCATCAGCAACCCATCCCAATGAATCACCTCTGGTCCCCATGGCGTATGGAATACATTGAAAATCACGATAAAGAAGCGGGCTGTGTGTTTTGCAACGCGCAAGCCAAGGAAGACAGCGCGCAGAATCTCATCGCGTATCGCGGCGAGCGTGCGTTTGTGATCCTCAACCGCTATCCCTACACGAGCGGACACTTGATGGTCATTCCGTTTGTCCACAAGCCGAATCTCGAAGAGCTGGATTCCGCTACCCGCGCCGAAATGATGGAATTGACCGCGCGCTGTACGACCGCCTTGAAAAACATCTACAACCCGCAGGGCTTCAACGTCGGCGTGAACATCGGCGAAGCCGCAGGCGCGGGGGTGAAGGAACACGTGCACATCCACATCGTCCCGCGTTGGAAGGGCGACACGAATTTTATGTCCACCGTCGGGGAAACACGCGTCCTGCCCGAGGAACTTGAAAAGACGTATCAGCGCGTGAAAGATGAATTTGAAAAGACCTAACCCCGTCATTGCGAGGCGGCGTTCGCCCGCCGAAGCAATCTCCAACACCCTGAGGAGGATTGCTTCTCGAAGACTCGCAATGACGATACTGTTATTTATTCTCGTCAGTTGCACATCGAGTCAAACATCAACACCACCAACTAACTCGCCCGAACCAACGTCCATCCCTCCCACCGCGACACAAACGCCTGAGCCCGCAATCGTCATCAATCCGCTCATGGGGTTGCAAGTCGAAGACCCATCCCTGTTGAATCTTCCCGCGCTGTTGGTTTCGATCTCACATTTCCCCGTCACCGCGCGCCCGCAGGCGGGACTGTCGTTTTCGCCGCTCGTGTTCGAGATTTACATCACCGAAGGCGCAACGCGTTTCCTCACCACGTTTTACGGCGAATTCCCCGCGCCCGAATCGCCCGTCACTGGCGGATGCGATGTGCGCCGTGAAATTTTCACGCAAACCGATTCGATTCTCGGCAACCGCATCTGGCTCGACGCCAATCAAAACAACACGCAAGACGCGTGGGAGCGCGGCGTCGGCGGCGTGTGCGTCAACCTCTACGATGCGAATCTGAATCTCCTCCAACAGACCACCACCGACAGCAACGGCTATTACGGATTCAACGTCAGCGCGGGAACGTATTTCGTCGCGGTTGCGAAACCGCCGCAGATGGAGTTTGCGCAGAAAAACGCGGGGGATGCGAATCAGGATTCCGATGTGGATTCAGCCTCAGGCTGGTCCGACGCGGTGACCGTCGTCGAATCCCGCTTCGATCTGGACGTCGGCTTGATTCAGTCCAGCGACATTCTCTCACCGTCGACTCTCCCCGAACCCAAAGTGGGACCCATCCGCTCGGGGCGGCTTGTGTATGCGGACATCGCCGCCATGTTCACCGACTCGTGTTTGATCTACGCGTTCGCCTCGCCCGAAGTGCTTGTGGAACTTCCGAAATGTTTCTTTGTGACGCATGACATTCAAGGCGGCGGGTACATGCTCGAGATCGAAGAGTTGAAAACGCTCGCGCAAAATAGCAAAAAGCCGAAGACAAAAATTGATTACGCAAGCAATTTATTTTCGAGCGACCCGCCAGCAGGCGGCGTGACTGCAAATGAACTGCACGTGTACATCGCTTATTTGAATCAATCGGGCTGGCGCTACGACGCCCTCTCGCAAAGCTACTGGCGCTTCGTGGACGAAGCCAGCGAAGACACGGCAGGCGTTCTGCATCCCGAAGTGGATCGCCTGACGAATCGTCAACTACAATTTGAAAATGTGATCGTGTTGTTTGCCAAACACGATGTTGTTTCCCCCACCAATTTGGACATTCATCTCGAAGCGAATTTATCTGGCGATGCGATTTTATTTCGTGATGGGATGAAATACGACATCCGCTGGAACACGGAACTCACCGACGAAGAAAAGCAACTCGGCATCCGCAAACCGATTCAATTTTTATATCGAGACGAGGATAAGTTATTCCCACTCAAACTCGGTCACACGTGGGTGATCGTTGTCACGCCCGAAACATCCGTGACAGAAGATTCAGCGGGTGAATGGCTATTGCGATTCGTTCAGCCTGAGGGAGCGAAATAGCCATGTCATTGCAAGACGTCCTGAGCGGAGCCGTCGTTCGTTGGCGGCGTAGTCGAAGGGCGACGAAGCAATCCCCTGTTAGCGAGGAGACTGCTTCGGCAAAGAGCGCCTCGCAGCGACATGTTCCATATTTATTTGATGAACACTCCAAGGTGATTCGCCACCTCGCGTTCCTGTCCGGGGATATTGTTGTTCATCAACTTGTTCACCGCGCGCGGCTTGCCGTCCGCGCCTTTGACGATCATCGAGGACGATCCGCCGCCGTCAAGGCTCATACCGGTGTAGGCGCCGTGCGCGAGCAGCAGGTCGGCGAGTTCGGGGAAAGTGGCGCCTTCGCTGAATTCGCGTCCATCCACGACCACCATCACGAGATTGCGTCCATTTTGGCTAACGCCGATGGCGGTGCGCGGGTCCATGCTGGAGGATTCCAGCGAGGTCACTTTTTTGCCTTTGGTCACGAGATAGCGGTCGCCAGTGATGGCGTTGAAGATGTTGCCGGAAAACTTGTCGAACGAGGCTACATTTTTCTGACTGATGTAGAAGATCGGTCGCCCCGGCGCCTTGGTGGAATACTGCTTACCGCGTGAAGCCGCCAACCCGACGAGTCGAACCGGCTCTCCGTCATTGGGACAATATTGCGCAGGCGGGAACGTCGCGGGGTCGAGGTAATAGAATCCGTCCGCGTTGATCGCGAGATGCAGCATGTTCTTCTCGAGGAATTTCGAGGTGGTCATCGTGCAGAGGAACGGCTCGGTGTTGCGCAGCGGCGGCGTGACAAGGAATTCGAAAGAAGCCGCTTTCAAATCTAATACCAGCGAATGAGAGACAAGCCGTCGCGGCGTCAAACGTATCTTGCGGAAATACGTCACGCCTTTGAAAAGTTTTTGCATCGCGGTCGCCGGGGTTTTGCCGACATTCTTGAGAAATTGACCGGATGACCAGCCGGTGAATCCGTCCACTTTTTGAATTCTCCGCCAGCCGCCATCGGCTGTGGCTTCGAGTTGCATGACCGTTTCGCTATTCGTCAAATATCCAATTGCCTTGAAGTTCGTACCGGGTCCTTCGCGGACGTTCAGCGTGGTCGCCGTTACTTGGAACCATTCGTACTTTTCCTCCGAAACCGGGGGCGGCGCGGTCGTAGGCTCGAAGAAATCTTTGGACGACCAGCCGGTCAGTCCATCGTAATTGCGTTTGATCCGATACCAATTGCCGTCGTCAGACGTGGCGAGGCGTTGCACCACTTCATTTCGGTACAGCAAGCCGATGGATTGGAATTGCGTACCGGGCCCTTCGCGGACGTTCAGCGCGGAGGCAGTTACTTTGAACCATTCCTCTGTTGGAGGCGGCGGAGGCGGAGGCGTGGTCGGCGGCGTTGTCAGCATGAGGTATTGTTTCGACGACCAACCTTTCAGGTTGTCCGATTCACGCAGGATCTGCGCCCAGCCCCCATCGGCGGAGGTGGCGAGTCCTTTCACCACTTCGTCCTTCTTCAATAGCCCCACCACGCCAAACGTAGTGCCAGGACCAGACCGCACGTTGAGAGCAGTCGCGGTCACTTTGTACCAAACCGGCCCCGGCGGCGAAGGCGGGGTTGTTCCCAAGTTGAATCGTTGACGGAACGCGTCGAGATCGCCGTTGAAATAGTTCAAGTCAATGCGCGAACTTTCAACGCCGTATAAATTTCCGTCGCCGCTGTCGGTGAATTGCCAAAAGGTCCACTCGTTCACACTCCACGGCTTCGGAACGAGCGGGGTTGCGACTCCATAATTTGCGATCCACAACGGGAATTGATGGAAGTAATTCAGATCTGCCGGGTTGGTGGTCGCATTCGGCGCGTTTCTCACCCAGTAGTAATACGCGGTGTAAATTCCAATTTCATGGTTGCCCACGCGCGATTTGATGCGGTCGAGGAATGTTTTCCAATGTTTCCAGCCGGCGTATGGACCGCCATAGGATTCTTCGAAGTCCGCGAACAGGGGCAACTCGCCGAGATCGCCTTCAAACGCGGAAAACCATAAGTCCGCTTGCGCCTTCGGTTCGGCGCGACTATCGTAGAACCAGTACGACCCGCGCGGCATACCCGCCGCTTTCGAGTTATTCCAGTTTGTCCTGAAATCCGAATCGATCCACACATTCTGCCCGGCGCGGATGATCACATATCCAGCCGACAGCGCCATTTTTACAAAGTTGATCCCCTGCGGAGTATTCTCCGCGTCTTGATAAAAACTTACATCAGGTCCAATGAGATTCGCCATGATTGTCTCCTCAATTTGGTCAGTCAAATTTTACCAGTGAAGTCGCTCAATTTGGAATCTTTCGTAGGATTTCCCCTGTATAATCGCGCGCATGGACATCCCCCTCCGCTTCATTTCGGACCTCGAACTGCGCCGCCAAAACGGCGAACGCGGCGCCCGCAAATTCATCGCCTACAAGGGAGTCGTCTACGATGTGACGGATTGCCCGAAATGGCGGCTCGACCTGCACGAAAATCTCCACTTCCCCGGGCAAGACCTGACGAGCGAACTCCCTGACGCGCCGCACGAGGAGGATGTCTTCACTCGTCCATGCGTGAAAATCGTGGGGAGATTGCAAAACTAACTCATGTTGAAATCGTCTCGATCCCGCCTCGTTGCTTTCATTTTGCTCATTTCACTCGCTTTGCGCTGGGGGTTGATCCTAAAAGGCGGGCAATATTATTTTTCAGACGAAGGACGCTACGAAACTGCTCGGGCTTTTGCAAAACTCGCGCTAGAAGGCAAACTAGGCGAAGCATTCTCGCAATTTTTCCTCGCGCCCGAGCATCTCGGGTTCAAGATCATTGGACTGGTTCCCGCTTTCATCGAACAGCTCACGCGCGAAAGCCTTGCTCTGCCTGCTTTGTTTTTCAGTTTATTTTCAATTCTGAATCTTTACTTGATCTACAAGATCTCGCAACGCGTCGGCGCGTCTGAGCGAGAGTCGTTGATCGCATTAATTCTCGCCGCTTCGAGCATGTCATTGCTGTACTTCGCGCGGCACCTCCTGCCTTACGACACAGCCCTGACCTTCGGTCTGCTCGGCGTGTACAGCGCGCTGGGTGAGAAACCAACTTTCAACTCGTCGCTCGCTTGCGGCGGATGGAGTTTCACCTGTTTCATCACCTACAACGGATACTGGTCGCTGGCGGGCATAGCAATTCTGATTCATATCCTACGCGGAAACAAAAACTTTGGCGACCTAACCCGCAAAGGATTGATTACCGCAACTGGATTCATCCTGCCAGCAATCCTGCTCTTCCTCCTCGCCTCATTCGCCGGGACCAACCTGATCGCTGACTATCGCGCATTTTCCGCTACCGTCAGCCAAGGAAGTTTCGATGAGGGTTGGAGTCTTCCCTTTGAATATTTCTGGCACGCGGAACATTGGTTGATAATTCTTCTCATCTTGCTGTCAACCTACGCTATATTTTCGTCACGAGCCAAAGACAAGACGATCAATCTCTGGGCAAGCGTGGTGATTTTCATTTACCTGTGCCTATTGATTCCATCCGTGTTGCTGCATCAATTCGTTGTCTATGGCAGGCTGGCGCGGCAGATGATGCCGTTCCTTGTCATCCTCTCCGCCAGCGGACTTGAAGATTTCATGCAAGAATTTTCGTTTGGAACAAAACTCGCCAAAATTCTGCTGGCTGTAGTTATCGTTCAAGCCGCATGGAATTATCAAGCGTCCTACGCGCTGACCTATCCGCGCGAGTTCGCCCAGAAAGTGCAAGCCGAATATCCCGGCTTCACCTTCTCTGAAAAGCGAATGACCTTCGGCGCGCCGACGTTATGTCAAAACAGCGGATACATCGCCGAATACGTCAAACGCTTTGAAGTTCCGCCCGAACCAAACCCGCCGATTGACGGTCAACTTCTGCTCTCCGCGCCGCACCCGGATAACTTCCTGCCGTATCAATATGAAGGATATACGTACGAGCAACGACAATATCTCCGCGAGTTGAAACCTGAGATGCGGTTCTACAAGGCGGATGCCAAGTTTATGTCAGATTCCAATCCGATCTGGAAGACGATGAAGAGTTGTCTGGTTGGTGAAAATTAAGTTCAAAATCATCCAAATTCGTAGTGATAATTCCATTGCGCGATTTACGCTGCGCTCAGTGTATTGGTACAATCTCCAGCATGATTCGCCGCGCCAATTACTATTTACTAATTACTCTTCTCTTAGCCTCCTGCTCCTCTTCCTCCTCCACCGCCTACCCCACCTACGATCCTTTCGCACCGGTGACTGGAGAAACCTTCACGCCCGCGCCGATTCAGCCGGGCGAGATCATTCAAGCGACCAAAACGCCGGCAGGACCCACTCCCACGCGCGCGCCCATCTCGGTGAAGATTCCCACACGAAATTCAAACTCATCGTTCAGCGCGCCGACGCCGGATTCGCCGCATCCACTCCCGCCGCCGCGTGAATATATTGATCAATACACCGTCCAAGCCGGAGACACCCTAGGGCGAATCGCTCAAACGTACGGCGTCACGCTCGAGGCGTTGATGCAGGCAAACGGTCTGAATGAAGCGTCTGTGCTTTCCGTCGGACAAGTGGTGAATATTCCGCCGATCTCAACCGATCCGATCCCGGGTTCGGCGTTCAAATTGATCCCCGATTCGGAATTGGTCTACGGGCCCGCCAGCGTCACGTTTGACATCAATTCGTTTTTGCAAAACAAAGGCGGCTATCTCGGCAATTACGTGCAAGAAGTGGACGGCACATATTTGAGCGGCGCGCAGATCATCACGCGCGTTGCGCAAAATTATTCGGTCAACCCGCGCCTGCTCATTGCGTTACTCGAATATCGCAGTGGCTGGGTTACCAACTCCGTGCCGCAAAATGTTGATTACCCGATGGGTTACTACGAAGATTTTTACGCGGGCTTATACCGCCAAGCCGCGTGGGCGGCAGACAATTTAAATCGCGGCTATTATTCATGGCGCGTCAACGCACTCGGCACATTGCCGCTCAACGATGGGACATACGTGCCGATGGACGCGACCATCAACGCTGGCACTGCAGGCGTGCAATATTTTTTCTCGCTCTACAACAATCGCAGTGTGTGGGATTACGATGTGAGTCAACTCGGATTCTTCCAGACGTATAACCTGCTCTTCGGCTATCCCTTTGACTACGATATCGCTTCACTTCTCCCAGTGGGTCTGACTCAGCCTAGGATGCAACTCCCCTTCCTCAATGGCGCGACGTGGTCGTTCACCGGCGGCCCACACGGCGGCTGGGATAATGGTTCCGCGTGGGCGGCACTGGATTTCGCCCCGCCCGGCGAAGGCGCGGGCTGTGTACAAAGCGAGGCATGGGTTGTAGCCGTTGCGGACGGTTACATCGTCCGCGCTGAGAACGGCGCAGTGATTCAGGATCTGGATAATGACGGCTACGAACAAACAGGGTGGACAGTTTTATACATGCACGTCGAATCACGAGACCGCGTGAAGGCTGGGACATACGTGTACGCCGGCGAAGCGATCGGTCATCCCTCCTGCGAGGGTGGCGTCTCGAACGCGACACATCTCCATCTCGCGCGCCGCTACAACGGCGAATGGATTCCTGCCGACGGCAATCTCCCCTTCAACCTCGACGGCTGGGTCTCCAGCGGCGACGGCGTGTTGTACAACGGCTGGCTCACACGCGACACAACCGTTCTACAAGCGGAAGAAGGCGTGTTCGATGGGGTAAATCAGATTTCGAGGTGATTTTTTAACACGAGGGGCGCTAAGGTTGGAAGGTTGACACAAGAATTGCAATCTAATTGATCTTCTTTGTGTCCATTACATCGCTTCGATCACATCAGGGCAAGCCTTCGTGTTAATGGAAATTTTGAAGTCAAAGGTATAATCCCCGCTGTGAAACGCGTTATAACATTCCTGATCCTTACAACTTTCGCTCTTTCCGCTTGTGGCGGAAATTCCTCGTCACTGTGGGGGCAATACGAAACTCCCACGCCCATCGGATGGAGCCCGGTCACTGAAACGCCTTTGGCAGAGATATCGCCAGTGAGTATTTTCGCTCCAGTGGAAACGACGACTATACCCGCTCTGGCGAGCACCCCAACGCCGACCTCTTTGTTGAGTACATTCGTCACACAACCAGCCTCATCAACGCCAACAGCATTTCTCACGCCAACGCTGACCGGCGAGACGGTCCTGTATTACTCCCAAAACGGCGATTGGCTCCCCGCTGTGGCGCGCAGGTTCAAGGTCGAAGCGACCGAGATCACATCGCCGAAGGTACTTCCCGCTGGCGGATTCCTCGACACAGGCACGTTGCTCATCATCCCAGATCGCATGGATAAATCCGCGCAGTACACACCGTCCTTGCAACTAATCCCCGATAGCGAGGTCATTTTTTCAACGAGCGCAGTGGACTTCGATATCGCGGCGTACGTCAAAGATGCGGGCGGATATTTATCCACTTACCGCGAATATCTCGGCTCGACTGGCTGGATGACCGGCGCGGCGGAGGTGGAGCGGATCGCCTACGAAAATTCGATCAACCCGCGCTTGCTGCTTGCGATTCTCGATTTCGAAGCGCGCTGGGTACGCGGCGACCCGGTGGACGAGTTCCACGAAACGTATCCGCTTGGCTACGAAAATTTCCGCAACAAAGGCATGTTCCTGCAATTGGCGTGGGCGATCAATCATTTGTCCACCGGCTATTACGGCTGGCGCGCAGGTACGGTGACGGAAATTACCTTCCGCGATGGAACAACTTATCACCTCGACCCGTCTCTCAATGCCGGTACGGTTGCCATTATGTATTACTTCGCGCAACTCCACAGCCAAAATGAATGGCTGAGGATCATGGATCAGACCAGTGGATTCCCCTCTTTCTACGCCAACATGTTCGGCGACGCGTGGTCGCGTGCCGACGCGTCAGGCGCGATCTTCCCCCCGGCGTTGACCCAACCAGAACTGGTGCTTCCCTTCGAATTGAATACCGATTGGGCATTCACCGGCGGACCGCACAGCGCGTGGGAGAGTCACGGTCCGCTTGCCGCAGTGGACTTTGCGCCCTCCACTGCCAAAAGCGGATGCGCCGTTTCAGACAAATGGATCCTCGCCATGGCATCCGGGCTAGTCGTCCGTACAGGGAACGGGATCGTGGTGCTTGATCTCGACGGCGACGGTCACGAACAGACCGGCTGGAGTATCCTGTATCTTCACGTTGCGAATCGCGGCAAGGTCGCGCTGGGCGAATGGGTGGAACAGAACGAGCGCATCGGGCATCCCTCCTGTGAAGGCGGGATTTCAACAGGCACGCATACGCATATCGCGAGAAAATATAACGGCGAATGGGTCATTGCCGATGAAGCCATCCCCTGGGTGATGAGCGGCTGGACGATCATTGCCGGAGATCAGCCGTATCTCGGCAAATTGGTCAAAGGCAATCAGGTGGTCACAGCCGATGTATATGGTCAGGCAAAATCGCTGATCGTTCGCAAAGAAGATGACAATTAGATTCAAGCAGGTGATAGTCATTCTAAAAGTTACTGTCACCTTATTCGCTTTAGTTATTTCCTCCTGCGCGCCGCGCGAACCGAACACCGCCATCCAAAACATGATCACGCCGCTCGCGCCGACGAGCGCGCCCGCGCCGACCTCCGGTAGACCGCAATATCAACCCGGTGAACTGGTGGATTACATCGCCCAAAACGGAGACAACCTCCCCGCGTTGGCGAAGCGTTTCAACACCTCCGTCGAAGAAATCCGCGCGGCAAATCCCATCATCCCCAGCGACGCGACAACGATGCCCGTCGGTCTGCCGATGAAGATTCCCATTTATTATCTTCCGCTGTGGGGCACCGAATATCAAAGCCTGCCGGATCACGCGTTCGTCAACGGACCCGCGCAGATCGGATTCAACACCAGCGCGTTCGTCGCCTCCACAAACGGATGGCTGAGAGACTATCAAACCTACGCGGGCGGCAAACGCCGCACCGGCGCGGAGATGGTGGATTACGTCGCGGTCAATTACAGCGTAAGCCCAAGGTTGCTGCTCGCTCTGCTCGAATATCAAACCGGCGCGCTCACGCAACCCGAACCGCCGGAAGAAAAATATCCGCTCGGTTTCCGCCGCGTATTTTACGACTCGCCCTATTTGCAACTCGTCATCGCGGCGAACACGCTCAACAACGGCTACTATGGCTGGCGCAGCGGTTCGCTCACTCAATTCGAATTGACCGACAACTCGATCACGCGACCCGACCCGTGGCAGAACGCGGGATCGGTCGCGCTTCAATATTATTTTTCGAGACTATACGCGGGAAACGACTACCTCGCTTCGATCGGACGGGACGGGCTGGCTCGCACCTATGAAACTTTTTTCGGCAACCCGTGGCTGGATTCGTCCATCGTCATCCCCGGCAGTCTTCAACAACCCGAAATGCGGTTCCCTTTCCGCGCCGGTCACACGTGGGCATTCACCAGCGGACCGCACACCGGCTGGGGAGCCGGCGAACCGTTCGCCGCGCTCGATTTCGCGCCCGCCTCAGACGTTTCCGGTTGTTTCACCGTTTCGCGCGATCTATACGCCACCTCGATGACAGACGGACTCGTTGTTCGCTCGGATGTGGACGGGGTGGTGATTGACCTTGATAAAGACGGCGATGAACGCACCGGCTGGGTTGTGTTCTATTTGCACACCGCCACCAATTCACGCATTACCGTTGGAACGGAAGTGAAAGCCGGCGACCCGATCGGTTACCCATCGTGCGAGGGCGGTTCGTCAACAGGGACGCACGTGCATATCGCGCGCAAATACAACGGCGAATGGATTCTTGCCACCGGCCCGCTTGCGTTCAATCTGGAAAACTGGATCGCAAAAGGCGGAGACGAGGAACGCGAAGGCACGCTCGCTCGAGGCGCGCAAACCATCGTCGCTTGCGAATGCTCCGATTTCAGGACGCGCGTCCAATCGGAAACCCCTTAACCTCACGCGCCAGTCAAACCCTGCCAAATACCTTGAACGGTTAATCTGGGGTTTCCATTTCCCTCATCTTCGTAAATTTCATACAGCAAATCCATGGGCATTGCTTGCTCGAGCATGGCATGAGCCGGGCAGTACTTCGTCGCGGTCAGTTCGAGGGAACGCAACACAGCTTCCTCACTGAGATTCCTCCCCGTAACGACAAAAGTGATAGCGGCTCGCGTAAATACCTTCGGATACTCCGGCGAACGCGGACCATCGAAACGCACTTCGAATTTCGTCACTTGCTCGCGCTTCTTCTGCAAAATGGAGATCACATCCATTGCCTGGCAACCGATCAAACCCAGCGCGACCAATTCCATTGGGCGGACGCCGCTGTCGTTGCCACCGAGCGATGCCTCCGCGTCTATTTGAATCGGAAAACCCGAAGGAGCAGTGCCGATGAACTTCATCCTCTCCTGCCAATTGACGACAGCTTTCATGGCTCCTCCGCGATGATCGGTGTGACATACTTTTCAAGAGTTTTCCGTTCGATGCCTCCCATCCATCGCAAGCGGATCATGCCGCTACGGTCAATCACATACGAGGATGGAAGGCCAAGGGTCTTGAACGCTTGCTCCGTCGCGATGTAGGTTGGGTCGAGCCAGATCGGAAAAGTGAGTTGGTAGTCTTTCACGAATTGAAGGACATCTTCCTTTGGATCGCCGTCATTGATCGCGATGATAACGAAACCGTTCTCTTTTTGTTTATCGTAGAACGCTTGCAAGGCGGGCATTTCCTCTTTGCATGGCTCGCACCACGTTGCCCACAAGTTGACCAAAACGACTTGCCCGCGATAATCGGCGAGCGAATGGGTTGCGCCGTCGAGGTCGGTGAGGGTCAGCTCGGGGGCGGGATAATTCGCCACAGCCGGGACAACCCCAACGTCCGCGCGAGGCGGGTTGTTCTGGTAGAGGTAGAAGGCTGAGGCGCCGATGAGGATGAGTCCCAGCCCGATCAAAATGAGAGGGAGAAGTCTGGAGGGCGCGCGGGCGGTTTCTGAGGCGGTCATACCGCCAGAAGTATACCCCGGCGAGACGGCGCGAATACAGGATGAATGTCACGCAAGATATGATTTTTGCCACTGGAAGGGAGGCATCTGCGCGATTAACATGCGACGATGGGTATTGATTTTCACCGCCTGCCGGTGTTTGCCGATCTGCGCGAAAACTACGTTAAATTATTGGAGCCGCTCATCGAAACGATTCAATGCGACGCGGGAGAATTCGTTATCCGTCAGGATACGCCCGCCGATTTTTTATACATCATCTTGAAGGGCAAAGTTCAAATTTCATTCAAACCGTACGACGGAATACCGATCACGGTTTCGCATGTGGAGTCCGGCGGGTTGTTTGGCTGGTCGGCAGTGATCGGGAGCGAGAAATATACTTCGTCCGCGATTGCCATCGAACCGCTGGAGGCTGTTCGAATACGCGGCGGCGAACTGCGGAAATTAGCCGAGAACGATCCGGACGCCGGGCAGGAAATTTTGAACAGCCTTGCCGGCGCGGTCTCTGCGCGCTGGAAGGATGCGCGCCAACAAGTGAAATTGATCCTTGAGAAAGGGATGAAGTAGAGGCGGATTCTCTCCGCCCCTCATTTTTACGCGGGATTCCTGAAAAACTTCAACACAAAATATCCGCCAACGAGGATTAACGCGGCGGGCCAAAGATATTGCATCCAGCCAACGACTCCGGCGGTGAGGAACGCGCCGAAGACGAGCAAGACGAGACCGGGGATGAATGCCCAACTGCGATTCTTTCCGCCGGGGAGGATGGCAACGAGGATGAAGGTGAGTCCCAGCCCGAGGAAGAGGAAATTACCGCTGTCCATGCTGGTTGTTTCTTCGAGCGCGTCGATTGCTCCAAGCGTGAGCAAAATCCCAGCGGGAATGATCGCCCACCAATGCGATTGCACGTCGGTAAAGTAAACCCACAGGAACGCGATACAGATCCCCGCGAAGAACACCAGTCCACTGAAGGCTTCGAGCGCATTCGGCAGGAACGCCGAGGCGGCAAGCCCAAGCAAAGTGAACGCGGGGAACGCCGCCCACCAGTTACTGCGATTCCGAAGCAACATGAACAGGAAGAACAAGCCGATCAGCCCCCAGATCGCGCCCCAAAAAATACCGCTGACATCCGAAATGATGTTCAGGTTTTCAAGCAAAACCAACACGCCGCCGAACACCAACAACGCGCCGATCCATAAACGAGGGTCGTATTTTTTCATCGTATCTCCTTGTTAATGCATAACGCAAAGTGAACTTTGCGGTACAAGTTTTACTTAACCGTCACCGAACCCAAACCGCCGTCAATGTTGATCTCGGCGCGGTTTGCGGCGCTGTCGAAGTCGGGCGATTGATACATTCCCGAATCAACTTGCGGGAAGCGGGCGGCGTCCACGTCCATGCTGGTCAAGCCGCCTTCAAAGCGGATGCGCGCCGCGACCGCGTCGGGGACGCGAATGTTGATCGAAGCCGCGCCAGCCTCCACGTCGAGCAAAGACGCGCCGCGAGCGGGCATGGTCAAATTCACGGCGCTGGCTCCCGTCGAGAGATCGATGCGCGTCGCCTGCACATCCTTCAAATCAATCTCCAAACCGCTCGCGCCTGCGCTCACATCCAATGTGACGGGAACTTCCTGCGTGAGTTGATAACGCCAGACGCCTGTGGCGGGACCAATAAACGGGATGACGGACGGACCAGCGCTCACATCGACCTTCAACCTGTCTCCGTCCATTCGGCTTCCGGTGTTCATCCCAACCGCCGACGAGCCGACGAGCGCTGTGCCAGCAGGCGCGCCGCCGCTGATTAGGATCTTGCCCGCGCCGTGTGAGAAATCAAACTCGACGCGCTTTGCCGATTGGAGCGCGATCGAAAATGTTTCGTCGTCGGCAAGGTCGGATTTCCAAAAAACGCTGAGGATGAACCACGTGCCGACGAAAATCAGCGCGAGGGGCCAGATGAATTGAAAGGCGTTGGCGATAATTCCCCGCGCTTGTAGAAAGAACATGACGCCAAGCAAAACGAGGAACAATCCAAAGAAGATGTTACTCCGCCTCATGTCGCGCTCCGCTTTTCATAAATCCACGCGCCAGAATGAACAACCCAAGCAGAATCAAAATGATCGCCACACCGTATTCGCCGAGGAAATTGAGGTCGCCGAAGAACGTGCCGAAGATGAGGAACAGAACCGCGCTGAACCCGATCATCCGCAACCCGCCGCCGAGATTGCGACGCGTGTTTTCGCCGAGCAAGCCCGCGAGGATTGTGCCAACGCCGACGAAGCCGGGGATGAGCGTCCACATGTAGGACCACGAGGCGTAATCGCCAACGCGATCTTGATAGAACAGAATCCCACCGATGCCCGCGACAATGGACGCGGGGACCGCCATGCCGGGCGCGCCCGTGAGCAAGCCGATGACGAGAATCAACGCGCCCGCGGCGATGGTCCACGTGGCGCCGGTCATGTTTTCGGTGAAGTTTTGCAGGGATGGGATCTGCCGAGTGGCAACCAGCCAGCCGCCGATAGCGATCAACAAAATGCCGAGAACTAGATTGGAACGATTTTTCATGGTTTCATTCTCCTTAGTATGATCACACTGGGTTCGTACGGCAGTTGAACTGCCGTACGGGCAAATGACTAAACTACCGCAGTAACAAATAAGTAAACACTCTGAGTTGGTTTACGTTGTTAGGACGGGGAAGTTTCATGACGATTCTTGAATAGGGGTGGATGCTCCTTTTTGTCGGCGCCAGTGGTTTCGATACGGGGCGGGCGGTCACCGCCCCTACTCAACCACCAATCTTTTTAACGCCAGCCACGTCCCTTTTTGTTTTGGATGGTTGGATTCAACAACGACTTTCTTCTGAACCAATCCAGCGACCGCTCGCGCGAGCAATTCTTTCTTCCAGCCGAATAATTTCGCCGCGTCGGATTCGGTCGCCGCGCCGACGGATTCAAAATAGAGTTCGAGCAGTTTGGCGCGCGCCGCACCTTCGCCGATTTTACGCGCTTGCTCGGGCAGTTTCGGGAAATGACGCGGGACGATCTCGTAGATGTGCGAATACTTCCACGCGCCCGCTTGCGCGATGCCGACGGGCAGAATTTTGAAATCGGCTTGCAAAACTTCCAACGCTTTGTTGAATTCGGAATCCTTTGCGTTGGATAGTTTAGCCGCTTTGCGGAGGTCGAGCGTGTTCAGCGCGCCTTCACTCAACAAGGCTTCATAGACTTGCTTCGCGGACTGAGTCAACCTCCCCTCTTCATAGGCGAGCAGATAATCTTCATCGGGCGAGCCGTAATTTTCGGAGAGCGCGTAAAAATAGGGCGCGACATCGAGCGAGATCATCGTCGCTTTTTTGCGGAGAATCTTGGCGTAATACCAAACCTTTTTATCGAGCGCGTTGTCCTTCCAACCCCATGTGATGTGACCCGGGTCGTCGTGCGCGTCGGCGACAGGGCGTGCGCCTGCAACGGCTGTCCACAGCGAAGGGAAGTCAATGCCTTTGATGGGCCAGAAGTAGACGAAGCCGCGTTTCTCGACGAAAGCGCGCGCTTGGGCGGGCGATGAAAGTCTCCGCTGGGGAGGCAGGTTGAACGTCCGCGCGCGATGCGTTTGTAGTTTTTTCAAATCAATGAGGGGCATGAGTCAATTTTATTCCATCCTCTCAATTATGTCATTGCGAGCGAAGCGAAGCAATCCCCTCGCATCATGGAGATTGCTTCTCGAAGACTCGCAATGACAGTTGGCGTATAATCCTCTCCATGAAAGTCTTATTTGTTTTCATGGATGGAATCGGATTGGGCGAAAACAATGCCGAGACAAATCCGTTGGCGCTGGCGAAGATGCCTAACTTGAACGCGCTGCTTGATGGGCGGTCGCTGGTGAAAGAGTCCGCGCCGTTTGACGGGGAGCGCTCTTCGCTGATCGCAATTGACGCGGGCGTGGGCGTGGACGGGTTGCCGCAGTCCGCGACGGGGCAGGCGATGTTGTTGACTGGGAAAAATATTTCGGCTGAGCTCGGCTATCACTATGGACCGAAGCCGAATCCCGAAGTCGCCGCGTATTTGAAGGGCGAGACGTTGTTTTCGAAATGCGTCGCGGCAGGGAAGAAGACTGCCCTGCTCAACGCGTATCCGCCGCGCTACTTTGACGGAATCGATTCGGGTAAACGTATTTATTCATCAATCCCAATGGCAGTGACGAACGCCGGGTTGGAGTTGTTCAAGAACGAAGATCTCTACGCCGGGCGCGCGCTTTCGGCAGATTTCACCGGCGAGGGCTGGCGGACAATGCTCGGCTTCCCCGACGCGCCGGTGATGGACGCGCACGAAGCGGGCAGAAAATTGATTTCGCTTGCGATGGGCTATGATTTTTCGTTCTTCGAATATTGGGCGAGCGATTACGCCGGTCACCGACAGGAAATGGATACGGCGGTGAGGTTGATGGAGACGTTTGATGGGGTGTTGGGAGGGGTGTTTGAAAGTTTGAAGGTTAAAGGTTTGAAGGTTGAAGGTGGAAGGTCAAAAGTTGAAAGTGGAAAGTTGAAGGATGAAGGAGGAAGGATGAGGGATGAATTGTTGGTGTTGGTGACATCCGATCATGGGAATATGGAGGATTTGTCCACGCGGAAGCACACGGATGCGCGCGTGCCGGGCTTGGTGATCGGGAGCAAGTCCGCGCGGGAGGAGTTTACACGCGGGATGACGGATCTGACCCACGTCGCTCCGGCGATTTGGAGGATGGTTAGCGGGATATAATTCAGTTGCCAGAAATTCATTTTTGGCGGTATTACGTCCCAAATGATTTAGGACGTTATGCGGCAAGCCTGCACCGCCTAAAAGCTGTTACACGGAGTGCGCCGCCGCACAACCCCTAGTTGGGCAGAATTCGCGATCGAAAGAGAAATAGAATGGATGATTGGCTAATTCAAGCACTTTTCACACTGGCAACAGGGCTGTTACTCTCGATTGTCACCGCGATTTTGACAGTCAGATTATCGCTTCATCAATTCTATTCTCAACGATGGTGGGAAAAGAAGCAGGATCAATACGAGAAGATCTTGGTTGCCCTGTACCACATTCGGCACATTGACGACAAGCTTCTGGCGTCTGTTGGGGTTGGCAAAGATTTGAAGCCTGAAAGAAAGGAGGCGTTGCTAGCAAAATCGCATGAGGGTTCAGAAGAAATCGAAAGGATGGTTTCAATTGGTGCTTTCGCAATTTCAAAAGAGGCATTGGATTCGTTGAAGCGTCTTCGCGCCGGCTTCGATTCGATTAGAAACCGAATCAACGAGATGTCGTATTACGAATATCTTGAGAAGCACATAACCTACACCGACGACTGCATTTCCGAGATAATCGCGATTGGTAGGAGAGAACTGAAGGTGGATTAAATTAAACATAATTTCTGCCCAACAAAGCGCGCACTGGACGGCAGGGTACGGTGTAGCATTTTTGGACAAGTTCTTAATCCCACCGCCAGTAACGCCAGCCGCTGGGCACTGAAAATTAAGTTCATTGGAGGCACAATGGCAAACAACAATAGAGGCAAACAAAAAGATAACTCCGCTGCCAAAATTGCAAGCGCATTGAGGGATCTGGATATAAACGGTCTTTACGATTTGTATGATAGACGTCGCGCTAAGTTTCTTAAGGATGCCGAAGTAAGCACCCATCAGGAAGTTTCCCGACGATTACTTTTCGCTGTAGTTTCAATAGATGCCTGCATGAAGATTTATCAAGAATTTCTGGCCGCGTCAGCACATACGGTCGAAGAAATGAGGAATGGCGTAAATCAATATATAGCTAACCAGCAACTAGGAACTGATGATCTGCTGAATAAATCAAAGGAATTGTTACAGGAAGTTCAATCAAAAGAACAAGGTGAAGTGGATGAACTTTACGAGGCATCTGTCAAGCAGAGAATAGCGCTTTATGAAAAAATGATCCAAGACTGGCGGACCGCTGCAGAATTCAAATCATCCACTCATACCTGGAGCGCCATCGCGTTCACAATGAGTCACATGTCTACCTATGATTCTTTAGCGAGATTACTAGCAACAAACGATTTATCTTCGGTAAGTGATGTACTGATTCTAGTTTTGCAAACTCTCGTAGGACTTATTCCGTATATTGGAACTCTAGGCTCGACTGCATGGGGACTTCACGATATTCTAGACAAAAAGGCAAAAGAATATAAAAATGCCGGAGATCTGCTGACTCAGTTAGATAATTTCTCAGATGCCGCTTTACAGTGGTGCATAATTACACAACTGTTAATTGAATTGAATGAAGGCAGACTTTCATTCGCAGATCAAAATACTGATGAGATAAGAACAATGCTTGGAGAACAGGAACTCAAGCGCATATCAAGAATGGTTCAAATAAAAATTGAAAGCATCATGAATAACTATAAGCAATCCTCTTAAAAAAGAGTCGCCCAACAAGGCGTGCACGCGAACTTGGTAGTACGCGCCGCGCCAGAACCGCCGTCTCGGCGAGAAGCATTTTTTCGTTTCGTTGGCTGGTTCCCCCATCCGCCGCTAACACCAACTCGCCTCACACAAACCTCATAAACACCTGATTGCCGAGGAGGCGGGCGCGAGGGGTGAGCCTTACCCTCACCCCTGCCCCTCTCCCAAAGGGAGAGGGGGATGCTTCCAGTAAATTTACCTTTATAAGTTCGTCAATTTCTTTTCCAAATACATCCTGCAGTTTTTTTCCGAATCGTTGTTCGAATTCATCGACGGAAATCCCCTCGCGCGTCAGGCGTAGACCGTTGATCATAAATTCGGACATGTCATCTTGGAGGGTTTGTTTGTGGTGGTTGACAACGGCAGGAGAAAGAGGGAAAGCATATTGCGTACTGCGTAATTCGTAATTGGTAAATCGCTCGATGTAGGTTTTGATGCGGAGGACGTTGGAGTAACGATAGCCGTCCGCGTATCCGTGCGCGCCAGCGCCGAAGGCGAGATAGGGAAGCGCGCGCCAGTATTGGAGGTTGTGGCGGCAGGCAAAATAAGGAGGCAGAAGGCGGAAAGCGGGATCGTCCGCATTCTGCTTTCCGCCTTCCGCTCTCGCCCAATTTGAAATTTCATAATTGATGTACCCATTCGCTTCTAGAGTTTCGCTCGCCCATTCGTACATTTCTGCGGCGAGGTCGGGGTCGGGGAGCGGGAGCAGTCCTTTCTTTGCCCAGCGACCGAACGGCGTGCCGTGTTCGAGGGTCAACGCGTAAGCGGAGATGTGTTCGGGACGCAGATCGAGAATCCGCTTGAGGGTGGTCTGCCATGTTTGCATGGTCTGTTCGGGCAAGCCGTAGATGAGATCGAGGTTCAAATTGCCGAATCCCGCTTTGCGCGCGGAGGTCACGGCTTCGATGACGTCGAAGAAGGAGTGAGTCCGCTCCAACATGCGGAGTTCTTCCATGTTGGCAGATTGGACTCCGAAACTGATGCGGTTGATTCCCAAAGCGCGCAATTGCGCCAAATCAGAAAATGTCACCGTGCCAGGATTCGCCTCGATGGTGATCTCCACATCGTCGGTCAGGACGAAGTTGGCGCGAATGCTTCCGAGGATGGAGTCAAATTGACTTGGGGAAAGAAGCGAGGGCGTCCCGCCGCCGAAGAAGATTGTATGAACCTTCGCTTCGTCTCCGCTATCGCTCCGCTCAGCGCGTGAACCGACAAATTCGATCTCGTTGCAGAGCGCGCCCGCGTACGCGGGGATCAACGACTCTTGTCCCGCGTAGGTGTTGAAATCGCAATACGCGCAACGATGCGCGCAGAATGGGATGTGAAGATAAAGGCTGTACACGAGAGAAGTTTTACCACAGGAACAAGTAAAATACATCCATGCAAAACATAACGACTGTCATTGCGAGGAGGGCGTAGCCCAACGAAGCAATCTCCTCACTGACAGAGATCACTTCGCCCTATTGGCTGGCAATAACGCTCTATGTCGAAAGAACAGTTTGCAAAACTTATTTTGTTCACCGCGCTCTTGTTCGGGTTGACCGTGCGACTCGCCGCGCCAATCGCCGCAGACGGACCCGTCAACGACGGCGGATTGTTTTTGCAAATGACGCGCGACTTGCAAGCGAATCGTTTTGCATTGCCAGAAACAACAACCTACAACCATTCAGAGATTCCATTTGCTTATCCGCCGCTGGGATTTTATCTCGCAGGTTTGTTGCAAAGCGTTTTGCAAATCTCTCTTATTTCAATTTTCACTTATCTCCCCGCGATTATTTCAACCGTTGCCATTCTCGCTTTTTATTTTCTTGCGCGCCAATTTGTCAGCGATTCGCTTCACGCCTCCATCGCCGCGTTGTTCTACGCGTTGATTCCAAAAAGTTTCGACTGGGCTGTGATGGGCGGAGGCGTCACGCGTGCGCCCGCGCTAATCTTTTCATTTCTGACGCTCGCGTTCGCATATCGCCTGTTCACGACCAAAGACGCGCGCAACCTCCTCCCTGCTTCGATCTATGCGGCGGCGCTCACGCTCACGCATCCTGAGATCACGTTTCAAACTGCGTTCAGCGCTTTCATCCTCACGTTATTTTTTCTGCGCGGGCGAAAAAGTTTTTTTCATGCCAGCGCCGTCGCCGCGCTGACCGTCACGCTCACGTCCCCGTGGTGGCTCACGGTCATCGCCCGCCACGGACTTGCGCCGTTTCAAGCCGCGCTCGGCGCGCACCCGCGTGACTTCGCATCGTCGCTTCTTTATCTCTTCCAATTTAATTTGAGCGGCGAAGTCATCCTCGACGTTGTCGCGATATTGGGGCTGATCGGTTTAATTTCGGATTTCCGCCGCCGCGACTTTTTTCTGCCAGCGTGGGTCGGACTCAGTTTTTTAAGCGACCCGCGTGCGGCGCCGTTCGCTTCTTTGACTCCCTTACTTCTGCTCGCCGTGCGGGGACTTGAGTCAACCCTCAAGGGAATCCTCCTCCCCGCGCCCGCCAGCGACGTGTTCGAGTCAACTTTTGCTCGCCGCGTTCTGCTCGGCGCGACCGCCTATCTGTTTCTTTCGGGTCTGATCTTTTCGATGCAACTTGGGAACCAATATCGAATCCTTCTCACTGAAAGGGAAGCGCTGACTTGGATTCAACAAAACACGCCAGCCGACAGTCGCTTCCTTGTGTTGACTGGCGACGCCGCGTTGAGCGATCCGCTTTCGGAGTGGTTCCCCACGCTCACCGAGCGGACGAGTCTCGTCACGGTTCAAGGTCACGAGTGGACGCCGAAATTTCCATTGGTTGAAAGCCTGCGAGAGTACGCCGAAGCGCAATCGTGTTTGAATCAAGATGTGAGTTGTTTATCGAATTGGTATTTTGATTACGTTTACATCCGCCGCGTGCGACCCAACGCGGAAGGCGGAGTCGCTCCGCAAGTTTCGATACTCGAAGCGTCACTACGCGGGTCGGAGGAATACGTTGTTGTTTATGATTCGGATGTTGCTGTCATCTTTTCACGCGGCAAGCCAACAAGTAATGCGATTGGTCCGAGAATCAACAGCCACATGGCAACGCCGAGACCGAATTGGTCGGCGAGGAAGCCGAGGGCGAGCGGGAGAAGTTTGGCTAGCGGATCTGTCACTGCACCGATCGCCATGATGCTCGCGGATTGACCGGGCAGGCTGGAGTATAACCGTCCTTGCAGGATGGGGTACCAGCCTGTGTTGAGCAGGTTGACGAAGATGACGAAGATCAATTTAGGGATGAAGCCTGGGATGAGCAGAAAACCGGCGAAGGCAAATAATTCCGCGAGCGCGGTGCGACGCAAGAATTTGATGGTGTCTTTCTGGCGGTCAACGAAGGGAATGAACAGAAAGTCGGTGATGAGGCCCATGGCGAGCCAAACGGTGACGGCGATCCCCGCTTGGGTTTGAGTGGCTTTGCCCACGTCTACGAAGTAGAGGGCGAGGAAACTGAACAGCACGTCGAGCATCAAGTCGGCGAATTCGAGGAGTAGGAGCCAGCGCCAGACTTCTTTCCGTTTGAGGGCGGAGAACGCGAGGCGGAATCCGTCGAAGACGATTTTCATGGAGGGGAACGAGGGAGAGGAAACTTTGTCGAGCGGTAAAAGCCGCCAAGCCGCGAGCAGGCATAAAGTCGAGAAAGAAGCGAGGAGGGCGTACGTTGCCCGCCATCCCAAGCCGAGATAGATGAAGAGTCCGAGAAGAATCGGTCCCGTCAAAACTCCAAGTGAACCGGCGAACGTCCAGCGTGCCATGTTTTGTTCGTGGCGATTCGTGTCCGAGTCCATGAGGTTGGCTTGCGAGAGGTTGACGAACGCGCCGGAGGAGGGATTGAAAAGGATGAAGGATGAAAGTAGAAGGATGAAAGATGTGCTGGCGGAGGTCATGAAGAGGGATACAGTGAAGAGGGCGCCGCCGAGGAGGATGAGGGCGCGGCGACGCCAGACATCGCCGAGGATGCCGATGAACGGTTCGATGAATGCGGCGACGATGCCCGGCAGGCTGAGGAGCAAGCCGATCTGGGTATAGGTGAGGCGCAGGTCGTCGCGCAAGAGGGGCAGCGCGACCTCGCCCACGCCGAAGACCAGTTCGTCGAGGAATTCGATGAGGAGGTAGATCATCGGAATGGTGAATTATGAAGGAGGAAGGGGGAAATGGGAAGATGGGATTTGAAAATCAAAGTTCACGGCAGATAAACACGGATGAGCGTTGATTTTTGATGAAAAGTTAGCCAAAATCGTTTGAAATCCGATTGATCTGGTTGTTTCGCGGTCTGTGGTTAAGAAAAATGAGTTTCAAAACCCTTTCTTAAATGAAAACTGCATTGAATTAAATACGATTCAGTCTGCGAATCTGCCTATACTTGAAATGCGGTCTGCGTTCGAATATGGCGCGGGCGCGAAGGGGAACCGCGCTAGAAAAGAGTGAGAATGAAAAAACAAATTTTGAGTATCGCGCGAAAGTTCTTTGCGGCTTTGACCGCAACGGTTCTATTGAGCGGTTCGGTCGGCGGGGCTATCGGTTCGGTCCGTGCGGCGACGGGGGATGTGATCAGAGTGTCCGTCGATTCGGTCGGCGCGGAAGCAAACAACGCATCCAAGCGTCCCTCCATCTCCGGCGACGGCCGTTTCGTCGCTTTTGAGTCTGACGCGAGCAATCTCGTCCCCAACGATACGAATGCCAGCACGGATATTTTTGTCAAAGACCGGCAGACCGGCGAAGTGACGCGCGTCTCCGTGGATTCGGCTGGATTACAAGCGGATCAGGGTTCGGGCGGCGCGGCGATCTCTTCCGACGGGCGATTCGTCGCCTTCGTTTCAGACGCGAGCAATCTGGTTCCCAACGACACAAACGCCGCCACCGACGTGTTCTTGCGAGACCGCCAAACCGGCGTCACCACCCGCGTCTCGGTCAGTTCGAGCGGCGAACAGGCAAACGACTTCTCAGATTTCCCGCTCGCCATATCCAGCGACGGACGCTACATTGTCTTCAACTCGGACGCGACGAATCTGGTCGCGAACGACACCAACGGCGCGACCGATGTCTTTCTCCACGACACCCAAACCGGGGTCACCGAACGCATTTCGGTCGCCAGCGATGGGTCTCAGGCAAACAATTCTTCATCTTCCCCGTCCATTTCTACTAACGGACAGTTTATCGCGTTCGCTTCCAACGCCAGCAACTTGGTGAGCGGCGACACGAACAATGTTGCCGACCTGTTCGTGCGCGACCGCGCGACCGGCACAACGACGCGCGTCTCGGTCAACACCAGCGGCGAACAAGGGGACCAAGCTAGCCGCAGTTCAGCCATTTCAGGCGATGGGCACTACGTTGTGTTCTTATCCAAGTCAAGTAATTTTGCGCCGGGTACCGGAGATTTTTCAGGCAAGGATTTAGTCTACTTGCACGACCGCCAAACCGGACAAACCACGCTTGTCTCAGTCCATTCAGACGGAAGCATCATGACCGCTGGCTTGCTCGACCAACCAGCCATATCCAGCAACGGGCGCTATGTGGCATTCTCCTTTTACGATAAAGGCGAAAACAACGGGATCATGAATATTTGGGTGCGCGATCTGCAAACCAGCGCATCCACCTTAGCAAAATCCGGTAACGATTCATCCTTCGGCTCTTCGCTCTCGGCTGACGGAAGCATCGTTGCCTTCTGGTCTGGCGCATCGAATCTGGTCGCAGGCGACACCAACGGAGCCGCAGACATCTTCACGTATGAAGTGCAAACCGCGCAAGATTTAACGCCGCCGTCAGTCGTCACGTCCGAACCGTCGTGCGGAACCGCTTGTCCGTTCCCATCACCCGCTAGCATATCCTTCCGAGTCGTTTTCTCCGAACCGGTAACCGGCGTCGCGGCTGACGATTTCATGCTTGTACTCAGCGGTGGAATCTCCGGCGCATTCATTGAAACCGTAACCGGAAGCGGCAATGAATACACCGTGACCATCAACAGCGGCACAGGGGATGGAACCCTGCGCCTCGACATCATTGACAACGACACCATTCTGGACGCGGCGTTCAATCCGCTGGGGGGAGCTGGTCCAGGCAATGGAAATTTCACTACGGGCATCGCGTACAACATTGACAAAGGCACGCCGGGAGTTACCAGCATCACCCGCGCTGACCCGAATCCCACAGCGTCGAATCAAGTCCGCTTTACCGTCAACTTCTCAGAACCGGTCACCGGCGTGGATAGCACTGACTTCGCGGTGGCGACCACCGGCTCAATTGCCGGCGCAGTTCTAACTGAGGTCAGCGGAAGCGGCGCGTCGTATATTGTCGCGGTCAACACCGGCACAGGCGACGGCACGCTCCGCCTCGACCTGCTCGATAACGACAGCATCGTAGATCAAGTCAACACACCTCTAGGCGGAAGCGGAATCGGCAACGGGAACTTCACAACCGGCGAAGAGTACGCCGTCAATCGAAGCGCGGCAACAGTGATCTCGATCCTGCGCGCCGACCCCAACCCCGCAACCGGCGCGACAATTCGTTTTACCGTCACGTTTTCAAAAGCGGTCACCGGCGTGGATGCGAGCGACTTCTCGCTTGCCATCACAGGCAACATCTCCGGCGCGGGCATTACAAGCGTCACCGGCGCTGAAACTTCCTACATAGTGACAGCCAACACCGGCGCGGGACAGGGAACCATCCGCCTCGACCTTTTGGATAATGACAGCGTTGTAGACTCAACAAACCTTCCGCTAGGCGGGGTTGGCATCGGAAATGGCAACTTCAGCGGCGAGGAATACATTCTGAACGCCGCGCCAGTGACCATCATCACTGCGTCGTTCACGTCGAACGGCGCCAACGATGGCTGGGTACTCGAATCAAGCGAGGGCAGCGATCAGGGCGGATCGAGAAATTCCAACAGCGCTATCCTCAGGCTGGGAGACGATGCGCAAAATCGGCAATACCGCGTAATCCTGCACTTCCCCACTTACTACTTGCCGGATAACGCAGTCATCACCGAAGCGACACTGATGCTCAAGAATCAAGGCGCGATCGGAACGAATCCGTTCACCACACACGGAAATATTTCGATTGATGTTCGGTATGGCGTGTTTGGAAGTTTCGGTCCGTGGGGTATCGAGGCTCTTCAAAATTCAGATTTTCAAAACCCCGCCAGCCTGAATTCGGTAGGCTTCATATCAAACAGCCCCGCCTCTGGCTGGTATTGGTCAACGCTGAACAGTTCCGCCAACCCTTACATCAATCTGACGGGCGTCACCCAATTCCGCTTGGGATTCCAACTCGACGATAACAACAACTTGGTAGACGATTTCCTGACGTTCTTCAGCGGCGATTACGAGTCGATCCATGAGCGGCCGCGGCTGGTGATTAAATATTACATCCCAAGATAATTGCGCGGACGATAACATTCTTCACGTCAAATCTGTGATTCGCAGCGCCTGATTTTGCTCTATAATGAAGATAGCAAGAGCAGGGGCTGATAGGTGTGCCTTCTTCAGGCTTCCCCCTGCCCTGCGAATCAGGATGCTATGAATACGATTTCGCGGATTGTTCGGTCGGTATCTCGAATCGTTCTGTTGGCAGCGCTAGTGCTCATCCCTTCGCCGCGAGCCGTCGGCGCGGCTCGACTATCGTCGTCCTCTGGTTTGCAAATTTCCTTCTCCACAATTACGCTCACCCCCAACATTGAAACGGCTGGTGTCGTTGTCAGCGGATTCAACCTGCCGAAAACCGCGCAGTTGTTGTATCAGCGCGCCGGTGAAGCGACGTGGCGCACGGGTCATCCCCTCGTCCGCATGGACGATGGCAGGCTCGCTGGAAGTTTGTTCGGGCTTGCGCCTGCAACTCCGTACCAAGTGAGAGTTGTGGATGGCTCGCTCGAAATCGCCGGTTCATTTATCACCCAACTGGATGAACTTCCGTTCGTTCCGCTGGCGACGCTGTACGTCAACGCGAACGCCTCCCCCGGCGGAGACGGTTCCGCAGGCGCGCCATATCGAACGATCCAAGAAGCGGTGAACCGGGCGAGTCCTGGCACGCAGGTGTTGGTCGCCGACGGCGTTTACAACGAGTCGGTCTCTTTTCCCAATTCAGGCAACGTCAACAATTGGATTCAAGTCAAAGCCGCGGGGAACGGCGCGATCCTCGACGGCTCGTCAACGTTGACCGGCGGCGCGTGGCAACCCGTGGAAGGAAAGAGCAACGTCTGGTTCACGCAGATTAGCGGAGCCATCGGTTATCTCGCAAGGGACGGGAAACGCTTTTATCAATACGAGGATATGAACGGCTTGAACAACAGCACCGGGCACAATAACGTGACCATTCGTGAAGGTTGGTTCTTCGAGCCAAGCACATTAAGGCTGTATATCCGCACACTAGACGACCCGAACACGCACACGTGGCAGGTTCCCCGCTTCAACCACGCGTTCGACGTGACTGCCCACGACTGGATCTGGATCGAAGGCTTCGAAATCCGTTATTACGGCACACGCACCGACGGATGCGGCGTCTGCGCGCTCAATTCTTCGCATGTGGTGATTCGCAGAAACAGAATCCATAACATGCAGTTGGGAATCTACGTTCAGTGGAACGGCAACGATACGCAAGGCAACGATACGCGCATCGAGTTCAACGAAGTGCAGGATACAACAGCGGCAAACTGGGAATGGAGCGCGGTAAAAGGCGGCTTCATGGAAGGCACAGCCATCATCGTGAGGGGCCGCACTGGCGCGATCGTGCGCGGCAACGAAGTGCATCACATCTTCAACGGCATCTACACCGGCACATCGGGAAGCGCAGGAGAAAATCCATCCATTGCGTTCGATGCGGATATTTACAACAATCGCATCTACAGCATTGGCGACGATGCGCTGGAGCCCGAAGGCGCGGGCGTCAATCACCGCTTCCGCAACAACACGATAGACTCGGCGTTCAGCGGCATTTCACTTGCGCCGATCACATTCGGACCGACATGGGTGATACGCAACACGATCGCAAACTTTACAAACAAGGCGGTAAAGTGGGACAGGAATCCCGATGGCATCGTCTTCTTTTATCACAACACGGCATGGACAAATTCGCCCGACGCCAACGGCATGGACCTCATCAGCCCGGTAAAGAATACTGTTTTGCGAAATAATATTTTTCGAGTGAACGGTTTTTCGTTCACCGAAAAGCCGACGGGTTCGAGCAACAACGATTGGAATTTCGATAACTGGAACAACACCCGCACCTCGAGCAATCCGCATTTCAAGTGGGAAAATACGAACTACAACAGAATCCGTGATCTGTGCCGAGCGACGAATCTCGAATGCAACGGTTACGATTCCGAGCCGGGGCTGGTCAACCCGGGGGGCGGCAACTTCTCACTGCTTGCCTCCAGCCCGAACGTGGATCGAGGCGTGCGCATCCCCGGCGTCAACGATTCGTTCAGCGGCTCCGCGCCCGATGTCGGCGCGTTCGAATTTGGATTGATCCCAACACCGACACAATTCGCGCCAACACCCTCGCCGACGCAATTCCCCTCGCCAACGTACACGTTGACGCCATTTCCGCAAACGCAGATTCACACGCCGACTCCCTCGTTGACGGCATTTCCCACAACCGAACTGCCGCCCACACAAATCACGCCCAGCCTGACGCCGTTCCCGGTCGATTCGCCTCCGACGGTTCTGTCTGTCTCGCGCATGGACGCGTCTCCCACCAGTTCAGCCGTTGTGCGATTCAGAGTGTTGTTCTCTGAAAACGTGACCGGCGTGGATACGTTCGCGCCCATCATTGATTTCTCGCTGAACGCCACCGGAGTTAACGGCGCGTCCATTACGAGCATTAGCGTTGAAACTGGCGCAAGCTATATCGTGCAAGTGAACACCGGCTCAGGTAACGGCACGATCCAACTCTACGTGGTGGATGACGACAGCATTCGCGACTCGATCGGTCAGCCGCTGGGCGGGGCAGGCACAGGCAATGGAAACTTCCTGAACAGCGAGGTGTATACGATCAATAAACCTACCCCAGTCGCTCTGACCGCCATGTTCAAGTCGGTTGGCTCCAACGACGGCTGGATAGTTGAATCGCAAAAGACAAGCGAGGTGGGCGGGACGCGGAATTCCACTGAGGCGACTTTTATTCTCGGCGACGATCCCCGCGACCGCCAGTATATTTCCATCCTGCAATTCTCAACCTCGTCGCTGCCAGATAATGCCGTAGTGACCAAAGTGACGCTGATGATCCGCAGTCAAAGTTACACCGGCACAAATCCGTTCACAACGCATGGAGATATTGCGGTGGATATCCGCAAAGGATATTTCGGTTCTTCCGGCGTATTGGGCGTCAACAGCCTCGACCGAGGAGATTTTTCCGCGCCAGCGAGCATGAACAACGCCGGCGTCATTGCAAATAACCCGGTCACTGATTGGTATTGGACGATTCTAGATCCCGCCGCGTCTCAATTCATCAACTTGGCCGGGGTAACAGAGTTCCGCTTACGATTCCAACTCCCCGATAACGGCGACCGAAACAACGATTTCATCCGCTTCTACAGCGGGAATTACTATTCCAGCGCGTCGCATCCGTTACTGCAAGTCGAATATTACGTGCCGTGAGGAACATTTATTCCGGCAGCGCGCCGGTTCTGATCAACGCGGGAACACATTGAGGTGTTAATTGGGAATCTATCCCCGGTATACGCACAATTGACCATCACGCGCCATAGGCAAGAAAGCTTACCACTTCGAGATCAGCCAACCCTGAGAAGAGGAGCCGACCGCTGTGAAATCCCGCAATTTGATCGTTTGTGTATTGATGTTTCTTGCAACCCTCGCGTGTCTGTCCGGCCCGCCTGCGCCGGTCGCGTTACCTCCAAGTAATCCCAGTCAAACAAAACCGCCTGCGAACACGCCAACCCCTCGCCCCGCCGATCACCACATTGGGATACGCGTTATCGGCGGAGTTGGGGAATTCTATCTACGAACAACGGGACAAAAATTCGTTCCGCGCGGCATGAATTACATACGGCTCGCTTCGCAAACGAAAATAGACGGTTCGCAAACATTCGGTCACTCCCTGTTCGACCCGGGAAAATATGACGCCGCGAAAGTCTCCGCCGATTTTCAAAAAATGCACGCCGATGGTTATAACGCGGCGCGCGTCTTTCTTAGCCCTGATACGATGGGTACAACCACAGGCGGTTTTTCATCCGCATACATGGATAACATCGTTGACCTATTGCGCCATGCCAAACAGAACCAAATCTACGTGATGTTCACCCTCGATTGGATTCCCGGCGGGAAGTATGGGGAGATTCTCAGCGCGGATTGCTGTTCCACTTTTGCGTTGATGAACGCCAACTTCCTGCCTCCTGCCGGACTGAAAGCAAATCAGGCATTCTTCCACGACTTTGCGGCGGAACTGATCGCCTCCGGCGCGCCGACGGAGTATATCTTTTCGTATCAGTTGAGAAACGAGATGTTCTACGATGGCGACCAGCCGCCTCTTTCCTTTAATTCCGGGCTGGTCACAACTGCCAATGGAATAACGTACGATATGTCCAATCAGTCTGACAAGCAAAAAATGCTCGAGGAGAACAACGTGTATTGGATTGATGCGGTGCGCGCTTCCATTTTGGAGGCGGACCCCACCGCGCTGGTCAGCGTCGGTTTTTTTCATCCCCAAAGCCCAAACCCGTCGCGCATCGGCGACCCGCGCATTGCCGTCACCGAACCAGCCATCTGGAGATCGAAGGCGGATTTTATTGATCTGCACGCCTATCCCGGATTCGAACTGAACCTGAAACAATATCTCGAAAACTTTGGACTCAACGATATGCAAGAGAAGCCGGTGGTCATGGGAGAATTTGGCGGAGAGATTTCCCGATTCTCCAACATCACCAACGCGGCGCTCACATTCCGAGATTGGCAGGTCGAATCGTGCCAGTACGGATTCGACGGCTGGATCTTTTGGACATGGGATCTGAACGAGCAACCCGACTTCTTCAACGCGTTGATGCAGGATGGCGCGATCAACGGCGCGCTTGCGCCGGTTGCCAGACCCGATCCATGTGTTCCATGAGGAAAGTTTCCTCCAACGGATTTCACGCCGACTTCCTCGCGACCTTTTTCATTGTCAAAAGCCGGCGTAAACGGCGCAGTTTCAACGCGTCACAGCCGTTATCGTAAAACAAACATCATGCGCCATTCAAGCAAAACTCCGAGTTTGCAGCTCGGAGTTTTGCTTGATCGTCATGTGACTGCCGCTTGGACGCTCTGGGAGCGGCGCGCCATCACAAAGGCGAGAGCAAACCCGGTGACATACATCCAGATGGCGTATAAGCCGGGGATGATCGCCATCTCGTTATTGTTGAGCAAGGTAAGGGCAACGGTGATCGAGACCGTCGAATTTTGCAGACCGGTTTCGATGGCGATCGTCATGGATTGAACATAGTCAATGCACAGGAGTTTGGGAACAAAATATCCGACGATCAGTGACAAGATGTTCAACACGATGAACGCCGGCGCAAAGCGCGGACCATCGCGGACGATCACGTCCCAGTTTTGGGCGATGAGGGCAAGGATAACGAGGAACAAGAACGCGGTGGCAAATGCCTTCGACCAGCGTTTGCTATTCTCGGCAAACTCGGGCTTCCACACACGGATTGCCATGCCGACCAATGTGGGAATGATCGTGATAACGGCAACCTGGATCATCGTATCGGCAACAGGGAAATCAATATCGAGCGCGCCGGTACCATACATCGAATAGGCAATACTCAACCCAAAGGGAATCGTCAGGAACGCCAGCATGTTAGTGATAGCGGTGAGTGTGATTCCCAGCGCGCGATCCCCATCGCCCGCGTGAATGATGAGATTCGATGTTGCGCCATCTGGCGATACAGCCAGCAAGATCAGGCTGATGGCATACACTGCGGTCAGCCCAAAAACACCCGCTACTGCAAAACCCAATATCGGAAGCAAAACCATCTGGCAGAACAACCCGATGAATACCGGCTTTGGTTGTGTGAAGATGCGTCGAAAATCGGCAACGGTTAACGTCATGCCTAGCGTAACCATGATGATAAAGATCGCAAGCGGTAGGACTACGGTTGAAATGACACTCTCTTGCATGGCGACTCTCCTTGGGTTGGATATAATTTGAGGGTGACCCTCGTTGGCAGGTAAAACACCAACCCAGAGATTAAGTGTCGAAAATAAAACCTCCGAAGTTTTTGAAACTTCGGAGGTTTGCTTTTTACACCAACATCCTCACCGGATTTTCGATGAAGCCTGCCAGCGTTTGCATAAATTGCGCCGCTTCGGCGCCGTCGCTGACGCGGTGGTCAACGGAGATGGTGGCTTTCATTCTCCATCCCACTTTCAATTCGCCACTTTCCACCACAGGGACTTCGCGTGCGGAGGAGATTGCCAAGATCGCCGCTTCGGGCGGATTGATGATGGCGATGAAGTCTTCCACGTCGTACATACCCAAATTGGAAGTTGAGAATGTCGAGCCGTCCACGTCATCGGGTTTGACTTTGCCTTCGCGGGCGCGTCCTGCCATAGCTTTAACTTCGGCGGAGATTTGCCGCAGCGATTTCTGATCTGTGTCTTTTACAACGACAACCATCAAGCCGCCAGGGACAGTTACCGCCACGCTGACGTTGACATGACCAAATTGAATTACTTCATTGCCTTGGATGGTCGCGTTGAGATTCGGAAACTGCCGAAGCGTGAGCGCGGTCGCTTTGACGATGAAATCGTTGACGGAAATCTTTTCGTTGTCGAGCAAGTATTCATTGGCTTGCTTGCGCATCGTCATCAACGCGTCCATTTTGTAGTCGTGAGTCACGTAGAAGTGCGGGATGGTCTGTTTCGACTCAACCAGACGGCGTCCAATGGCTTGACGTAACTTTGTGGTTTGAATGGCTTTATCTTCGGTTGTCGGCTGGTAGTTGACGACTGGCGATGCAGCGGTTTGTCGGCTGACCGCTGAAGGCTGACCGCCTGCTAACGCTGATTCAACATCTTTGCGAACAATGCGTCCATTTGGGCCCGTACCTTGAAGCGCGGAAAGATTGACGTTGTTATCACGCGCAATTTTCTTTGCAAGCGGGCTGGCTTTTATTTCAGACGATTGACCTTGGACGATGGGCGATGCTTGAGGCGCGGGCAACGTTGACGAAGCCAAATCAGATTTCCCCTGAGTCGGAAGCGGTTTTTCATCCCCAGACTTTTGACTTTCAACTTTCGACGGCAAAGCCGCATCCGCTTTTTCCCCCGCCGCACCCACCACCGCGATCGGCGCGTTGACGGGAACCACATCGCCCTGATTGACGATGAGTTGCAACACAACGCCGCCCGCAGGCGATTCAACTTCCACAGTCGCTTTGTCGGTTTCGATCTCGGCGAGCACATCGCCTTTGTTGATGTTTTCGCCAACCTGCTTCACCCAGCGGACGAGCACGCCCTCCGCCATGTCGAAACCAAGTTTGGGCATGTTGATCGTTTCAGCCATTATCGCAAAACCTCCTTTGCCGCGGCGACGATGTCTGGCACTTGCGGCAACGCGGCTTGTTCGAGCGTGCGATTATATGGAAGCGGAACTTCTTTTTGCGCGACGCGGATGATGGGCGCATCAACATAATCGAACGCTTCCTCATAAATGCGGCTGACGATCTCACTGCCGACGCCGTACGACTTCCAACCCTCTTCAACAACGATGGCGCGATTCGTTTTCTTGAACGATTCCAACACGGGTTCCATATCGAGCGGACGAAGCGTGCGCAGGTCAACGATCTCCGCTTCGATTCCGTCTTTGGCTAATTCGTCCGCCGCTTTCATCGAAAGTTCGAGACCTTTGCAATACGTGACAATGGTGAGGTCTTTGCCCGCGCGTTGTATTTTGGATTTTCCGATCGGGATGAGATACTCGCCCTCGGGCACTTCGCCGCGCACTTGATACATGGTCGCGTGTTCGATGAAAAGAATCGGGTCATCCGACCTTATGGCTGTTTTCAGTAATCCCTTGGCGTCTTCTGGCGTCCCCGGCGAAACGACCTTGAGCCCGGGGAAATGTGCGAAGATCGCATCGGGTGTTTGCGAATGTGTCGCGCCGAGTTGACGTCCGCCGCCGCCGACGGCGCGAATCACCATCGGGATTTTGAATTGCCCGCCGAACATGTAATGCAGTTTCGGCGCTTGGTTGACGATGAAATCCATTGCTGAGAATGCAAAGTTGATCGTCATCAATTCCGCGACCGGTCGTTGCCCCACCATCGCCGCGCCGATCGCGCCACCGACAATCGCATTTTCCGCAATCGGCGTATCTTTGACGCGGTCCGCGCCGTATTTATCGAAGAATCCTTTTGTCACCGCGTACGTGCCGCCCCACACACCCACTTCTTCGCCCATGATGAAGACGGCGGGGTCGCGGTCCATTTCTTCCATAAGAGCTTGCGAGATCGCCTCGCGCATTGTTATTTTAGCCATATTATGATTCCTTTGGGAGTACACAAGCAGACACATACACACGTAAACAGGCAAACTCGCGACCTTGTTTACTTGTATGCTTGTTTACCTGATTACATCTTCAACATACACATTCGTGAATAATTCTTCCAACGCGGGTTCGAGTGAGTTCTCGGCAAACTCGACAGCCTTTTGAACTTCCTCGTCCACGCGCGCTTCGATCTCGTCCAACGCTTTTGCTGTGGCGACTTTTTTGTCGAGCAAATATTTGCGGAAGATGCCGATCGGGTCTTTCTCGTGCCACTTTTTCACTTCATCTTGTGTGCGATAGCGTTCCGGGTCGCCCATGGAATGTCCGCGATAGCGATAGGTGACGACTTCGAGAAAATACGGGTCGGAGTTTTTGCGGACATACTCAATCGCTTTTGCCGCCGCGTCGTACACGCCCATCACATCCATACCATCCACGCGGGAGTTTTTCATGCCGTAGCCCTCCGCCTTTTGACGGATCTCATGCACGGCAGACGCGCGCTCAACGGAAGTCCCCATCCCATAGGTGTTATTCTCGCACACCCACAGCACGCGCAAGTTCCACGCCTTTGCTAAATTCAACGCTTCATGAAAGTAACCGATGTTGGTCGCGCCGTCGCCGAACATACAAATAGTGACGTTGTCGTTTTTGGCGTATTGGTCGCCGATGGCAAGTCCAGCCGCAACGGGGAGATGACCGCCGACGATCGCATGTCCGCCCCAGAAATTTTTCTCCGTGCTTGCCATGTGCATCGAGCCGCCCTTCCCTTTCGACATACCCGTTGCCTTGCCGAGTAGTTCCGCCATAACCGAGTCAGCCGAAAGTCCACAGTTGATCGCTACTCCGTGATCGCGATACGCGGTGATGACGCGGTCACGCGGTTCACGCGCGGCGATCAAGCCTGTGCTGACGGCTTCTTGCCCAATGTACAAATGCATGAAGCCGCCGATCTTGCCCGCTTGGTACAGTTCCGCCCCGCGTTCTTCCACGCGACGGATCAGCACCATTTGGTGATACATATCCAGTTGCTGTTCTTTCTTCATTGAAGATGCTCCGCAGAATTATTTTTCACGCCATGAGGTTTACACAAAAACAACACCAGAGAGCCTCTGGCGTTGTGGGTTCTCTTGCATGTGAAAAGCATTATATCAAGGATTTTGATTCTGTTACTGAACGCGCGAAACGCGGGCTGAAAATTTAATAATACCATTGAATTTCAGCGGATTCTTTGTTATAAGTGTAGAGTTGATCCGCCAAAATCAATCTTTACATTTAATTCAAGGAGAATCGAATGAAACTTACCCCCCCCACCATGGTTGTCTTTTGGCTCAGCGTTGTGCTCGGTGTGCTTGGTTTGCTCGGTCAAATCGGCGTTCTCGCTTTCGCAACTCCGTTCGCGTTCTGGCTTGCTTTCGCGGGCTTCGCCGTTCTCGTCCTCGGCTTGCTCGTCAAAGGTATATAGTTTATTTGCCCGGCGGATCACAAAAACTCCTCGCATCCGCGAGGAGTTTTTCTTTTTAGGATACAATCAGTCGGAATTCATCCTCGCGACTTCCTCAGGAGCGTTCGGCAATGAAACGGATTCACCTTTTACTTGGCATTCAGTCTCTGCTTGCTATCTTCGTTTCGTTCAACCGCCTCACAGACTGGTTCACAGGCTACGTTTTACCAAATCAGTTTTTACGCTGGGTGGATTTGAACAATGTCATCGTCGCGCTGATCAGTATGATCGCCGTGTATTTGTTGAAAAAGACTCTTGAATATAATTCGCCCACCCGCGAGGGAAGCGCGCACACCGCGTGGAATTTGGTCTTCATGATCGGCGTCTTTCTCACCGCAGTCAGTTACGGCTTCCATGAATTGGCGAATTACTTGCACTTCCGTTTTTGTTTGGACGATTCCACCAGCGACTTGTGCCGCATCATCATCTTCAACGACGACGAGTTCAGTCACTGGCTATTCTTTGCGGGGTTCACGATGGTTAATGCGGCGATCTTGTTTTTACAGAACTTGTTCCCACACAAAGAAAATCTTTCGGGCACAGATATTACTTTGCTATTATTGAATTCATTGTTCCTCGGCGCGGGGATCTTTGCTAATCTCGGTTTTGAAACCATTGGGCTGGACCTGTACGTGGTGGCGTTGCTCGCTATCATTTCAACGATCCTGCTCTGGAAGCGCGGCAGGCAACCGATGTTCATCTATTATGCCGCCGCGTACTGGTTAGGACTGGCTGGAAGTTTGATCGCGCAAGCAGTCAGGTAAAAAGGAGTTGCCTTGAAAACTCATTCGATACTCACGAACGCGACCGATGATCAACTTGGCTTGGCAGTCTTCGAAAATCTATACGATCTTTTCAGGGCGATGGCGAACAATCTCCCAGACAGCCAACTGGTGGAAGATGAAAAAGTCTCCCGACATTTCACGTTTCCCACGAACCCCATGTTCAAAGGCGTGTGGCAGACTCGCCTGTCCGAAAATGAAGCGGACGCGGTCATTGACGAGGTCATCGCCTGGTTCAAGGAACGCAACGCACCGTATTTCTTCTGGTGGACAGGCGGAAAGATATCGCCACATGATTTGGACGCACGGCTCACAAAGCGCGGCATGATCTCGATGGCGGAACAAACACAGGAGCTGGCAAAAGGCATCCTCTCCACAGAGCAAGGATCGCCCTGCATGGTCGCAGAGTTAGACAAAATGAACGAGTCGGTTCTCGCCAAAACGCCGAATGGTTTTGTCATCAAAGGAATCGAGAATGAGACCGAGCTAAATGATTTCAAAAAGGTATTTGTGGAAACGTACCAAATTCCTGAATGGGCTGGGCAAGCGTGGGTTGACGCTACTTTGAAAATCGGCGTTGGGAAAACGCCTTGGCGGATGTTCGTAGGATATTTGAACGGCGAGCCTGTCGCCACGAACATGCTGTTCAACGGCGGCGGCGTTGCCAGCGTATACGCGGTCGCGACGATCCCTTCCGCGCAGGGTCAGGGGATCGGCGCAGCGATCACGCTCAAGCCGCTCATCGAAGCGCGCGATAGAGATGGGTTCAAATATGCAGTTCTCTTTTCGACGGAGATGGGCTTCAAAGTGTACGAACGAATAGGCTTCCGCGCCACCCAATATCGAATCAACCGATATTTGTGGCGAAGCGGATAAATTCCAAACGCCGCATCCATCTATTACGCTGTTTTCTTTCCAAAACTCGAGGAGATAAAATGGATTACCTTCACCTAGCACTGCGAATCATTCACATCGGCGCTGGCGTGTTCTGGGTGGGAGGCGTGTTGATGATGGCGTTCTTCATCGCGCCAGCTGTCCGCGCCACAGGCGAGGCGGGACAAAAATTTGCCGCACATATGGCGGGCGAACTGAAACTCACCCAGCGGATGACAATTGCAAGCTGGCTAACCGCCCTTGCCGGGTTTTCTCTGTACGCGATCGATTCGGATGGATTCTCCTCCGCCGTATGGATGCGCTCCGGCGCGGGGATCGGGTTTGGGATTGGCGCGACCTTCGGGCTTATTGGTTTAATTTTTGGAAACATCATCGGATTCAGCATCCGCAGTATCATGAAACTCGGCGCGGAAATGCAAGGCAAACAACCATCCCCCGAACAATTAGCCAGATTGCAGTCGCTCCAAAAGCGACAAGCCATAGCAACGAACATCGCCGCTTACTCGTTGATTCTCTCTGTGATCTTCATGGCGATCGCGAGGTTTTTAGCGTTCTAGTTTGCCGCTCACCCATAATGGCGTTTTCGCCTCCGGCGAAAGACCTGACGTCTCCTCAATGCTGTCCGTTCTGCATGTAAGCAATCACTGAGCAGATTATTCTTGGAGACGGACCGAATCGTCATTAAGAATCTGCCTCACGTCCACACATTGGCTATACGCTCCTTTGTGTGGACGATTTTTATCTTCCGCTGACGCTTGTAACTTTTTGAGTCTCCTCGTTATGTAACAATTACTGAAAGCAGTCGTCTTGGGGGCAACTTATTTGAATATGAAAGATAAAGGAGACGAAGCATGTTACGCATTAATCGTCATTTCGTCTGGTCTGTTTTCTTAATTTTAGTTGTCATTATTAACTTGATGAACGTCAACGTCGCGTTGGCGGATGACAGCGTCCCTACCCCGCCTCCTACGGAAGAACCGACAGAACCTCCTGTTGAGCCGACTGAACCGCCAGTTTTGGTTACAGAAACTCCGTCAGCGACGGAAGCGCCGACACAGGCTCCCGCCGTTGAATCAACTCCAACGGCGACAGACGCGCCTGTCGCTGCCGAGGAAACTCCCGCAAGCGCGGAGCAAAATCCCGACGGCGAAGAAGCGGAAGCGCTCGATATCCTTCAGACTCTACCCGAGAATTCCGATATTATAGTTCTCGATGAGAACGGGAATCCTGTCTCACTCGCATCGCAACAAGCAGTGGATATTATTCTCGAAACCGATCCGATGTGGTGTCCGGTTATTGCAGGCGTACCGACGTTGCCCGGCGGAGCAGGTTGCACAATTAATTTTGCGACGGGCCAGGCTTTAATAAACGATATGGACGCCAGTAATCCTGGTTCTTCAATTTCCAGTTATGAGCAGGATGGCATCGTTTATTTCACCACTAACCCCGGCGGATCGTTCGCGCTTATACCAGGCGGCGGCAGCGCTATTGACACCGCAGACTACAACGCGCTCAAGGGTTATAACCTGACCCTGCAAGGCGGATGGAACGGTTCAAACGGCGGCGCGGCAACTTTTACTGGACAAACTAATTTTGGAAACAACACACTGACCGTCGGCACAAATGGAAATCCATGGGTCGGGAATGTTACCCTGACCAACTTTTCTTTTAGCGGCGTAAGCAGTTCCAACGCGGTAACAGTGTATACGACGAGCGGCGATATCACGCTTAATAATGTGGATGTCGCTCAACAAGCCGGCAGAAATTACACGGCGGCGCTCAATTCAACATCCGGTGATATAACGGTTCAAAACGGAAGCAGTTTTGACGGTAACAACTCAGGCAACAACCGCAACCGCGGCTTCTCGGCAAGCACCAACAGCGGCTCGATCACAATTTCGGATACAACCTTCGCCGACGCGCGCGGTTGCACGCCTGTCTTTATCTTCTGCGTTGATGCACTTGAAAATTTTAACGGCGCCACGCTCGACGCTCCCACATCCACCGTTACGCTTACAAATGTCACCTCAAACAACAACGATCTGAACGGCATCGAGATCAACGCCGCCACAGCAACTCTCACTAACGTAACGACGAATAACAACAACCTGAACGGGGTTCTGGTCAACAACGCGAACACGGTTAACTTGAACAACGTCACCGCAAACAACAACGGAACGCTCATCTTTGGCTCAGGCGTAAACGTAAATGGGACCGGAGCCACCTTGGTCAACATCAGCGGTGGAACTTTCAATAACAATGCGGCATATGGCGTCAGCGTTTTCAACGGTACACTAAATGTAACAACCCCAATGAATTCCTGCACAGGCAATAACTTGGGATGCACCAACGACGCGGTTCCGCCGGTTTTATCATTGCCAGCGAACATGACGCTTGAAGCAACTGGACCTTCGGGCGCGGTTGCAACATTTACCGCAACAGCCACCGACAATGTGAACGGAAACCTCCCTGTGACCTGCAACCCAGCCTCGGGCAGTACTTTCCCGATCGCTACGACCACAGTCAACTGTTCCGCATCTGACGCAAACGGCAACACAGCAAACGGAAGTTTCACCGTTACCGTGCAAGATACGACAGGTCCCGCACTGAACCTCCCCGCGAACATGACACTGGAAGCGACCTCACCCAGCGGCGCAGTCGCCACTTTCTCACCCACTGCCAACGACATCGTTGACGGCGCGCGTCCCGTAACCTGCGTGCCAGCATCCGGCAGTACATTCCCGATCACAACCACAACCGTTAATTGTGCAGCATCGGACACGCGCGGCAACACAACCAACGGAAGTTTCACTGTCACTGTGCAAGATACAACAGCGCCTACCTTGACCGTCCCTGCAGATATGACTTTGGAGGCAACGGGTCCATCTGGCGCGGTTGCCACTTTTACCGCCACCGCCACAGACATTGTTGACCTCACAGTGACCGTTGTATGCGCGCCGCCATCTGGAAGTACATTCCCGATCACAACCACCACAGTCACATGCACCGCCACCGACGATTACAATAATTCCACATCAGACACATTCAATGTGACCGTGCAAGATACAACGGCGCCGACTCTGACTCTGCCCGCCAACATGACTTTGGAAGCGACGGGTCCCTCGGGCGCGGTTGCCACCTTCTCCGCTTCCGCTTCGGACATTGTGGATGGCTCACTCCCAGTGACGTGTGTGCCGCCATCAGGCAGTACCTTCCCCATCACGACAACAACTGTCAACTGTTCTTCCACTGACACGAGCGGCAACACCGCCAACGGAAGTTTCACCGTCACCGTTCAAGATACAACGCCACCAACCCTCACTCTGCCCGCCAACATGATGTTGGAAGCGACGGGTCCCTCGGGCGCGGTTGCCACTTTCTCCGCTTCCGCTTCGGACATTGTGGATGGCTCACTTCCAGTGACGTGTGTGCCGCCCTCCGGTAGCACCTTCCCGATCACAACCACAACAGTTAACTGTTCATCTACCGACACAAGCGGCAACACCGCCAATGGAAGTTTTACAGTCACCGTTCAAGATACAACGCCACCAACCCTCACTCTGCCCGCCAACATGACGTTGGAAGCGACGGGTCCCTCGGGCGCGGTTGCCACTTTCTCCGCTTCCGCTTCGGACATTGTAGATGGCGCGCTTCCAGTGACATGTGTGCCGCCCTCCGGCAGTACCTTCCCAATCACAACAACGACCGTTAACTGTTCTTCAACCGACACGAACGGCAACACCGCCAATGGAAGTTTTACAGTCACTGTTCAAGATACCACCCCACCAGTCATCTCGCCGATGGCTGATATGTTAGTTCACACGCTAAGTGAATTGGGCGCGCAGGCTTTCTACACATCTCCGTCAACAAGCGACATCGTGGATGGCGCCGGCGTTGCTGTCTGTTCACCGGTATCAGGGAGCCTATTTGCGCCCGGCAACACAACCGTCACCTGCACCGCGAGCGACAGCCACGGCAACACATCTTCGATCACATTCAATGTGCATATCAATTTCAATCCGCCAAAACCCGGTCTGACCGGTTTCGGGGGCGCACACATCCTAGTCACCGGCGGCGAAGTGATTGACTTGGCTTGCAACATGATCGTCAATGCGTTCGGTACGACCGTAAAGTTCCATAATCTATGCGACCTCCAGGCAGTTATCAACGAAGTCAGCGCGAATGCGTTGCCCAGCGCGCTCCCCAGCGGCTTTACCTTTGTGCAAGGATTAGATATTCAAATCCTCGCCGGCGGACAGGCGTTAGCGTCTCTGCCAAAGACATCCGGCGTCGAAATAGATTTCCCCCTCCCAGACGGATCCACGTATGCGGTGATGTACTGGAACAACGGTCAATGGGTTGAAATTACCCAACCGATGAACGCCGGCGACCTGTTCAACATCCTTTCAAAAAATGCCGCGGTCGAACTTTACAAGATGAGCTCGTCAAACAGCAGTTTCCAGAACGTGCTGACTACCGATCTGACCGGCATCTTTGTCCTTGTGAAGAAGTAAAATAGAGCAAGGCATGCACGCATCCTTCGAGGGATGGCATCTGCCGTCCCTCGAATTATTTAACTTGGAGGTCAAATGAATAAATTTTTGGCGCTAACTTTGGTCGGTTTGACCTTGATCCTCAGCTCATGTGGAAATAGCCCCACCCTTACCGCCACCGTGGAAGAGCCTATCACGCCCACTCCAGATCCGTGCATCGGGTTCGCCTTAGGCGAATCTGTCAAACCGATTAACAATCTACAGCGTGAATTCGACGACGCTTCCGCGTTGGCAGCGAACTTGCCCAGAGAACAACTTAGCGTTGTAATCACAAATCTGCAAAGGATTCGACGCGCGGCAGAAGATACAACGCCGCCAACATGCCTTACCGCCCTCAAATCGTATCAACTCACTCACATGAACGCGGTCATTGATACGCTGATCGCTTTTGTCGGCGGCGCGGATAACGCCATGCTCAATGTCGGCATGGCAAAGGCGCAAGAGTCGCATGACCAATATACGCTCGAACTGGCGCGCCTGCTCGGCGCAACCGTGTCGCCCACCTCCACGCCTTGATTGGGCGCTGCCGATATTACGCATCTTTCTTCAAAAACAGCAAAAAGCCGATCAAGCGCAGCCCCGCGCAAAACCATAGCGCGCCGTCGAGACCGATAAAGCCGGCAATCCAAGTTCCCAGTAGCGGCGCAAAAATCGTGGAAAGATACTGCATGGACTGCGCCAGCGCCACAAACGTCGCGCTGTATTCAACCGGAACTACCTTCATCAACTCATCAAAAAAGACCAGATCGAGCCCGCCTTGGAAGAAACCAGCGAGACCGGCAAAGAAGATGATCCATTCGATCTGAATTGTCGAGGCGGCCAATGCTGGGTAAAGCATCATTCCGAACGTTGTTGCCAACAGCACAAACCTGCCGCCGCGACGCATCGAAACGCGGGGCCAAACAAAATAACCAACCAACATCACCAGCGTCATCGCCATCGAGACCGCGCCAATGTCGCCGTCGGTTGCGCCCACATTGCGCACCAGATACAAAGGCATGATCGGCAACCCCAGCACGAGCGCCGAATAATAGACAAAACGCTTCCACGCGAAAGAAACGAACGCCGGATATTTTTTGAGTAAGGCTAGGTCGTTGCGCAGACTTTCACGCCACGAACCTTTTTTTTGAACTGTAGCAGGCGGCGCTTGATCCGGCACTTGAATTTGCCGGGAAAAATAGAAACTCAAGAAACCGCCGAGGGACAAGACCAAAAACATGATCGCGTAATTTGTTGGAAAAGCGATCAGGTCAATCACGCGCGTGACAATAAATGTACCGATCACACCGGTCAAGCCGAAGACGGTCCAACGGCGGCTGAGCAAGGCGTACCGTCCCTCGGGTCCCGCGACGGCGTTCATCACCACAGAAAACGCGACCGCCAAGGCGGTTTGAGGAAGGGTAGCAAACGCCCAAATGAGCAGTGTGGCAATAATCGTGAATTGCGAGGGGATGAGCAACGTGAGAACACCCGTGAAAGCGAAACACAGGATCACCAACAGGCGCGAAAGGCTATACCACGGAACGATATTCTTCCTCGCCTGCAAAAATCGCCCCACGAAGATCGCCAGCAAAAACCCGGTGACGCCCGGCATAGAAGTGAGCAAACCTACTTGAAAATTGGTCGCGCCGAGGCGCGTGAGGAACACCGGCAGGAACGGCGCGGCGACATTCGAAATGCTGACGCCAACCGCGTCGATCTGCACGTTGCGGAAATTCCGTCGTTGAATTTGAAGTTCGTCTTCAGTTTTATGAGCCATGCGAAGAATTATAACTTCACCGCGTCCAGCCAATCGGGGAGTTGTTCAATGAGCGATTTCATGATCTTCCTCGCGCGTTCCTTGAAGACCTCGAGGTTATCGTACGCTTCGCTCCCCGCTTCGTTGACCGTGTCGCTCACGGCGCGCAGGATCAACAACCGCGCGTTATTTTTTCGCGCCACCCACGCCAGCGCGGCGGACTCCCAATCGGCGGCGACCGCGCCCAGCGTTTTGAGATGCGGAATCTTCTCCGGTAGCAGGTCGCTGTCAGCGGAAGCGAGGAGCGCGCGTCGGACACGATGCGGCAGAGGGTCGGCGAGCCAGCTCAAATCGAGGGAAGACGCGTAGTAGTCCGAAACGCCGGAGGTGTCCATCAACTCCACGATGTCGTAAACGATCGTTTTCTCGACGAGAAGTATCTCCCCCTCCTGGGCAACGCCCGCAAACCCGCCGCACGTGCCGAGGTTGACAACGAGGTCCGGCTGCCGGTGGTCAATGAGGTATTGCATGGTCGCGGCAGAAGCGATCTTGCCCCAGCCGCTGTGAAAAAATTGAATCTCTCGACCGGCGAGGCGCGCGGTGAAACATTCGCCGAAAGGAAAGGTTTCAATTTTCGATTCAGGGAACAACGGTTTGACGCCCATCCATTCAGCGATGGCAGAAATAATGACGATGATCTTCACAGGCAACTCCTTTGAAATTTCGTTTATCACACGCGTATTATCTTGTCGGGCATCAGTCAGGCACTTTCACCCGCATAATTTCATCCGCTCAAAATTGAAGCCGGTGTTCTTCCGCCTAATAATTCTTTTGGCAAACTGTTGACGTTGTGTACTTCCCACGTCTCAGTGTGGATCACGTCGAGTTTGGGATCCAACTCCACCAGCGGACCGAGCGTCTCGAGTTCGAGTGAGCGCGCGTCCACGTAAATTTCGCTGTTGCTTCCAAAGTCCGGGTATTCTTCGTCGCGGCGCACGCCGAAACGTTTGACGAACATCACGTCATCGTAGATGTATCCAAGCCAACCGTGCGGATTGAAATAACCCAGCTTGAACGGGCTCGAGGTCGCATCGGCTATTATCGTGGTAAATTCATCCTTGAGGTTGACGCGCGCATCATCCCAGCGCGAATAAGACCACAAAGCGAAGCGGCGGTTCGGACGCAACCCATCATCGTCTACGTTGCCCACCTGTTGAGGAAGAATGGCAATGCCTTGCGGTCTCAGCATGGTGATCGCCCGTGAAGAAAGTTTAACAGCCGCATCGCCAAAATTCTCGATGCGATGCTTTACGCGGATGAACGGCTGTTCCGAACTGACCTGTAGAGTGATTGTTTTTCGCAACCCTGTGCCCGGCTCGACTGCGCCAATGATCCGATAACCGCCGGTCGCCTCGCTCACTGAGACGCCGTTATCATCAGGGATATACGTCGTCCGCAGGTTTTCGGGCGCGATCCATAAGCGATGCCCGCCATAATAATGGAATTCTCCCAACGGAGCGCGCACGCTGAACTGCGGCGTTTCGGCGAACAGGTTTTCGCCTGTCATTTGTGGGATCAGCCGCACGATGCGCGGTCCCGCCTCGGCGAGAAACTCGATGCGGAAGAATCTATTTTCCAACACCACAGTCTTCAGTCCATGAAAATTGCCGTATTGCATGAAGCAATCTTAGCCCGAATTGACGTCCACGTAAACGCTTGACCCGCTTGAATTGGTTACATCAACGGGCACGACCTACAATGAGCCGATTTGGGTCGCGAATAACGCGAATGGGTAAATTTTCTCAGAGAACGTTTTGCGAATCGAAATTCACCACGGGTGTACCCGGATAAAAAAGGGCTTTGAGCGTGTTATTTCCGTATTTATCAAGAAACGAAGATCATCCATGTTTAATCGAATTCACGGCATTCGCGTTGAATTTCTTACGAAAATGAGAAAGCCTTGCCCCGAACGCCGATTCATGCCGAGAAACACGGATTTTCCTTTAAAATTTCCCTGTTACTTTTTCAGTCCTCCTGCAACATAGTACTGTACGCACAACAACGCAGGAGGCTGCTTGACAACCCTTATGGTCGAACGAACAGAAAAAACCGCCATAGACGACCTCGCGCTAGCGCGCAACGCCATCGCCGATGTGGATGCGTTCGCCGCGCTGTATCGGCAATACGTTACGCGCGTCTATCGCTACCACATGGCGCACACCGGCAACATCAAGGATGCGGAAGACCTCACCTCGCAGACCTTTCTCTCCGCGTTGGAGGGACTCAGATCGTATCGCGGCGACGGGTCGTTTGCCGCGTGGATCTTGGGGATCGCCGCGAAGAAGCGGCTGATGTACTTTCGCGGACGCAAGCCCGAAATCCCATTGGACGCGGCGCTTCACATCCCCAGCCCCGGCTTGCCTACCGATAAGGAGGCGTATCAACGCCTGAGGCTTGAAGCCGTCTCCCAAGCCCTCCGCAAAATTCCCGTCGAGCGAGCCGAGGCAGTTGTCCTATCCTATTTCGGCGGGTTGTCGAATCAAGAGATCGGCGCCGTGCTTCGCAAGAGCGAGGCGGCGGTCAAAATGCTCGTCTCGCGCGGACTGCAAGATTTGCGCGAGCGGACCTCCCTGGAAATGGAGGCGGAATGATGAACGATAAATTCACAAACGAACCAAACAAAATGGATGAATGGTTGTCGCAAATTGCGGAAAGCGCTGCCCCCAACGCGCAGTTCGCAACCGAGTTGGAACGAACGTTGAGATTGGCGCACAGCGAACGTTCCGCGCCGGGCTGGTTCCGCTTCACGCGCAGACAAACAGTTGCCGCGCTGGCATGGACAGTTTCACTCATCGCCTTCGCATTGTTCATGAACTGGGCGATCAGAATGGTTGCGCCAACGCCGACGGAAATACCCGCCTCGAATGAGACGAGCGCGCCTACTGCAACCGCCCTGCCCAACGCTACGCATGAGGCTCAAGCCACCCTGACGCCAGATGCCGGCGGTTATGAATGGCGCGACACGATCTTGTATCTTGCTCAGCCCATGCCACGCTCCCCAGCCGAAGCAAAAGTATATTTGAAAAAATTCACAGGGCAGGCGACCCCGGAGGATGTTCTTGCGTTGGCGCAGCGGTTTGGGATTGACGGCGAAATTCAGCATGTTCCCAGTGGTGAATTTCCCGGAAGAACGGATTATATTGTGAGCGGCGATAGACGGCAAAAACTCGAAGTCCGCGCTGACTATTACTTTGTATATCATTCAAATTTTGAAGAGTTACATCTGGATAATTTGTCCGACGAACAGGCAAGAAGCGTTACGGATAATTTTCTCAAACAGCACGGTTTCGATTTTGAGTACAAATTCGAACGCGCCCCAGAAATGAGCGGGATGCAGTTCTACATCACGCCTCTGATATTGGGCGAATACGCGGTACATTTCGACTACATGAATCCCTGGCGCTACGAAATCACCTTGGACAATACGGGAGAAAATATTATTTTTATTGGCTACGCCCTTGAATTTGAGGAGCTCGGCAACTTTGGCATCATCACAGTTGAAGAAGCCTTTCAAAAGATTCTCGACCAAAATCCGCAAACCGGCTTGATGGAGATCTTTAATGGGCGAGGCGGCGGCGGAGGCGGGTCAAGCTTTCTCAAAATCAATATAAACGAAACGCCCGTTGTTTTTCCCAGCCCCACGCCCCCAACAATCGTTGAGACACCCCGTGTTGAGTACGACCCAGCCTTTACCATGCCTACTGCAACGATAGAGAGCATAGAGTTGGCTTACTACGTCAGGTATCCTCCCTATGTCCTTGCAGACCCGTCCGCGGGTATTCAATACATCCAACCTGTCTGGCGGTTCTACGGCCACTACAGCAATGGCGACGAATTCGAGATTTTAGTGCAGGCATTGAAGGAGGAATATCTTCTTCCAGAACCTGCGCCCTACACTCCGCCAGGATAACTACCTGCACAACCGCTGTCCACGCGACGGCGGTTGTGTTTTTTAACTTGACCTCTTGTATAAGTGTTTCTTGCTTAGCCACAGAGTCCACAGAGACCTTTGAGAAATTCTCTTTTTCTCTGTGTTCTCTGTGGCGAAAATGACTTTCGCAAGAAGTCTACTGTATAATTGACTCATCCACGGAGATCCTCATCATGAGGTAACCCTCCCCTAAAATAGTACCAGCGAAAAGTGGAAAAACTTCTGGCAAAATAGACCCAGGAGAGATCCACATGAAGAGAACAAGGTTCACCGAAAGCCAGATCGTCAACATCTTGAAAGAAGC
>WBZY01000072.1_pt2 | contig 98108 bp, 90 predicted proteins | sample 5204191 | NCBI WGS metagenome assembly WBZY01 (sample SAMN12344363, study PRJNA552823) | activated sludge metagenome | biome: Activated sludge suspended growth; feature: Anammox Sidestream; material: Wastewater; isolation source: activated sludge from anammox sidestream of wastewater treatment... | reverse complement strand
GGACGCCGTTACCCACGCGCGCATTTACATTGACTCCGAGTAGCACCTCAACCTTCACGTTGACGCCATCTAACACGCCAACTTACACACCAACTGCGTCCATCACTCCTTCGCCGACATTCACTGCTTCCGCTACTTCCACGCGAACGCCGTTACCCACGCGTACATTTACGTTGACTCCGAGCAACACGCCAACATTCACATTGACCCCATCCAACACGCCGACGCATACACCCACTCCGTCAGTGACGCCTTCGCCGACGTTCACAGCCTCCGCCACTCCCACACGGACGCCTTTACCCACGCGTACATTTACATTGACTCCGAGCAACACGCCGACATTCACGTTGACTCCATCCAACACGCCCACTCATACGCCAACTCCGTCCGTAACACCTTCGCCAACCTTCACAGCCTCCTCTACCTCCACGCGGACGCCATTGTCCACGCGTACATTTACACTGACTCCCAGCCACACGCCGACATTCACGTTGACCCCATCCAATACACCAACGCGTACTCCAACTCCATCTGTGACACCTTCGCCGACGCTTACTGCCTCTGCCACTTCCACGCGGACGCCATTGCCCACGCGTACATTTACATTGACTCCGAGCCACACGCCAACATTCACGTTGACTCCATCCAACACGCCTACTCATACGCCAACTCCGTCCGTAACACCTTCGCCGACATTCACAGCCACGCCTTCTTTAACTTCAACGCGTACGCCGACCAACACAGCGACGGCAACCCTGTCTTCGACCGCTACCGCCACAGTGACAATCACGCCGAGTAACACGCCGACTGCTACGGCTTCGCCTTCGCAAACCTTGACTCCCACATCCACACCGACGCGCACATTTACTCCAAGTATCACGCCCTCGCGAACCCCGTCCCGCACACCGACGATCACGCCGACGCGAACCCAAACTCCCACGCGGACTCCGTTCGTGACGCGCACACCGACTCCCAATCGCGGCTGTGACCGTGTGCAGTTTGTCAAAGATGTCACCGTGCCGGATAGTTCCAGATTTGCGCCCGGTTCCAGTTTTACAAAAGTTTGGCGGCTGAAAAACAGCGGCGCTTGCACATGGACAACGAATTATCGAATCGTATTTGTCAGCGGGACGCAAATGGGCGGGCAGAGTTTTATGCCGCTTCCAACCAGCGTGGCGCCCGGTCAAACTGTGGATGTTGCCATGAACTTCACCGCGCCGATCTTCGTCGGCGATTATCGCGGCAACTGGCTGATCAGAAATGAACGAGGCGAGCTCTTTGGAACATCGTCGGGCGCGAACCAGCCGTTCTGGGTTTCGATCCGTGTGCGAACGCTGGAATTGACCGGCGTCGCCTACGACTTCGTTGCCAACGCTTGCTCCGCCCGATGGTTCAACGATGCAGGGACGCGGGATTGCCCGGGCGTCAATAACGATCGCAACGGTTTCATCCTGCGGCAGACGACTGCACGACTCGAAGACGGCACAACCCTGCCGCGTCCAAGTCTTTTGACCGCGCCGCAAAACGCGTCGAACGGATATATCCGAGGCGTCTACCCTTCGTTCATTGTGCAAAAAGGGGATCGCTTGCAAGCTATCGTGAATTGCGAAGGCGGCTCGACCTCGTGCGGCGTGTTGTTCCGCGTTGACTATCAACTCGCGGATGGGATCGTCCGTGAGTTCTGGGCGTTCGGCGAGCAATATGATGGAAATTATTTTGTCGTAGACCTTGACTTGAGTCCGCTCGCGGGGCAGAACGTGCGGTTTGTGTTCACTGTCCTTTCACTTGGCAATGCCTCTGGTGACCGTGCCTTGTGGGTCGAGCCGCGCATTGTGCGTAATACGGTAGTTGTCACGCCTATACCGTAAGGCGAACGGGAAAGTACGGATTCAAGTACACAGGGAGAAGTAAACAACCTGTCTACGTGTTTTCTTGTTTACGTGTCTACCTGTTTTTTCTCCCCCTGCTATAATCTTTCACATGGATATTCGTGCAGGCGTTATCGCCGCGGTGATCATGTCTATCGTCGGCGCGCTGTGGATCTTCCGCTCCGGCATCCGCGCGCTCCAATCGGCGAGAAAACTCACCTTTTACAGAATCAAACGTCAACGGGAAAGAGGCGGGTGGTTCACGCTGATTGCCGCGTTGCTGTTGTTGTCGTTCGGCGTCTGGCTGTCGTTCAACGGCGAACCCATAGCGTATCGTTATTTTCCTCCAAGCCCCACTGCCACATTGACGCCCACGCTCACAACCGTCCCCACGATCACGTTATCGCCGACCATCACATTAACTCCGACGATCACGAATACGCCCGCCGCAACGGATACGCCGCTCTTCACTTCGACGCCGTTCGTTCCGCTCGCGATCGAAGCGTTGTTCGAGAGCGTCGTCACGCCGAATCCCAACGCGGCGTTCAGTCCGCTTCAATTTACGCTCAATTGCTCGAACTTTATTGATTTCCAAGCCGCGGCTGTTTTTCAAAACCCCGTCCGATATATTTGCGCAGTGTTCACGTACGCGGAAATGATCCCCGGCTCGCAATGGACCGCGCTCTGGTATCGCGACGGCGCACTAGTGCATTACGAAACGATTCCCTGGGACGGCGAGACCGGCGGTTACGGTTTTACCGAGTGGGAAGCGCCGCCCGACCAATTTTTGCCCGGCACATACGAAGTGCAAATTTTTGTCGGGCTCGAATACAAGGTTGTCGGTCAATTTTTGATTCAAGGCGACGCGCCCACGCCTGCCCCGACTCTCTCGCCGACGACCTCTCCGTCGCCTGCGTTGACTCAAATCCCATCGCTGACTCAACCTCCCACGCTGACCTCAACCTCGGCATTGACTCCGCTCCCGGCAACGCCTCTTCCCATCGGGACGGCTGTTACCGGAACCCCCTAGCATGTCGTTGCGAGACGCGGAGCGGCGAAGCAATCTCCTCTTGGCAAGTAAATTTTTTGAGAACAAGAGATCGCTTACTCCTTCGTGGGCACGTCGTCAGCCCTACAGACTTTCTTGCAATGACATAAAGGAAAACAAATATGACCCAAAAATCCTTCCAAGAATACTACCCCGAATCCTATGCCCACTGTTACGGATGTGGAACGCTCAACGAGCATGGGCATCACATCAAAAGTTACTGGGACGGCGATGAATCCGTCTGTCATTTCACGCCGAAGCCGTATCACATCGCCATCCCGGGCTACGTCTATGGCGGACTGCTCTCCTCGCTGATTGACTGTCACGGTACAGGGACAGCCGCCGGGGTTGCCTATCGTGCCGCGAAAGAAGAAAATCCCAACTCCGATCCAAACACGCGCTTTCTCACCGCGTCCCTGCACGTGGATTATCTCAAGCCGACGCCGCTCGGCATCGAACTCGAAGTGCGCGGCAAGGTGAAAGAACACAAAGGACGCAAAGTCGTCATCGATGAATGGATCGTCGCGAACGGAGTCATCACCGTGCGCGGGGAAGTGGTCGCGGTGCAAGTTCCTGCCTCACTGGTGGAGGAGTTGTTGAAGGGAAAATAACACCATGTCATTGAGAAGGCTGGTGGTCGAGTAGTCCCGCGTGATCTTCGCGGGACGTATCGAGACCACAACCTCTCGAATAGAGCTGGGGGTTGAATCGATTTCATCGTATAATCCAATCACCTAACCAAGAGGCAGGAGACATGCCCTCCAAATTCGCTCTCGTCATCGCGAATACGGAATACCAAGATGCGAGCTTCGCAAAACTGACCGCGCCCGGCAAAGACGCGGAGGAGTTTGCCCAAGTCTTGCGCGACCTCGCCGCGTTCGACGATGTGCAGGTATTGCTCAACGAAGGCGAAGGGAAAACGCGTCGCTCGATCGCACATTTCTTCTCTGAGCGAAAACGCGACGATCTATTATTACTCTATTTCTCCGGGCATGGGGTACGAAACGATGTGGGGCAATTATTTCTTGCGGCAAATGACACGGAAAAGAACATCCTCGAAGCCAGCGGAATTCCCGCCGAGTTTGTTACCCAGTCCATGAACAACAGCCGATCTCAACGGCAGGTGTTGATTTTAGATTGCTGTAACAGCGGAGCATTTGCTTACGGAGGTAAGGCGGCGTCCGCATTGGACCAAAGCATGGGAATGTCTACCGCATTTGAAGGTACGGGATTCGGGCGCGTCGTCCTCACTGCCACCGACGCGACGCAATACGCGTGGGAAGGGGACAAGGTCCTCGGTAACACGCAGAAATCCGTCTTCACGCATTTTCTGATCGAAGGACTCAAAGGCGAAGCCGACCGCGACAGCGACGGTCGCATCCATGTGGATGAACTGTACGATTATGCTTACGAGCAGGTTGTGCGCCGAACCCCAAAACAAACGCCGGGGAAATGGTCATACAAACAACAGGGCGATATTGTCCTGCGCGAGAATTTACAGCCGCGTGAAGTGAAGCCCGCCTCGTTGCCATCTGATTTGATCGAATTGCTTTCCCATCCCAATTCGAGCGTGCGAAAAGTGGGCATTCAGGATTTGATCACATTATTGAACGGCAAACATTTAGGGTTGGCGCGCGGCGCGGAAGAAAAACTGCGCGAGATCGCCGAGAACGACGACAGTTTCAGTTTTCGCAAAACTGCTGCTGATGCATTGACCGCGCGCGGGTTGATCGTTGAACAGCCTGCTCCTGTGTCTGTTGAAATTCCAAAAGAAAAGTCAAAGGAAGAATTCAAAATCGAAAAACCTACGCGCGAATCCCCCTCTCCCACAGGGAGAGGGCAGGGTGAGGGTGAATCTCGATCAAATTCCAAACAAAAAAAAGTTACTCCCAACCCGCGCCTCCTAGCAGGAATCATTGGCGGATTGCTCGTGATGGCTCTTTGCGCTTGGGGCGGTATGAGTCTCTTGAACAATCTGCCTGTTTCACCTACTGAATCAACGCAGGCCCTGCAACCAACAGCGACACGCACTTTCCAGCCTGCAAAAACCGATACACCTTCTTTGCTCACTCAAACGCCTCTTCCTCCAACTCCAACACTCGGCATTGGCTCAACGATGACAGGCGAAGATGGCATGACCCTGCTTTACGTCCCTGCTGGTGAATTCACGATGGGTAGCGATGATGGCAGTTCAGATGAATACCCGATTCACACCGTTGCCCTGGATGCCTTCTGGATTGACCAGACCGAGGTGACCAATGCCATGTACGCCAAATGTGTGGATGCGAATCAATGCGACCCTCCATCGAGTACAGGCTCTTATGCCCGCTCCGAATATTTCGGTAACCCCGAATTCAATAATCACCCCGTGATTTATGTTTCATGGAATGATGCCAATACTTATTGTTTGTGGGCAAACCGCCGCCTGCCCACGGAAGCCGAATGGGAAAAAGCCGCACGTGGAGAAAATGCGATTATCTATACTTGGGGAAATGAGGCACCTAACAACAGCCTTCTGAACTTTAACATTGCCGTAGGAGATACAACTGAGGTTGGCAAATACCCAAACGGGGCCAGCCTTTACGGCGTGCTCGACATGGCGGGTAATGTTTGGGAGTGGGTGGCAGATTGGTATAGCAATACCTATTATGCCAGTTCGCCAATATCCAATCCTTCGGGTCCGAACTCAGGAACTTATCGAGTGTTGCGTGGCGGCGCGTGGCTCAGCGGCAATCGCGACGTCCGTTCTGCCAACCGAGACTGGGGCGATCCTACGGGTCCGTACTACGGTAGCGGTTTTCGTTGCACCGTTTCGGCAAATGAAAATGTACAATCAACTTTGACCCCTCTTGTGCAATCTCCATCGATAACACCGACATCTAAGCCTCCAACACTGACGCCGAGCCCAACACGAACTTTTACCCCAACTCGAACTCCTTCTCTAACTCTGACGCCAATTCCATAAAGGCAGGGTGACGATTGCTTCATGTCAGCCTACTTCTTCATGGCTTCGCCATCTCATCCCTTCACCGCGTGATACAACTTCTCTGCCTTCAACTCGCTCAACGCGTAGCGCTGCGTTTTTATACGATTTGCGAGTTGTTGTTCACTTGCATAGAAATCGGTTAAGCGATATAACTGGCTTTGAGAAAAATATGCTTCCTGAAAACCGAATCCCCACTCATCCCGGCGAAATATTGTTGGAAGAGTTCCTCATACCGATGAATGTTTCGCAAGTGGCATTTGCAGCGCACATCCGTGTTCCTGTACAACGCGTCAATGAAATTGTGCGCGGCAAGCGCGGAATTACACCTGAAACCGCATGGCTGTTTGCGGAAGCGCGTGGCACTTCCCCTGAATTTTGGCTTAACCTGCAATCGAACTATGATTTGGTTCACTCTCGTCCAAAACGTCAGATTCAGCGTATGGCAGTTGCCGCCTAAATTAAAACTCCGAGATTTCCAAAATCTCGGAGTTCTTTTTTGTCTATTTCTTCATCGGCTTCGCCATCTCATCTCTTCGGTGGCGCGAGTGCGTCGCACCTGAAGATGGGCAGACCCTCTCATCGCGATATTACCCTCAATGGGATTTGTCTTGTTCGGCGAAGTGCGACGCACCCTCATTTCTTTGGCTTTGCCATTTCATCCTTCACCGCGTGATACAAATTCTCAGCCTTCAACTCGCTTAGCGCGTAACACGGACTTTTGAGATGATTCGCCAATTGCTGGGCAAGCCCTTGGTCGAAGGCGGCGTGTTCCATGTTGATGACCACGCATTTGATCTTTTCGTTTGCGATGAGTTCGGCGAATTTATATGATTCTTCCTGTGGGGGCAGAGATCCGATCGAAACGTTTCCTGCTCCGTCGGTCAACACGATTAACAGCGGCTCCACATCAGGGTGATGGAGTTTTTCCTGCCGCAACACGTCCGCCGCGAGGAATAGGCCCGCCGAGAGTGGAGTCTTCCCGCCGACGGGAATATCCATTAGCGCGCGTTGGGCGAGTTGCACAGAGTTGGTTGGAGGGAGAACGAGCGTGGCGCGGTCTTTTTGGAAGACGATCAATCCGACTCGGTCGCGGCGTTGATACGCGTCGGTCAGCAAGGAAAGGATCGCGCCTTTCGTCGCGTTCATCCGCTCGGCGACTGCCATAGACCACGAGGCATCCACTAAAAACAGAACCAAATTTGCCACGCGCTTGACGCGTATCTTGCGTTGCAAGTCTGACGACTCGATGGCGAACGCAAGCCGTTTTCTTTTTTCCGTGCGTTTCTTTTGGTGCGGCGCGGCGGCGCGGAAAGTGGCGTCGAAGGCGATGTCGTCTTTCTTCTCGCCCGCAGGTCGCGCCTTGATGTAGCGTCCATGCTTGCGCTCGGTTTTGGTGAGCGAACGCCGACCTGCTTGTTTGCGCGTGAGTTTATCGAGCGGCGTGTTCAGTTTGCGCGGCTGAAACTTTTCGCTCGGCTTTACTTTCTGTCCGCCTTCCCACCAATTCGCTGACGTGTTTGCGAACACATCCTGCGGCATCGGCTCGGGCTTGCCCTCCTGCGGACCCTCCTCGCGCTCATCCTCTAGCTTTAAGTTTTTTTTTCCTCGGACTTGTTTTGTTGCGACTCGGACTCGTCCGCTTCAGTTTCCTCAGGCACAGATTGTCCCGCCAGTTGCTCGATGCGTTCCTGCAACTGTTCGGTGGTCATCTCCGCCTGTTGGAACGGCGTCCGCTTGATGCGGTGGGGCAGGGCGAGCTCAGCCGCAAGCGCGATGTCGTGATCGTTGATCTTCGTCCGACCTTCGAACGCGGCTTGGGCGCGCGCGGCTTTCAGGATGACCAAATCGGCGCGGTGACCGTCCACGTTCAACGAAGCGGTCAACGCCGCAATGGACAGCAGGTCACGGCTAGTGTGCTTTACCTCCCCGACGAGTTCGCGTGCCTTGGCGATCTGCTGGGACAGTTCTTCCTCTTTCGGCATGAACGATTTGCGGAAGGCTTCCGCGTCTTGCTCGAAGCCGAGGTTGCGTTCCATGATGAGGACGCGGTCGCGAGCGTCGCGGATGCCGACGATGTCCACGGAGAGAGCAAAGCGATCTAAAAGTTGTGGACGAAGCTCGCCCTCTTCTGGATTCATCGTCCCGACGAGAATGAAGCGGGCAGGGTGCGAGAACGAAATCCCCTCGCGTTCGACCATGTTGGTCCCCATCGCGGCAGAGTCCAGCAAGACATCCACCACGTGATCGTCGAGCAGGTTCACTTCGTCAATGTAAAGTAGACCGCGGTTCGCGCCTGCCAGCACGCCCGGCTCGAAGTGACGCTCGCCTTTTTGAATGGCTTGTTCGATGTCGAGCGTACCGACCACGCGGTCTTCGGTGGCAGAGACGGGAAGATTCACAAACGGCGTCGTGCGCGTGTGCGATGGAATGGAACTCTTGCCTGCAAAACGTTCCTTGCACTCGGTGCACCAACTGTTGGGTCTATCCGGGTCGCAACCGAAGCGACAATCGTCAACGACTTTCACTTTGGGAAGCAACGCGGCAAGCGACCGCGCCGCAGTGGATTTGGCTGTGCCGCGTTCGCCGCGAATCAACACGCCGCCGATGCGGGTATCAACGGCGTTCAAGATGAGGGCGCGCCTCATGCGTTCCTGTCCTACGATGGCTGTAAAGGGAAAAATAGGTGGCATTATTGTGACTCCGAAACGTGATTATAACGCGTGTTATGTCGTTGCGAGGAACGAAGTGACGAAGCAATCTCCTCGCTACCAGGAGACTGCTTCGCGAAAAAGCGCTCGCAGTGACATGGGGTTGGGTTGTCAAGTTGTCCATTCACCTGTATAATCCCGCTTACATTTTATCCAAACCGGAGCAACAAGTGACTGACCAGAATCAAGCCCTGCCTTCCCAAGGGAGTGAGCATAATCCGCAGGGAGAGCCCAAAGACTCGAACAACCACCAAAGCATGGAATCGCTGCTGAATGAACAAGAACTGAGCGTAGATCTGCCTCAGGCAGGTGAGATTCGCAAAGGTACGATCGCCAGCATCAGCCCCAGCCAGATCCTCATCAGTATCGGCGCCAAATCGGAGGGTGTGGTCTCTGGCCGCGAACTGGATCAGTTGACCCCCAAAGAAATCGAAGCGTTGCAGGTGGGGCAGGAAGTGCATGTGTTCGTGATCAATCCTGAAGACGCGAACGGCAATGTCGTCCTTTCCATGAAACGCGCCCAGGAACAAATTTCATGGGACGATGTGGAAAAGCTCGTCACCGACGGCGTGGTGATAGAAAGCAAGATCGTCGGCTTCAATAAAGGCGGGTTGATCGCCGCCGTTGAAGGCTTGCGCGGATTTATCCCCTCCTCCCAGATCGGCGCGTTGCGCCGTAGTCAGATCACCGGCGAAACCCCCGAACAAAAATACCAGAAGATGATCGGACAGCCGATCTCCGTCCGCGTGATCGAAGTGGACCGCGAACGACGGCGGCTCATCCTCTCCGAGCGCGCGGCTTCCACCGAGTCGCGGCAATCGCTCAAAGAACGCGTCATTGACGAACTGGAAGAGGGTCAGACGTACACGGGGCGCGTCACCAGCCTCGCTAACTTCGGCGCCTTCATCAACATCAACGGCGCCGATGGACTCGTGCATCTCTCCGAACTTTCGTGGGATCACATCGAACACCCGCGCGAAGTCCTTGAAGTGGGGCAAGAAGTCAAAGTCAAAGTGATTAACGTTGACCGTGAAAAGAAGCGCATCGGTTTGTCCGTCCGCGCCTTGCAGGACGATCCGTGGCGCTCCCGCATCGAGAAATATACAGTCGGTCAACTTGTGGAGGGCAAGATCACGCGCCTGACAAAGTTCGGCGCCTTCGCCCGCCTCGATGATGACGTGGAAGGTTTGATTCACATCTCTGAGTTGGCGGATCATCGCGTCGAGCACCCGAAGGAAGTGATCAAGGAAGGCGAGACAAAAACCCTGCGCGTGATCCGTATTGACGCCGATCAGCACCGCATCGGGCTGAGCCTCCGCAAAGTGGACTCTGCCGCGTTCGCCGACAAAGATTTCAAACTTCTCACCGCTGAATTCGATTCGGAAGACGAAGACCCCGCCGACGACGCGCCGCTCGACCCGCCTGCGGAACTTACAGAAGGGAATTGAGCAAACGTCCCGCAATAGCGGGGCGTTTTTCATGTCATGCGTATTATCGTTGACTCGCATCAAGACCTCGCTTGGAACATGCTCACCTATAAACGCGATTACACGCGTCCGCTTGCCGAAACGCGCCGACTCGAAGTTGGCACGCTCATCCCCGAACGTAACGGGGATTCGCTCCTCGGCTGGGATGAGTATCAGCGCGGCAATGTCGCTGTCGTTTTTTCGACGTTGTTTGCCGCTCCTGCTCGCAAAAAAGAGTTGTGGGATGTGCTTTGGTATCCCGATTTTGACACCGCCCGCAAACTCTACCGCGATCAGTGGACGTTCTATCGCAAATGGACTGATTCTCACTCTGACAAATTCCGCCTCGTTCGCTCGACGGGAGAACTGGATGCAATCATTCGGCATTGGTCTCAGCCCGCGCGAGAGGGCGAAGGTCACCCAGTTGGGATGGTGATGCTCATGGAAGGCGCGGAAGGGATTCGTTCGCCGAAAGAACTCCCCGAATGGTGGGATATGGGCTTGCGGATTATCGGTCTCGCGTGGATGGGCACACGCTATTGCGGCGGGACAACCGAACCTGGTCCGCTGACGGACGAGGGACGCGATTTGATCTCCGCAATGGCAGATTTGAACTTCATTCTCGATATCAGCCACATGGACGAAGCCGCCGCGTTGGAGTCGTTGGATCGCTACGATGGCGCGCTGATGGCGAGTCACTCGAATTGCGCCGCGTTGATGAAAGGTTCCGAATCGAACCGTCATGTGCCTGACCAAGTCATTGAAAAGTTGATTGAACGCGGCGGCGTGATCGGCTCGGTGCCGTTCAATACCTTTCTGAAAGTGGGCTGGTCTCGCAAAACGAACAGCCGCCGCGAAGAAGTTCCCATGGATGCGTATATCGCTCACATTGATCATGTCTGTCAGATTGCCGGTAATTCACTGCACGCCGGTATCGGCACAGATTTCGACGGCGGCTTCGGCTTGCAATCCGTCCCGGTGGGTTTCGAGTCGGTTGCTGATCTGCAGTTGATCGCGTCGAAATTGAGAGAACGCGGCTACTCCGAAACCGACGCGGAAAATATCCTCGGGGGCAACTGGCTGAGATTCCTCAGGAAGAATTTACCCGCATGATGAACGTCGAGCCAGGCTTTCGCATTTCCTACCTGCGGATTCGATTCAGCCTCATCGTCGCGGCGGTCGGTCTGTTCGTCTTCGTTATCGGCGCGAAACCCAACTGGTTCGGCTGGGACCGGAGTCCCGTTGTTGGTTTCATTCAGATCGCGGTTTTTCTCGTCGGGTTAGCGATGATCTGCGCTGGCGGTTATGTGGGTTTGCTGGCATTGTGGGGAAAGGGACAGCGCAGTATCCTTGCGGATATCGGCTCGCGACTCGTTAGCACGGGCTACGTGATCGCGGTCTTCACCGGCATGGCGGACATTTTCGGCTTAGGATCACAGCCCTTGCCGATGGTCCCGCATTTCGGTCCATGGCAATCTTCCGGCGTGTTAATCGGTCAGATCGTCATCGCGGTCGGATTGTTGATGATGGTTCCGTACCGGGCGCCCGCGAGCGATGCACAATAATCCGCTCCGAATCAAACACCAGCAGCGGATTCCCCGAATGTCATTCTGACCAAAACTGAGTTGGCATCCAACAACATCCCCCCGATTTTCAATGCGATTTTTTCCAGCCATGGGAGCCAGAATGGCTTGCGGATGAAAACTAGAGTTAGCGTGAACACAATGAGCAAAAATCCAAAATGGATCGCCTTCAAAATGCCAAATGAAACCCAGCCGACCAGCAAGAGGGGCCAGAAGAACGGCATGATAAAAACCCCGCTGAGGAAATACTTCTTTTTCTGGGGATCGTCGTCGGGACGATTCGAGTTGATCCAATACGTATACCCCGCAAATGCCGCGAGGATCGTGGACAGCACAAGATATGTTCCGCAACACAATGGCAGGTTGAGGTAAAGCGCCATTCTATCCCCGATGATCCTCCCGCTCAGTATTTTATAACGGTTTTTGTGTTTTGTGGGCACATTATGAGACAACGCGCGAGGCTATGCCGTGCGTTGTCTCGTTTCATGTAAGATTATTGATCTAAGAATCTCTTTGCCGTCTCCGCCAGCATTGCCGTGCCGATCGGCATGGCGCGCTCGTCAATGTCGAACTTGGGATGATGGAGCAAATAGGCTTCGTGTCCCGCTTTTTGTGTGCCCAGCGTGAACATCGCTCCGGGGGCGTGCTTCATAAACTCGCCGAAGTCCTCCGCGCCGAGGGTTTTCTCGATCTCGCTGACGTTGTTCGCGCCGAGTAAATCTTTACCCACATTTTCGATCATCTCGGACACAAACGCGTCGTTGATCATCGGCGGTCCGCCGAAATCGTAACGAATTTCATAGTTGCCGCCCAACGCTTTGACGATCTCGAACGCGCGCTCGATCTCCGTGTGGATTTGTTGATGCACCGCCTCATTCGTGTATCGCAGTGTGCCGCTGATCTTCACTGATTCGGGAATTACATTTTCCGCGAAGCCGCCGTTGATCGAGCCGATGCTCACCACTGCAGGCTCGAACGGATTGATCTTGCGCGAAATGATCGCATTCAATGCGATGATGACGTGCGCCATCAAATAGAACGGGTCAACGGTTTTATCGGGATGCGCGCCATGTCCGCCCTTGCCTTTGATGACCGCGTGCCACGAATCCACGCCGCCTGAACTCGGTCCCGCGTTGATCGAAATTGTCCCAGCCGGTTTCAACGGGTCCACGTGTTGCGCGATGACCCAGTCCACGCCCTCCATCGCGCCCTCCTCCGACATTCTCTGCGCGCCGCTTTTGCCTTCCTCGTCCACCGTCTCTTCGCAAGGCTGAAACAAGAATCGCACACGCCCTGGCAACTTTTCTTTCGATAGTAACAACGCCGCGCCGAGCGCCATCGCGGTGTGCGAGTCGTGTCCGCAGGCATGCATCGCGCCTTTGTTCTGCGAGACGTATTCATATTCGTTCATCTCAAGGATGGGCAACGCGTCCATGTCCGCGCGGATGGCGACCATCTTGCCGCCCTCTCCAATCTCGGCGACAACGCCGGTCTTTCCGACGTTACGCCTGACTCGGTACCCCATCTTCTCCAACTCCTCCGCGACGATCTTCGACGTGCGGTGCAGTTCGAATCCGATCTCGGGGTGCATGTGGAAGTCCCGCCGCCATTCGATGAGCTCTTCCGATATTGCGTGTGATTGTTTGAGCATGGGTTTGAAACTCCTGGTTTGAATGAGAATGTAAAACCGTAGACACGTAAACACGGAAACAAGTACACATGTTTCCCTTGTCTACGTATTTCCTTGTCTACCTGTTTACCTTTTCCTCACCGTCTCTTTTTCCGCCGCCGCTAGGATGCGATCAAGTTCCGCTTCTTGTTGCGGCTCCAGCGGCGGGACGGTGTGTTCGCGCAGGATGCGTTCGGCTTCGTCAATTGCATAATCTGCCATTTGCTTGCGGTTCATCTTTTCTTCCCAAGTATCCCATGAATTTCGTTCAGCGAGTTTGGTCAGCGCCATTTCGCCTGCGCGTAAATGTTTGAGCGTGTGTTTGCTGGCGAGATAGTTTCGATTCGTGTCCATCACATTGCTGATGATCTCCACCGCGAGGTGATCCACGTCCGCCGATAAGCCCTGGCGTTGACGAAGGACGCTTTTCGCCAGTTCATTATCTAAGACCATTTGCGCGAACGAGCCCATCACGCCCGCTTCCATTTCGCCGATGCCTGAAAGTTCGTCTGCCCCAGCCAGGGCGGGGAGCGAAGCGTTGAGTCCGCGCTCGAAGGCGTTTTGCGCGTCGAGGGTGTGGGCGTTGGTGGAGAATCCATATACGTTGACGGCGAATCCGTAATAATGTCCGAGTTGAACCGTGGCGGCGGAGGAGATGCCGAGTTCGACTCCGCCCCAAATGAGTCCCGTGCGCGGCTCCAACATCCCGAGGCGTCCGCAATAGACGACGCCGCATCCTGGGTTGATGAGTTGGGCAAGGACGAGTGGCGCGAGAGTCTCCGCGCTTTGTTGCACGATACTGCCCGTGATGGTCATCGGCGAGGTCGCGCCGCCAGTGGGCGCAGGGAGATTCGAGTGGATCACGCCCGCTTGTGCCATGTCCATCACGGCTTGCGCGGCGACGTCGTGCATGGTCAGCGGGCTGACGGGGGAGAGGGAGAGCGTGAGTTCGTGCGCAGGGATGCCGACCACCGCCGCCATCTCGACCGCGTATTTTGCCTCATGCCCAAATTGGATGCCAGGTCCTTGCACGGGTTTGGTGGTGTTCGAGAGCATGTGACGAAACATGTGCAGAGCCATCATCTCGTTCGGCACATCGGGCGGAGTGAAAAATGGCGTGACCGTGTTGCAGTTCGGGAGCGCATCCAGCACGCGTGTGGCGTTGATGCAATCTTCCTGCGTGGCGGTGTGATGCGTGCCCGTGGGCGCGTCGAACACGTCGCGCGCTCCGCCGAGATTGTGGAAATATAAATTCCCGCCGCCGAGTTCGTTCATCGTGCCGTTGCGCCCGCGGATGATGGGACGTTTGTTCGCCGTCTCCACGCTTTTCATCACGAGGTCGCGTGGGAACAACACTCGATTCTCTTTGACCTTGCACCCCGCGTCGGTGAGGATGTCGAGGCTAGGCTTGTGAGTCCAGATGACGCCGATCTCATCCATGATCCGCATCGTCGCTTCGTGCATGGCTCGCACGTCATCGTCGGATAAGAATTTGAGGGGTTGCATGATGCTCCTTGGGGGAGAAGGACAGGTACACACGTAAACACGTAGACAAGTAAACAGGGACTTGCTTGTCTACATGTGTACTTGTTTACTTGTCTACATTTTTAACGATAAACTCCACTCGCTTCACTTCCGCATCCAACACATTCTCGATCTTCAAAAAGTCGTGACCTTCATCTTCGTACAACAACAACTCCACCTCTTTACCCAGTTCGACAAGTTTATCACGAGCATCTAACGAATCGGATGCGGGACAGCGCGGGTCGTTGCCTCCGCAGATCAATTGCACAGGCGCGCTGATTCTATCCAGAAAAAAATATGGCGAGGCGTTGTACCAGCGTTGATAATTTTCTTTCGGATCGCCCATGTTTTCGATGTTCCAGTGTTGCAGGTCTTCGCGTGAATCATCGTGCGACTTGAACCAATTCATAAACGGCACGAGCGCTGAGCCCGCACACCACAATTCGGGGAATTGAGTCAAACACGTCATCGTCAAATACCCGCCATGACTCCGTCCCGTCACTGCGATTTTATTTTTCAGCGCCAGCCCCGCACGGATCAAAAACTGCGCGCCTGCCGCGACGTCACGCGTGTCCACGCCGCCCAAATCAAAACGCGCCGCGTATTGCCATTCGCGCCCATAGCCCGTCGAGCCGCGATAGTTCGGCACGAGCACCGCGTACCCTCGGCTCGCAAAATACGCCATCACAGGATTCCACTCCATCGAATAATGCCAATTCGGTCCGCCATGAATCATCACAACCGCTGGGGCAGGGGCGCGCTTTGGTCGAAACAACGACGCGGGGATTTGTGCGCCGTCCATGCCTTCATAAAAAATTTCTTCAGGCATGATGAATTCCTCGCGCGATAATTCTTCAGGCATCGAATTCGTCAATTGGATGGATTCGCCTGACTCGACATCTATCATCCACAGGTCGGATGGCTGGTTCGGACTACTGAACGTCGTCACCATCCGCTTCATATCGGACGTCAGCCTGATTCCGCCGTGGATGCCTTTTCCCACCTGATATTTTTTCGCGCTGAGCGGTGTGGCGCTTTCCGCGCCACGCAGTCGAAGCGCCTCGATCCAATTGACCGCGCCCTTGCTCTGCGCGTAGGCAATTTGGGTGGAGAGATCAGGATTCAGTTTATTTGAAACGAAAACTGCTTCCTGTGAATCTCCTTCGCTGTTTGTCAGCCATGTGATTTGTTTTGAATCTAAATCATATAATCCAATATCAAACGAGCCATACAAATCGGAATGAAATAAGAGTTTCGTCCCATCTGGCGACCATTTCGGCGCGTGGGCATTCAATGGGATGTCACTCTGAGCGCCAGTGAAGAGTCTCTGAGGTGATTGCAGAGATTCTTCGCTTCGCTCAGAATGACACAATTGGATAACTTCCTTCGTTTCTAAATCAATGATGAATACGCCATAATCCTGCCCGTGCGTTTCGCAACAGATGGCGAGGTGTTTCCCATTGGGCGACCATTCCACTTGCCAGGCGGGGTGACCTGTGTCGAGGATCAATTCCGCATCGCCGCCATTGACGGGAATCACATACGCACTGAAATGTCCATGCTCGCTGCTGAGGATGGCGAGTTGACGTCCATCGGGCGACCAGCAGAAGTTGGGTTGCAGGGCGTGGAAGATGTTGGGGGTGAGGTCGTTGTGTTGTTTGGCAGCGAAGTCGTAGACGATGAGGTGATAACTTTCACTGCCGTCTATGTCGAGGGCGTAGGCGAGTTGCCGTCCGTTGGGGGAGTAGCGCGGGTTGAATTTCCCTCCGATGCCTGATGTGAGGGGATTAGCCACAGAGCGCACAGAGAACTCTGAGTTTTTTTCTTTTCTCAATAAACTCTGTGATCTCTGTGGCAGAGCTGAGTTGTTGCCTAATTCAATTTCATAAATTTGCCATTCGCCTGTTTTGTTGCATGCGAAGGCTATTTTGTTGTTGTCGGGGGAAATGTCGAAGAGGGAGTCAACGTGTGGGACGCGGAGGAGGGTGGTGAGGTTGGGCATGGGGGACAAGTACACACGTAGACAGGTAGACACGTAGATAGGAAAGTCGTGTTTGTGTGTCTACCTGTTTCCTTGTTTACGTTAAGCGCGCACCATCTCCTCCAACATTGGCAGGCTATCCATACCAGCCTTTTGGGCGAGGTCAAGCATGAAGGCGTGGAGCGCTGTCTCTTTAGCCTCACCAAGTTGAGGTCGGGAATAAGAAGCGAGTAGTTCATCCACGATGAGGCGGGCGCGCTTGAACGTATCCAGCGAGCCAGCGTTTTTCCAATCCCGCATCGAGTTGCGGTCTATCACGTTACTCGGCAAATGTTGTTCTTTGCGGAAGAGTTTCATCGTGATCTTCTGCTTGAGGAAATCGCCGCCTTTGAAATTGATGTCGGCGTCGTAAAAACCTGTGGCGAGCGTTTCGGTGTGGAGTTGCACGCCTTCGATCATGCGCTTTGCCATGGCGATGCCCTCCGCGTCGATGACGAGTTTTTCGGCGCTGTGGCACGAAAGAAAATCCAACATGCCCGAGCCAGAGATCATGTTGATGCCGCTGAGCGCGCCGATCATGGCAGTGATGCCGCTTTCGAGTCCCGCTTGCGCGTCGACAAGTTTTGAATCGGTCGCGCCGAGGTAGGTGTGCGTGGGCATGTTGAGGGATTTGGCAACTTGCGCGTACGAACAATCGAGCATCGCTGTTTCGACCGCGCCCATGGGCGTCGCGCCTTTTTTCATGTCGAAGATGCACGCCGCGCCGCCCCAAACAACGGGCGAACCCGCTTTTGCGAGTTGATGAATTGTGATGCCCGCGAGACATTCCGCTGTGTGTTGCGTGACCGCGCCAAGCAAAGTAACAGGCGCCGCCGCGCCCGCGAGCGGAACGGAGACAATCTCGGCAGGGATGCCCGCACGCGCGAGCGCGATGAGATTCCCTGAGGCGAAGTTGCTCCAAATCAGAGGGGGAGCGGGGCAGACATCAAAAATGGCGCGCGGTTTTTCGCGCGAGGCTTGTTTACTCCCCGCGACGATGGCGAGCATGTCGATCATCTCGGTGACGGTCTTGTTCGTAAACGCGCCTGTGACGATGGGCTTCTTCGAATAAAGTAAAGCCAGATACAGGCGATACGAATCCTGAATTTGTTGCGGCACGTCGTGGCAGATCACCGCTGTTGATTGTGCTTCGTATTGCGGAAGTTGCTCCGCCACTTTGATTAACTTGAGGAGGTGTTGCGTTTCGGTTGTGTCGTGTTCGAGGGTCTCAGGATTGAGCATGGCGATGCCCGATGAACCAGGGTCGAACTGGACTGCGTCGCCCCCGTATTTGACGGTTGGATTGCCGTCCGCATCGTACAGATAAAACTCACGCGGCGCAGATTCGAGCGCCTTGCGGACAATCTGTTCGGGGATGTGGACAACGTTCGTTTCTGCATCCACTTGCGCGCCTGCCGCGGCGAGGAGTTCCCGCGCTTCGTCGTTGTTGACTTTGACGCCAGGCTTTAGGAGGAGTTGGTGCGCTTCGTCGAGAATGCGCTTGATGATATCGTCGGTGAGGAGGGTGAGTTTCGGTTGCATTTCTACCTCTTTTGTTAAACACGAAGGACACAACGGGCACAAAGTTTAATTTCGTGATGGATTTATCCGCTTTCCCTAGATGGGGCTGCTGCGTATCTTGAAAACTTCTGCTGTCCAAAATTTGTTACCTGTTATGCCCGCCCGACGATAAATCGTCGGGCTATTCCTACCAAGCCGACTCAAGTCGGCTGAGTCCGCTTTAGCGGGCTTTGTAGGTGTAGCACGGACGTTTACGTCCGTGCGGGTTCGATCATGGAAAATCAACAAACTCTTTATGTGCTTTTACCTTTGTGGCTTCGTCACCTTCGTGTTAAAAAATTACTCCTTGCCAACCAACTTCTTCGCCAATTGCACCGCGCCGACTGCATCTTCGGCTGTGCCATCGGCTTTGATCTTCTCCGCCCAGTCTTTTGTGATCGGCGCGCCGCCAACCATCACTTTGATGCGAGGACGCAGACCTTCTTTATCCAGTTCTTCAATAACTTCACGTTGACGAACCATCGTTGTCGTCAACAACGCGCTCATGCCGATGATCTGCGCGTCGATCTCCAGCGCTTTGCCGATGATCTTGTCAGCGGGTTGGTCAACGCCCAAGTCGGTGACTTCAAATCCAGATGCGGAAAGCATCGTGCCGACGAGGGTCTTGCCAATCTCGTGGATGTCGCCTTCGACAGTGGCTAGGACGACGCGTCCCATCATCTCACGCGCTTCGCCGAGTTTGAGTAATTCGGGTTCCAACACAGCGACCGCGGCTTTCATCGCTTCGCCTGCCATCACCAACTCGGGCAAAAACGCTTCACCTTTTCCGAATTGGTCACCGATGTAATTCACGCCGACGACGAATCCTTTTGTGATCGTGTCGAGCGGATGCATGTTCAATTCGATGGATTTCGTCGCAAGTTCAATGGCGATTTCTTTTTCGCCTTCGATGATACTTTGCGCCATTTGTTTGTACAGTTCTTCCGACATGAATAAGCTCCTTGTATGATTTCAAAAACCATCTACCGCGAAGTCCGCTAAGGTCGCAAAGTTTTTTTCTTTCTTTTTTTGCGGGCTTCGCGTTCTTCGCGGTTAACTATGATTATTTCTTCAACAAAAATTCCACAAGTTCTTCTTTCTCGTGCAACAAATCGGCAGGGATGTCCGAATATTTTTCCAGCCACCTGCCCGACGAAACGATCACATGCTCCACAGAAAGTTTCGCCGCCAACGCGCCATCACCAGATTTCAACGCCTTCACAATCTCCGTGTGTTCCCTGTGCATGTCCGACATGCTCTCAGTGAGAATCTCAGGCTTGCGGAACATCGCTTCATACAAAATCCAATCGGGGAACGCGTTGGCGACAATTCCATACAGCCTGATGAGTAGATCATTGTTCGACGCTTCGGCGATTGCAGTGTGGAATTCTCGACTCAACTTCCGCGCCACGGACATTTCCTTCAACGAGTTATGTTTTTTGGATTCGGCAATCGTTCGTTCCAGACGGGCGATCTGCTCCGCCGTAATATGCGTTGCCGCCTCCTCAGCGACGATCGCTTCGAGAGCCAACCTCAAGCCGTACGCCTCGACCACGTCCTTCGTGACGATCTCACGCACGCGCACGCCGCGATATGGGACGCGTTCCGCTAATCCCGCCGCCACGAGCAGATCGAGTCCCTCGCGGACGGGGGTCATACTCACGCCGAGTTGCGTGGCGATCTCATCCTGCCTCAGCCACTCGCCAGGCTTGTACTTGCCCGAGACGATCTTGTCGTGTAAAACATTGAAGATGTCCTCTTTAAGCGGGCGTTTCTGGATGTACTCGTTTTCTTCGATAACAGGGGAACGGCTAGCCATCTGCCTCCTTCAGGAAGTGGGTAGGCAGATTATAAATTATATATAATTTTGTGTACAGGAGTTTTGGAGGAGGGAGGTTACAAGTTTTGCAAGAGACTGTCGCTTCGCGAAGGAAAGGAAAGAAGAAAGAGGAAAGAGGAAAGAGGAAAGAAACAAAGCTTATCGGAATTACCTCAATCAAGTTTTGTTTGCCGCCCACGTTTTATCTTAGGTTCTGGCTTCCCAGAGTTGAATGAAACAAGCTTATCCCAGTTAATAATAATGCCATCGCAAAAATCTTTTTGAAATGAGATAACAAAATCGCTCAAAACACGCACATACTCATCCTGGAACTCTTCACTCCTTTTTCTGGCTTCATGATTTAATGGTTTTATGATTTCAAGATATATTTTGTCGTTGTTTGAGATCAACTCCCAGAAGGCTTGACCGCAAATCTTGTAGTAATCATGCCTCGTAAGTCTATTTGTTTTTCCATAACAACAGCCGTTTACCGCAACAATATTCTTTGATAGCGGCGTGTTAGTACGAAGAATCTTTTTTGCCTGTTTGAACTTGTTTATCATGTCGCTCAATTGCCCCGAGTTTCCCCAGTTGGGACCAGATTTTACGGTAACAATGTAAATTACACCGTCTTTTTCGAACTCTAAGTCTATTCCAGGCGATGATGATTTCCTCCCGCCATAGACCCTTTTGCACACATATATGGCAAGCCCTTCCAAGAATGAACCAAAGATTCCTTCCTCTTGGGAGGATAAATGCGCATCCAGGAGGGCTTTTACAAGTTCTTCGGCTGTTTGAACATTTTTTGCCCGAAATAAATACGGGTTTTTCTTCTTCAACACATCGGTCAGTTTCAGTTCTTGCAGACTTGCGGTTCTGCGTTGATGAAACGGACCAATGTTGTCCTGAATATATTGGGTAACATCATTTAGATTTAGCGGTTGCATACTTCCCTCTTTTCTCCATGAGCGCCATCTGGGTTGCTGGTAATTGTTTTACAGACTTGACATCTTCTTGAGCCAAATTGAAATATTCGGGCAAAATTTCTATGCCAATGGAATTGCGTCCCATATTTTGAGCGACTCGAGTCGTTGTACCCGATCCCATAAATGGATCGAGAACCCAATCGTGTTGCCTCGTGAATAGTTTGATAAACCATTCAGGCAAATCCTCGGGGAATACTGCGCTGTGATTTCGGTTTTTAGTTTCCGTCGCTAAATGCAAGACGTTCGATGGATAGGCTTTATCTCGTCCAATCCAATTTGCAATGCGTTTGCCAAAGCCGCTGCCTGCCTTTGATGGGTCGCGGACTTTGTCCGTTTCGCTCAAGTTCTTGAGTCTTCGCTCTGCCCAATCGCCCATTGGAACCATAACTTCCTCTTGGTACATGTGAAATTTGTGGGTTTTGTTGAATTGCAGTAATCTTTCCCACGAATCTCGAAATCGGTTGGGCCACTTCCCGGGATAGGAATTCTTTTTGTGCCAAATAAATTCTTCTGTCCATAACCAACCCTGTTTTCGCATTTCAAGGATTAATTCAATTACGTATGTGTGTCGTTCCCCGCTGACCACTTTCTCTTTGATGTTCAAAACGAAAGTGCCCGTCGGCTTGAGTACGCGCAACAATTCCTTCGAGATAGGTAAAAACCATTCGACGTATTTATCGGGCTTAACCCCTCCGTAGGTGTTGGCGCGGCTGTCGGCGTATGGGGGTGACGTAAATATCAAATCAACAGAGTTGTCCTTCAAGGTTTTCAAGACTTCCCTGCAATCTCCGAGAATAAGTTTTGCTTGAACTTCTGACATTAACTCTCGACCTCATCCACTTCAATTATTTCATTCTCGACCATGTCAATATCCTTGAATTCAAACTTGAATTCGTCCCTCTCAAACTCATTTGAAGAATCGCTGAAGTTTAAATAGAACGGCGTCAATTCAGAAGCTTCCTGTTTTGATTGTGCTTCGATTCGTACAACGAATTTGCGGGAAACAGCAACGTCAAAGAGTGGCATAGGTGACTCCTAATTGAAGATTCTATTTCGAGTCAAATTATACCTGAACCTCTTCTGGCTTTTTCTCCCTCAACCCCCACGCCAGCGGACTTGCGAGAAGAACCAAACCTGTCGTCATCATCAGCACGGTGGGGAAGCCGAACTTCTCCGCTAGCGGACCCGTGATCAACAGCCCCAGCGCGCCTGCGGAGAAGATGAAGCCGAGGATGAGTCCCGTTGCGAGAGCCATGCCGCCTGAGATGGCGCGTTGCGCCAGCACGACCATGATGCTATGCACCGCGCCCGTGCACGCGCCCGAAAGCGGAATCAACACATACAGCCACGGCGACCATCCGATCTGGCTGATGACGAACATGGGGAACGCCGCGAGGAACAGCGCCGTCGCCGCGACTTTTCGTTTTGAGTATTTGTCTCCGAGATGCCCGCCGATGACGTTTCCCAGCGCCGAGCCGCCCATGAATAAAGCCGCGATACTACCGTAGATGACCGCGCTTTGACCCAAATCCTTGATGTATTTCGGCACAAAAGCGATCATGTTCGATTGCGCCCACGATTGGAGCGTTGCCACCGAGCCGAGCAATATGATGAATCCGATGCTGGTCTGCAAACGGATTTTTCCGTCGTCGTGTTTCGGTTTGGGGTGTGGATGATTGTGCCGCAGTTGATAAGCAAGCGAGAAGCCAATGGGAATCGAAATAATGGAAAGAATCAAAAGCCAATGCAAACCGAGTTGCGCCAGAATCAAACCCGTGAGGATGGGTCCGAGGAAGTGACCGATCTGACCTGCCATGAAGAACAACGAAGTGGACGTGGTGTCGCGTCCCTGGAGGAGGGCGCGTCCTTGTAGAGTCGCTTGAACGGTCGCGACAGGATGAAAGGCGGAAGAACCGAGGGCGGCGATGATGAGGCAGACGAGTCCGCCCGTTCCCGTCACAAAGACCGCGCCCGTGAAAAAGATCGTCATCCACAGCACGCCGCCAGCCGCCATCCAGCGCGGACCGACGCGGTCGGATATCCAACCGAAGAACGGTTGCGCGAGCGCGCCTGCCCAGATGTAGATCGTCGAGATGATGGCGATGTTCGTTTCGCTCAAGCCGAGATACGTGAGTAGGATGGGGCGCGCGCTGTTGAATACGTCCACCATGAGATGACTCAGCGCGACGGTTGAGAAGAGGGAGTTGAGGAGCAAAGACATTTTGGATTTACGATTTTAGATTTGCGATTTACGATCGGTGGTCGAGTAGTCCCGCGTGATCGTTGCGGGACGTATCGAGACCACAAGATAATAATTTACGATTTATGATGGGTGATATAGATGATATTGCTTAATGTAATCGTAGACGGAAGTTGGCAGATAGTAGCGAACGGATTTTCCCTCTGCGATGCGGCTTCGTATCTCGCGCGAGGCGATTTCGAGGAGCGGCGCGTCCACGTAATGGACTTTCGAGCGGATGCCTGGCAACTCACGTTCGAGTTCATCCAGACTCGATTCTTTGTGCGGACGACGCATGACGCCCACCCAGTGACACGCGTACAACAACTCTTTTGGCTTGTGCCACTTGGGTAAATCGTTCAATGAGTCGCCGCCGATGATCGGGACAAGTTCCGCATTGGGGTTTTGCTCCGCGAGCAACTTGATCGTATCCACCGTGTAATGCGGACCTGGGCGATCCAACTCGACGCGTGAAAGTTCGAATGCGGGGTTATCGGCGATTGCGAGTTGCACCATCGCAAGGCGGTGTTCTGTGGCTGTGATTCGCTGATCGAGTTTGTGTGGCGGCTCGGGCGTGAGAATCCACAACATGCGATCCAATTCCAATTGCAATTGCGCTTCAGAGGCGAGGATCAAATGTCCGAGATGAGGCGGGTCAAACGTCCCGCCGAAAAGACCGATGCGTGTGGGCATGGGGGAAGTATAATTCAAATCATGGCGACCAAATCCCGTTACGAAGAGCTCAAAGAAAAAATCCATTTTCACAATCATCGCTATCATGTGCTGGATGCGCCCGTCATCAGCGATGCGGAATTCGATAAACTGCTGAACGAACTCAAGCGGATCGAAGCCGATCACCCCGACTGGATTTCGGCGGATTCGCCGACGCGTCGCGCCGGAGCCAAGCCTGCCGACCGCTTCGACAAGGTCCGCCACCCCGCGCCGATTCTCTCGCTCGCCAACGCCTTCGGTGCGGACGACGCGCGCGCCTGGCTGGAGCGCGTCACCAAACTCGACGACCGCGTGGAGAAAGCGAAGTTCGTCGTCGAGCCGAAGATTGACGGCTTGTCGGTCGTTTTGCATTACCGCGATGGAGTCTTCGTGCAAGGAGCCACACGCGGTGACGGCGAAGTGGGCGAGGACATCACGCAAAATTTGCGGACGATTCGTTCGATCCCGCTCCGCATTCCTGTCAAAGGTCAAACGTCAAAAGTCGAAAAGAAACCTGCGACCTGCGACCTTCGACCTCCAACCAACTTGGTGGTTCGCGGCGAGGCGTTTATGCCCGTCAAGGAATTTGAAGCGTTGAATCGCAAATTGGAAGAGGCGGGCGAGAAGACTTATCAAAACCCGCGCAACACTGCGGCAGGCTCGTTACGCCAACTCGACCCTGAATTGACGGCATCGCGTCCGCTGACGATTTTGGTCTATCAAATCGTCCATTCCGAAGGCGGGAAGGTCCCGACGAGTCAATGGGAGATTTTGGAATATCTTAAAGCATTGGGTTTTCCCGTCACGGACGTGGCGAAGCGTTTCGACAATTTTGAGAAAGCGATCGCGTATACCGAATCGTGGGAAAAGAAACGCGACAGCCTGTCCTACGAAACGGACGGCATGGTCATCAAGATTGACGATCTGACTCTCGCCGCCGAACTTGGCTTTGTTGGCAAAGATCCACGCGGCGCGATCGCGTTCAAGTTCCCTGCGCGTGAAGTGACGACAAAACTGCTGGATATTCGCGTCAGCGTGGGGCGGACGGGGGTGTTGATTCCGAATGCGGTGTTGGAACCAGTTGAAATCGGCGGAGTGATCGTCGAACGCGCCACGTTGCACAATTTCGATTACATTGCGGAAAAAGACATCCGCATCGGCGACCGCGTGCTGGTCAAACGCGCGGGCGAGGTGATTCCGTATGTCATCGGTCCCGTCGTGGACGCGCGTACAGGCAAAGAGAAAAAATACAAGCCGATCACTACTTGTCCTTCGTGCGGACAGCCCGTCGAACATATCGAAGGCGAGGTGGCGTGGTATTGCGTCAATGCGGCGTGCCCCGCGCAGTTGGTGCGAAACGTGGAGCATTTCGTCTCGCGCGGCGCAATGGACATCAATGGGCTTGGCACGAAGATCGTCGAAAAGTTGATCGAGACGGGTAAAGTCAAAGACGTGGCGGATATTTACTCGTTGAAGCGTGCCGACATTCTCGACGCAGTCACAAAGAAGGATCGCAAAACCGACAAAGAGCCGCCTGGCAAAATTGCGGAGAATTTATTGTCTGCCATCGAAGCGTCGCGCAGTCAGCCGCTGAGTCGCTTGATCACCGCGCTGGGAATCCACGGCGTCGGTGAGGTGATGGCTGGGGATTTGGCGGCAACCTTCCCTGATCTCGACGCGCTCTCGAAAGCGAAAGCGGACGATTTGTTGCAGATCGATGGAGTCGGTCCGAACACGGCGGAGGGAATCGTGGATTGGTTCTCGCGTCCGTTCAATCAGAAGGTGTTGAAGAAGTTGAAAAGCGTGGGGATGTGGCCCAAGGGTGGGAAGTCGAAAGTTGAAAGTCGAATGTCAAATGCGTTCGAGGGTTTGACGTTTGTTGTGACGGGAACATTGCCCACATTTTCGCGGGACGACGCCAAGGCGTTCATCGAATCACACGGCGGCAAAGTGACCGACAGCGTCAGCAAGAAGACGAGTTATCTCGTGTTGGGCGAAAGTCCAGGGTCGAAGTTCGACAAGGCAAAATCATTAGGCATTAAGATCATCGGTGAAGAGGAATTGAAAAAGTTGGCGAGGTGATTTTATGATGCGTCGGTCAACGATATTTCTATTCATCGGCTTGTGTTTATTTTCAACTTCTTGCGCCTCAGCCTTGACACCTGCCACTCCAACCTCAACTGTCGCAAGTCAGAGTGTCTCTGCGACAATTCCAACTGCTACGCGGGAGATTCAGTCCAATAACCTGCTTTTCATTGATTTCTTCTCTGTCGGCTGAATGGAGTGCCGTGAAATGGGACCCATCGTGAATGGGATCAAAAAACGGTATAGTGCCTGCATGGAAGTGGAACACGTCAACTACCACGATTGGACCGCGTGGCATGAGTTGGTCGCTCCGCTCGCCTCGCCCGAATTTGCTCTGTTGGATAACAGCAAAGCCATTCTCTATCGCTGGTTCGGCGTAATCTCCGAGGAGGATTTCGCCGCAGTGCTAGATCCGTTGTGCAGAGGTAATTGATTCACAATGGACATTTGTCACCCCTGCGGGGTTCGGATTAAATAATTTTCTTGGTCTATAAGAATTTCATCCCTTCGGGATTATGTTTGCCGATGAATAATCTCAAAGGAATGAGGAGATCACAGATTTGATGCAAGACGCAGTAATTTCCGAAGGGATGATACGATTCGCAATATGCCCGTGCAACCGATGGAGTTTAGATTAATTTGAATTTCTAGACCTGCAATCTTTCTATCCCTTTGAGATCCTATTTGCTGATGAACAATCCCGAAGGGATGGTAGGATTGTAGAACTTTGCACACCAAAAACAAATCCCGTAGGGATGACATGATTCGCAACCAACGGAGGCAACGATGGCTGGCACGTATTCCCAAATCTACATCCAAATCGTCTTCGCCGTGCAGGGACGCCAGAACCTCCTCCAAAAGGAATGGCGGCAGGAAGTTTTCAAGTACATGGCGGGAATCATCAAAAACAAAGGGCAAAAGCCGATCATCGTCAACGGAGTGGAAGATCATGCTCACGTGTTCGTCGGTTTGAAACCCTCGAAAGCGCTTTCCGACTTGGTGCGCGACGTGAAGAATAATTCCTCCAATTTCATCAACGACCACGCGTGGATCAAAGGCAGATTCAATTGGCAGGAAGGCTATGGAGCGTTTTCATACGGTCATTCGCAGATCGGGGATGTGTACAATTACATTTTGAATCAAGAAAAACATCACGCCAAACAGACTTTCAAAGACGAATATCTGGAATTTCTCAAGAAATTTGAAGTGGAGCACGATGTGAAGTATTTGTTCGAGTGGGTCGAATAACGACCGCAGAGGTTGCGATGAAAAAACAAATAACCTTTCTCCTCCTTGCCACATTCCTAATTTCGACGGCGTGCCAGTTGTTGTTCCCTACAGCCTCAAACAGAGACGGCACGATCATCTCCTCCTGCACGGACTTGGTCGGAGCATTTCGCGGTGTCCAGCCTGGAGGCGCGCCGCAATCCCTGCTCGAAACGGGAGTCAAGCAGGGAGGCGAGTTCAACATCAGTGAATATTTCGAGGCGTTCACTCATATCTCCATGGAAGAAGGATACGAGTTGGACTATGTCTATCAATTGGACAGCCTCGGCGCATATCCCATTTTGTACGCGCACCTCGTTGATCAGCCACCCTATCTTTCCATGACCGATGTCCCTGCGGGCGCTGAATTGGGAGATTACCTTGACCACGTTGCAATCGACGACACCGCACAGGGATACTTCGAATTCGTCGCAATGAGCGTCATGGCGGGACAGTTCTATTTGGAATGGCACGCCAACTACAACGACACCGAGATCGTGTGCAGCGACGATGATGTAGATTCCATCATCAAAGACCTCAAGGACGGGAATTTTGGGATTCCCTTCGACGCTTCACAACAAGTCAAAGCCCAAACCATGCGTGACATCGAGCCCCTCGTAAAATTGACCGACAAGACAGCAGTTGTCGAGATCATCACGTTCACCAAGTGGGGAGGCTTCTATCGCCAAACCTACACGATCAACCGTTCCTTTCCGCACATGATTCTCGATGTGAAATACGAAATTGTCGTTGAATATGATTGTGGGATTATGTTTTAGACAACAGTTTGAAAATCAGTTTAGAGTTTATCGGATTTCCTTTTCAACAAATTTTAGCCACGAATTTCACGAATTTACACGAATTTTTCCTATCAAATTACAAAACTTTGTGCACTTCGTGTCCTTTGTGGTTAATTTCAAAACACTATCTTACCTAATCGCGTGATACAATCTCGCCGCTAACGCAAAGGACGCCTTGGGGGAGCATGTACACTCAGCGATCGTCTGGGTGCTGAGCCTTTGTGAAATTACTGTTTCGGAGAACAACCTATGCCAAGAAGAAGTCTCGCTCGCCTGTACAAGGACGAGTTCGCGGGCTATTCGCTTGCCAAATTTCAACAAGACCTGCTCGCGGGACTCACCGTCGCCGCGGTGGCGTTGCCGCTCGCGCTGGCGTTCGGCGTCGCATCAGGCGCGACCGCCGCGGCGGGATTGGTCACCGCCATCCTCGCGGGGTTCATCATGGGAGCGCTCACTGGCGCGCCATTTCAGATCAGCGGACCCACAGGCGCCATGTCCGCCGTGCTGATCGTCCTCGTCCAGCGCTACGGACTCGAAGGCATCTGGGTCGCGGGTTTGCTTTCGGGTTTGCTGTTACTCCTCATCGGCGTCATGAGGCTCGGTCGCTTCATCGCCTTCATTCCCTCCGCCGTCATCAGCGGCTTCACCTCGGGCATCGCCCTCATCATCTTCATCGGTCAAATCGACAACTTCCTCGGCGTCAAAACTCCAGCCACAGAAACCGCCGCGCAAAAAATCCTCGTCTACTTCAACGGCGGATTTACTCCCAGCCTCCAATCTCTGATTCTCGGAGCGCTCGTCATCGGGACGATGATATTCATGCCCGCAAAGTGGACGGCGCGCTTCCCCGCCTCGCTCCTCGGCATTATCCTCGCCACGCTTCTTAACTGGACTTTGAACTGGTCCGCCCCCGTCATCGGATCCATCCCCCAAACCTTGATCCTCCAATCTCGCCTCTCCTTCGCCAACATCCCGTGGACGAATCTCTCTGAGTTTATCGCCCCAACCCTCACCATCACCGCCCTCGGCGCCGTGGAGTCGTTGCTCTGTGGCGCGGTCGGCTCGAACATGACAGGCGTGCGCCTGCAAGCGAATCAAGAATTGATCGCGCAAGGCGTCGGCAACATCGTCATCCCGTTCTTCGGCGGAGTCCCTGCAACGGCGGCGATCGCGCGTTCGAGCGTGGGAATCAAATCGGGCGGACAGACGCGGCTCGTCAGCATCGTCCACGCGGTGGGATTGTTGCTTTCGATGTTCCTGCTTGCGCCGTTCATGGGGCGCATCCCGTTGGCGGCGTTGGCAGGCGTGTTGATGGTGACCGCCTTCCGCATGAACGAATGGGCGGCGATCAAATTTATTTTCGGCAAACGCTTCAAGACCGACATGATCGCTTTCACGATCACGATGCTCGCCACCGTCGTCCTCGACTTGACCCAAGCCATCCTCATCGGATCATTCCTCGCGGGCGCGGTCTTCCTGAACAAGATCGCCAGCATTGACATCGAAGTGCAGGAAGTGGACATCGAACGCCTCAAGCAAAAAGGAATCGAGACGGCGGGCAAATGCCAGCATGTGCGCGTCGCGTTCCTCACAGGTCCGTTGTTCTTTGCGGCGACGGGTCAATTCAACGAAGCGTTCCAAAACTTGAAAGACACCCACGCCTTGATCCTCTCGATGCGCGGCGTCTCATTGATCGACACGGCGGGCATCGAAGCGATTCATCGCCTGCATGAACGACTCCATCAACGCGGCGGCACGCTCATGTTCGCTGGCGTCCACGATAATGCCTACAACATGATGAAGCGCGGCGGCTTGGTGGAAACGATCGGGGCGGAGAATTTCTTCTGGTCCAGCGACCAGGCAATCGTCGCGGCAGAGAAGCGGGGTTGTCGGTTCTGTTCGTGAAGTGTCTGAATCCGCCGAGTCACAGAGACTGCTGAGAAAATCTATTTTTTTCTCTGTGACTCAGCGTCTCTGTGGCTAAGGTTTTAGATTTCTTAATCGATCAAAAAACTCAAAATTTCTGTGTACTCTGTGGCGACCAAATTTTCCGTAATCCAGCCAATCTTCCAAATCCGAATTTCTAAAACTCCCGCACTCTCTGGTACACTTGCGGCATACTTTCTTGGAGGACCTCAAATGGATTTGCACAACACCGACGACGCCGTTACGCGCCGCATCAAAGCGTTGACCGACCGTGTTTCCATGCTCAAAGAACACGAACTGTATTTTTACAACCAGCCAGTGGAGGAGTTGCTCGGCGATTCGAAAGTGCGCGTGCGCGGGCGGGTGATGGGGATGTACGCCTCGTATGGCTACTTAGGCTTGCTCGGGCATCCCCGCATCAACGCCGCCGCCAAAGCCGCCGTGGACAAATTCGGCACAGGCACCAACGGCGTCCGCTCGCTGGCTGGCACGCTGACCCTGCACAGCGAACTCGAAGAGACGATCGCCAACTTCAAACACGCCGAAGCCGCCATCACCTATTCATCAGGCTATGCCACCAACCTGACCGTCGTCTCGACGATGATGGGACGCGGCGATTACGTTTTCTCGGATAAATTGAATCACGCCTCCATCGTGGACGGCTGTGTGATGTCTGGCGCGGAGTTCCGCCGCTTCCGCCACAACGACATGGAACATCTCGAAGGTTTGCTCAAGAACGCGCCGACTGACGTTGCCAAACTCGTCATCGCCGATTCGGTCTTCAGCATGGACGGCGACATCATTGACCTGCCCACCATGGTCGGCTTGTGCAAAAAATACAACGCCTGGCTGATGATCGACGAAGCGCATTCGGTCGGCGTGCTTGGCGCAAAAGGCACAGGCATCGAAGAACATTTCGATTTATACGGTCAGATAGACATCAAAATGGGGACGTTGAGCAAAACCATTCCGTCCGTTGGCGGATACGTCGCCGCGAACAAAGACATCATCACGTACTTGCGTCATGCGAGCCGCGCCTATATTTTCTCCGCCGCGTTGCCGCCCGCGCAAGCCGCCGCCGCTAACGAAGCCTTCAAAGTGATTCTCGACGAGCCGTGGCGCATCGAACGCTTGAACCAAAACACGAAACAATTCATCGGCGGACTCAAAGGCATGGGCTTCGACACCATGCTCACCGAGACGGCGATCGTCCCCGTCTTGTGCGGCGACGATGAGGTCGCTTTCGCGTTGACGCGTGAGGCGCAAATAAACGATGTCTTCGTCCTGCCAGTCGTGTCGCCCGCCGTGCCAGAAGGGCTGGCTAGGTTGCGGGCAACCGTCACAGCCGCGCATGAACCGAGCGAAATCGAACGCGCGCTCGACGTCATCGGCGAAGCGGGGAAGAAGTTGGGAATCGTCAAATAATTTCGTCATGTCATTGCGAGTGGCGTTTCGCGCTGAGCGGAGGACGAAGTCCGCAGACGAAGTGACGCCACGAAGCAATCCCCACTAGATAGCGATTGCTTCGTCGCTACCCTCGCAATGACAATAGGATAGAAAATGAAATGGCAATGGAAACTCGGTCGCTTTTTCGGCATTGACGTATACGTCCACGCCACGTTTCTTTTGCTCATCGGTTGGGTGGGCTATAGTTATTGGCTCGAACACGGGACCATCGCCGAGGTGGTGAACGGCATCCTGTTTATCCTTGCGCTCTTCCTCTGTGTCGTCTTGCATGAATACGGTCACGCGCTCACCGCGCGCAAATACGGCGTGAAGACTCGCGACATCACCCTCTATCCCATCGGTGGCGTGGCGCGTTTAGAACGCATGCCCGACAAGCCCATCGAAGAACTGTGGGTCGCGGTGATGGGACCCGCCGTCAACGTGATCATCGCTGGGATTCTTTTCACGGTTCTTTTTCTGACGGGGGGCTTGGCTTCCCTGCGCGACCTGACCGTCGCCTCGGGCTCTTTTCTCCTGCGGTTGATGGCGGTCAACATTTACCTCGTGCTATTCAATCTCATCCCCGCCTTCCCCATGGACGGCGGACGCGTCCTACGCGCCCTCCTCGCCATGCGCATGGACTACGTGCGCGCCACGCAGATCGCCGCGAACATCGGTCAGGGCGTGGCGTTTCTGTTCGGGTTCATCGGTCTGTTCGGCAACGCGACCTTGTTGTTCATTGCCTTCTTCGTGTGGATCGGCGCCTCGCAAGAAGCCAGTATGGCGCTGATGAAGAACTCGCTCAGTGGCATCCCAGTCACGCGCGCCATGCTCACCGATTTCAAAACCCTGTCGCCGCGCGACACGCTCGCACAAGTGGTCGGGTTGGTGCTTGCGGGCTCACAGCATGATTTCCCCGTGATCGACGCGAACGGAGTCGTGATGGGCATCCTCGAACGGGACGCGTTCATCGCCGCGCTTTCCCATCAGGGACAAAGCGCGCCCGTCGTCGGCGTGATGCGCCGCGACCTCCCCAGCGTGGATTCGCACGACATGGTCGAAACCGCCCTCCTGCGCCTGCAAGAAACGGGCGCGAAAGCGCTGCCAGTCACGCACGCTGGTCAATTCGTCGGTTTGATCACCGCCGAAAACATCACCGAATTTTTGATGATCCGTTCCGCGTTGCGAGCCGCCGCGTAAGTATTGTTTGAGCCATACGTAGAGCGCCAAAAAACCCGTCTCGGATTTGTCCGAGACGGGTTGTAATTTGCGTGTGAATCTTCATCGCAAAGAAGCGGGCGATACGTGGAGAATTTTACTTGCCATACCACATGCGCGAGAAAAGTTTATCTTTGAGGAGCAGTTGGTGATAGAACGCCGCGCCGATATGCAGGAGGATGAGCAGGAGCAGAACGGGAGCGATAAAGCCGTGCAAGGCGCGGGCTGTGAAATCGAAGAAGTCTACGGGGAGGACGCCTGAACCGAAGAAGACGATCTTTGGCAGTTCCGACTGCAACGATAACATCATACCGCTTACCGCCATCAGGAAGACGAAGAGATAAAGCGCGTAGTGCACGAGTTTGCCAAGGCTATCGAGCAGGGTGTTGCCAGTGGATGCGTGAATCGGCTTGGGAAGTTTGACGCGTGTGGCAAAGCGGACGACGATCACAACAAGCATGAGAATGCCGAGAAGCATGTGGATCGCCAGCGAAATTAATTTGGCGTCATCGTCGTTTGGGATGCGGGTCATTACCTTGCCGAGGATGAAGGCGGCAAAGACGAGGATTGCGGTCAGCCAGTGAAGGGTGATTTGAATGGGCTGGTAACGGGCGGGGGCGTTCATCTTTTCTCCTTTATTTTCGAAACTGCAACATGGCAAGGATTGCAGTCCACACGACGACGCGGAAACTCATCGCGCCGATACTTTGCGCCGCGACCTGTCCGCGGAAGAGGGTCAGCAGGAGCAGAAGGACAATGGCATGTACTACCATGGTCGCGCTGGATGCGGCGAAGGCAAAACGGTGATTGATCCAGAGCAGGTAAGCGGGGATGAGAGTCAACAAACCGACAATGAAATTATACACGGGCAGCCACGAAAGGATGGAGTATCCGGGTCTCCAACCGCGTAAGACCAATCCGCCTGCGAGGATGGATAGCGCCCCTACGAGGAATGCGAGGATGGCGGGGAGCCTGCTCATTCGATTCTCTTTAATCCATCGCGGACGATCTCGAACGTCTCTTTCATGGGATGGGCGAGCGCAAGAGCATAGAACGCGAAGCCGATCCCATACAGGGCGCCTTTCGCGGGCGCGGGGATGAAGATGCTGATCCAGATCAAAACGCCTCCAAGCGTGATCGCTGTAAGACTGCCCCAGCATCCGCCCAACTGCGGACGCTCATCCTTGAGGAAAAACCGCCGCGCGATGTATGGGATGAGGGCAATGCCGAATTGCAGTACCCAGCCGTAAATCAGGGGTTGAGGCGCAGTCGCTTCGACGGGCCCGCCTGCGATGACGTGAGTCAAGATCAGCGGCGCGACGAGGACGGGAAGCAAAATCCAAGCGTAGGATGTGAGCAGATGCCAGCCGCCTGGGGTGGAGAGTCGTCCGCTGGCTTTGAGGGCGCGCGCCATTAAAACTATCAGCCAAATGGTCGCGCCGAGGTGGAGGATCAAGCCGGAAATGGTTGGAGGCAGTGAGCCGCCCAGCCAGGGCCCGAGGATGAGCCCGAACGCGCCGAGAGCCATGCCCCAGTAGATGATGGAGATGTCGCGCGAAGTTCCGAGCGCGCGTTCTGTGATCGGCGGGATAAGATCTACGAGCAGACCTGCAAAGACCAGCGACATGAAGCCCCACGAGTTGGCGTGGATGTGAACTTCGAGCGGGACTTGAATATAGAGGGCGTCGCTCCAGTTGAGCCACAAGCCCGTGCCGACGATGATGCCGACGAGCAGGTAGAACAACCCGGTAACGTAGAATTTGAGCGAGGCAGGCGCGTCACTGCCGTGCACGTTCCACAGTTGGATGAAGAGCAGGGTCGTTGCGATGAAGATCAGCGCGCCGCCTGTGAAGATCATGGCGTGGTTGACTCCGGAGAAGCCCACGATGAGCGCGACAAATCCCGTGTTGAGAGTCAGCCAGATGTCCCAGCGGAAGGCGGGTTTTTGTTTTTTAGAAAGCGAAGCGACCAGCGCAGGCAGAAGCCCGAAGACGACTTGGGAAACGATCCCAAGCGTGATGAAATGTACGCGTACCCAGCGCAGGGCGGGGAATGCGGCAAGCAGATTCCAACTGACGAAGGACGCGTCCACCGCGGCGAGAATGGCGACGAAGGTGTACAGCAAAGTAGTTATGAGGTAGGGAACAGACATTGTAAATTATCCTTTGGTTTCGTTTTTCATTTGCACGACAGCCGCGCCCAGCAATACGGTGGCAAGGAAGATCGCAAGTCCGCCGACCAACACCGGATAATACGGCAAGCCCAAATACACCTCGCCTAAAATACCCAGCGGCATGAGCAGACCCGCAAGCGCCAGCCCGGAAGCCCACTTTGCAAGGTTGTCTTTTAATGGAAGTTTCATCAACAAAACGCCGAAGACGATGTTGAGCAGGGAAAATAGGTTGCCGTGCACGTGCGCGAGGCGCGCTTCGAAATGCGCGCCCGTGTTGTACGCCGCGATCCACGCTTCCTTGCCGGGGGCGAAGTCGCGTAGATAGATGAGGATGAAGCCGTAGATCATGAACGCCGCCATGACCCACAACCCGACCCCGATATTCCACTTGCCGGTCGTTGATTTCATGAGGGACTCCTTTTACCGTTCGCCTTTCGAGCCAAGAAAGACGATGCGCGTTTTTGCGTTTATGCCGCGCTTCGCGCCGCCGGGCGCGATGATCGTCACGCCCGGTTTGACGGCGAAAGTCTCATCGTCAACGGTCATCAAGCCTTCACCTTCGAGAAAGTGATACAGAGCCGCCTCGGCAGGATGGATGGGAATCTGTTGCCCCGCCTCCAGCCCAGCCACGAGGACTTTGAAGTGCGGCGCGTCAATCAGGAATTGAGGCTTGGGACCGTCGGACGCGAAGACGGCTTTGGATTTTGTGTCGGGAAAATAGATATTGGGCATGACGCTCCTTGTTCATGCCCAACTGTACCCGCTTCCCCCATCGCGCGCGCCGACTTTTGTCGGGTTTTTGGATTGACTTTTTAAACACAAAGATCACAAAGGCACATGAAGGAAACTCTTTTTTCTTCGTGAACTTTGCATCCTTTGCGGCTATGATTTTTCTATTTCTTGCGCCCGCGCCGATAACCCTGCACGATCCAAAATGCGGATTTGCTGTTTGTCCATTTCGATGAGTCCCGCCTTTGTCAGTTCGCGGATGACGCGGCTCAACACGTCGGGGACGGTGCCGAGTCGCGCGGCGAGTTCGGTCTGATTCGTCCAGCGGCGGCGTTCGATCGCGTCCCCCTGCGCTTGCTCCAGCAGGAGTTTGGCGAAGCGCGCCTCCACCGTTTTCAACGATAAGTCGGTGGCAAGCGTCACAAGACTGACGATCTTATCCGCCATGTTTTCGATGATCTGCATGGCGACATGCGGATGCGCCAGCACAAGTTCTTCGAGCGCATGACGCGGGATCAGCCAGATACCCGACTCCTCCAACGCAATCGCCGTGGCAGGGTTGGGCTTCTTTGCCAGCGCGCCGATTTCGTTGAAAACCTCGCCTGCGTTCACAAATCGGAGAACTTGTTCGCGTCCGTCGGGCGAGGTCTTCATCGCTTTGAGCGAGCCGTATTCCAGAAAGAATAGATGAGACTCGATATCCCCCTCCCAAAACACAACCGCATTCGGCGGAAATACTTTCCAGACTGCATTTGCTGCCAGGCTGGCGAGCGTTTCGCGGTCCACCCCGCGCAGGAATTCGAAAGTTTGGAGGTGTTTGAGGAGGATATCGGCTCGTATGGCGCTTTCGGTCATAGCCAAAGTGTAGCATAGCTCGCATGGAAATATGGCTTTACACCGAGCAAAATCTCCCTGCGAAAAAACCGCCTCAGACTTTTCCGAAGCGGGGCTGTATCGGTTATTCCTTTATCTGATACAACAAATTATCTTCCACCTTGTAAAGCAACGGCGCCACTTGAATCTTCGGGTAGCGAGAACGAAGCCGTTGCGTTTCGCTCAACACGAAGTCTATCTCGTTGCCGATCTCGAACATCGGGGCAAAGTTCATGAAGTGTTGCTCCGCCAGTTCTTTGTCCCAGCCTGCATTTTCGACCAAGCCGTTGATGAACGCCTCTCTGCGCGCCATCAAATTGACCATCCCGCACTGATTGTGACCGATCAATGCAATACACTTCACTCCGCCAACAGCAATCGCGTATGAAACTTTAAACTCGCTGTAACGCAGATTCGCCCCGCCCGCACGGATGATGTATGCGAAATTATCGGGAGTGTGAAGATGCTTGCGGTTGTCCATGCACATGCCGATGAGCAATTGCGCCTGCGTGTACGTTTCATGCTCGCGGTTGAGGTTGTTATATTCTAGTAACAACCCTACTGGCGTATCGCGGTAATCGGCAAAAATATCGTCCGTTGTATTCACAGCCACAAGTCGAAACATATCATCGCTCCTGCTGGCATTATAAACAAAAAAAGAGACTGAGCCTCCCAGCCCAGTCTCCAATCTCTAGTCTCCAGTCTCTAGCCCCCAATCTCCAATTCTCTAATCCTCCCCCTCCTCAATTCCCATTTACCAATTACCCCACCAGCCCAACTACAAAATTCACCAGCCTCCAATACAAGTTATACAACGGTTGGGGCCATGAAGTTTTGGGTAGCATCGGCGGGAACGACGATGAAACCTTCTCGTCGAAATAATTATCCGCGCCATTCGAGTCCCAGATGATGTCGAATCCCTTGCCGAGCATATCTTTCACGAACGGGTCAGCGTCGTAGCCGTTGTTTTCGTAGATGTTGTCGTGGGCGTACACATGTTCGGGGTTCGGACCCACGTCAATTTCGTTGGTAGAGAAACCGATGGTCAAATTGAACACAGCCAGCCCGCCCGTTTTGTTGCCGCGGATCGTGTTGTTGTAAATTTCCACTTCATCGGCCGCAAGGATGAGGATACCCGTCCCCGGCGGGATGAGCGCGACCGCCGTCCCCGGCTTGCCGAAATTCTCACCGTTGTTGTTTTCGCTGATATTGTCATGCACCTTCGTGTACAACGAAACCTTCGACGGCAGTTGCGGCAACAGGTCAATGAAAATGCCGACCGTGTTATCGTGCGCCACGTTGTTATACACTTCGCCGTTCACCGTGTTTTCCAACTCGATGCCGATCACATTGCCATACGTCAGCGTATCGCGGATGATCACGTCCTGCGACTTGCCCGCGTAGATTGCCGCGTCGTTCATCAACGTCGCTTCGATGCGTTCGATCAGCACGTCGGTGCAGCGCACGGGATACACGCCATACACGCCCGTGTTTTCGATGTACATGTCGTGCAGGTACACTTTCGTCGCGCCTTCCACCAGCACGCCGTTTGACGTGTAATTCTTCACCGTAAAATTGTACATTTCGAAATTATTGCCCGATGCGATCACGCCGTCTGAGCGCGTGCCTTCGCCGTCAATAATGGGCCACTCGCCCTTTTCATTCGGGATGCCGACCAGCGTGACATCGCTCCAATCCAACACGACCGCCTCGTGATAAACCCCATACGGGACTTCAATCGTATCGCCGGGACCCGACCGGTCAACCGCTTGTTGTATCGTTTCATTCGGTCCCACGCGGACGGCCGTCGGTTCATGCGCAGGGACGCCTGATTCAGTCACCTCGACATTTAACCCCTCCGCGACTTCGCGCGCGAGGTTGGGAACTTGCTCCACCACCGGCAACCCAGACGGCACGGAGGTCGGAACCGTCGGCAGCGCGCTTTCATCCGTCAACGCGTAGAGGAACGCGACCAAGTCTTCGTGTTCCTGCGAACTCAATTCGATGGGGAGGATGTGCCGGTCGACTTCCAAGCCGAATTGACTGCCTCCGCCTTTTTCATAGAACCAAAGCACATCGTCGAGCGTGGCGAACACGCCGTTGTGCATGTAGGGTCCGGTCAACGCGATGTTGCGCAAGGTGGGCGCTTTGAACGCGCCGTCTTTCCCGTCGCTGGCGATCGCGGCGCGTCCGGGGTCGTGCGGGAAGCCCTCCAGGTCGGGCGTTCCGGTGACGAAGAAATCGTTCGAGCCGAAGGTCGGCGCGGCGTGACATTCAAAACAACGCGTCGCCGCCGAGCGAAACAAGTTCAAGCCGCGACGTTGGGAGGAAGTGAGCGCGTCGAATTGACCTGCCGCGTATTTGTCGAACGGGCTGTTGTTGGAGATCAAAGTCCGTTCGAAGGAAGCGATTGCCGCCTGCGCGTTCTCGACTGTGATCGAATCCTTGCCGAACGCGGCGTCGAAGAGTTGCACATATTCGGGAATCGCTTTCAGCCGCGCGACGGTTTCCGCGTCGTTGCCCGCCATTTCATTCTCGGCGTGAAGCGGCACGGACATTTGCTCTTCGAGCGAGTTGGCGCGTCCATCCCAGAAAAGTTTTGTTTCATACCCGGTATTCCATAGCGTGGGTGTGTTGCGCGGCAAAGCCGTGTCGTCCGATCCTTGCGCGGTTTGCAAGCCGTCGCTGAAGCCGAGGCTGGGATTATGGCACGTCGCGCACGACATGTCTTGATTCTTGGAAAGAATTGGATCGAAGAACAACAAGCGACCGAGTTCAGTTTTTTCTGGCGAGGTTTCGCCGTTGAGCGGAGGGAATTCACGCTGCAATCCGCTGTAGGCGGGGAGCACGCTGCTCGCGCCCGCGCCCCATTTATCCTGCGGCGGCAGGTCGTCGAAGGGCAGGGGGGCAAAAGCGGCGTAGATGATGCCGAAGAGGGCGAGCAAGCCCAACGTCAGAAAGATGCGTTTCATCCAAATTTTCATGATTCTCCTTGAGTTCCCTCTCCCACGGGGAGAGAGTTACTTCAACGTCATCAAAAACGCGACGACGCCTTGAAATTCTTCGCTGGTCAATTCTTTGCCGAAGTTGGTCGGCATGGTGTCGGTGAAGTCTTCCACGAGATAGGATTTCGGCGAGAGGATGGATTCTTCGATGTACGCCTGCGCGTCATACCCCGGGACGCGTGATCCGGCTCGGGTGGCGATGCCCGCCAGCGACGGTCCGATCACGACTGTGTCGGGGACTAATGCATGGCATTGCGCGCAGCGCAAAGTGTACACCGATTGACCGATCTGTTCGAGCGGGGTGAATGTGGGCGTTGGCTCTGCGGCGCTTGCGGAACAAGCCGCCATGAGCGCGGCGGCGAGTAGGATGAGTAGAAATCGGATTTTCATGCTTTGTGTTATGCGTCTTCTCTATCGTATCGTTTCCAGATCTTTCGACAAAAGTCGCCGGTCTTCTTCGTTTGCCGTCTGGCTTACCATCTCGTGCGCTTTCTCGAGATAATGTTTCATCACCACGCGGTTATTGGCGAGCGCCTCTGCCCGCGCCAGCGATTCGTACGCATAGCCTTTATAAAACGGTTCAAGGGTTTCGGCGTGTTTCAGCGCAAGCAGACCGTACATGCGCGCGATCTCGGGTTGACCGATCAGGCTGAACACGCGCGAGACCTGCCAGTATCCCACCGATAGGTTCTTCGGCGTCGCGTCTTCACGCTGAGACCAATGCCACAGCGAGGCGATTGACGCATGGAGCATATTCAGGTTGTCGTCGTGCGAGCGATCCTCTTTCTCGATATATTCCCATGTCTTGTCAAAATTATCGGCGGAAAAAAACTTGTGCGCGGCGATGAGATCGAATTGAAGTTGTTCTGCCATGGATACCCTATTTTGCGAGCCTCACCAATTGCGGTCTCGAGTTGGGCACGCGTTTCACTTCGCCGCGCGCTTCGAGGTCGAGTTTTACTGTCGTAACATACCACATCACTGAGCCGTCGAACTTGCCGCGCACTTCTTTTTCCACGGCGCGCGAGAGTTTCATAAAAGCTATTTCTTTGTTAGAACGCAGTACATTCATAATTGCTTTGCGGATCGTTTCGTATTTATCCCTGTTGATGTTCACGCCCTGTTTCTTTTCCGGGTGCAGGGTTTTGATGGTGTCTTTCATTTCAACCTCCTCTGGTCGGTACGAGATTTTACCCCCATCCCCGTAATTTCGTGGGGGTAATTCGTATGGCAACGGAATATTCGCCGCTGAATTGTTCCGGTGTCGCGCCGAGACCGGCGATTCCGCCCTTGTATTTTTTCATGTAGACTCGGTTCTTGTGGGCTGGTTGAGACTTCTTGTCGATCTTTGCCGTCCCTGAAAAGACAATGATTCGGTTTTCTCCCAATTTGTCTTCTGAGTTAAAGTGTAAAGCGACTAGCGGATTCTCCCGAATCTGCTTCACCTTGTGCGCCTGGGCTTGGCTATAGATCAAAAAGGAATCCTCTTCCCAGATGAACCAAACGGGTCTAGGTTGAGGCGCGCCGTTCGCGTCGGCGGTTGTCAGCCAGATGAAATATTCGCTTTTGATATTTTTCTTTGCCAACCGACCGAGTTTGGATTTGAAATCAATCATACGTTTGTTTTCATCCTCTCTACAACGATCTCCGCAACATCTTTGACTTGAATTGCTCCGCCGTCCGATTTGGAAGCGTCGGTCATCATTGACATGCAGAACGGGCATCCCACAGCAACTGTATTTGCGCCGGTTGCTTTTGCCTCCGCAAACCGCGTCGCGTTCACGCGCGCGGTTCCTTGCTCCTCTTCCTTCCACATCTGCGCGCCGCCCGCGCCGCAACAAAACGACTGGGCGGAATTGCGCGGCATCTCGATCGTCAACGCGCCGGTGGACTTCAACGCCTCGCGCGGCGCGTCGAAGATTTTGTTGTGCCGCCCCAAATAACACGGATCATGGAACGTCACTGTAAACTGTTCCTTGTCCACTTCCAAACTGATCTTCCCCGCGCCGACAAGTTCATTGATAAATTGCGTGTGATGCACGATTTCGTAATTCCCGCCGAACGCGGGATATTCATTCTTGATGGTGTGCAAGCAATGCGGACATGCGGTGACGATTCGTTTTGGTTTCACTTCGTTGAGTATTTCCACGTTTTGTGAAGCCAGCCCGAAGAAAATATCCTCGCGTCCCGCGCGTCGCGCCGAATCACCCGTGCAGGATTCGTTCCGTCCCAGCACGGCGTAATTCACGCCCGCCGCGTTCAAAATTTTTGCAAATGCCTGCGCCGTCTTCTGCGCGCGCGCATCGGTCGCGGCGGCGCACCCCACCCACCACAAAATTTCAGGCTCCGGGTTTTGCTCGATGGTCGGCACGTTCAATCCCTCCGCCCATTTCATCCGTTCGGCTTGCGAAACATTCCACGGATTGGCGTTGCGTTCCATCCCTTTGAACGCGTTCTCAAGTTGCTTCGGGAACCGACTTTCCATCATGGACAAATTTCTGCGGATGTCCAAAATGTCGCGCATCGGTTCATTTCCGACGGGACAGATGTCCACGCAGGCGCCGCAACTGGTACACGCCCAGACCGCCTCCTCCGAGATCAAGTTCAGCATCGACACATCGGTATCGCCTTTTTTCAAGTGATAGCGTTTGTTGATCTCCAGCGCGGCGGGGGAGAGTATCTTCCCGGTGTTGTACGCGGGACAGACCTCCTGACAGCGGAAACATTGGATGCACGCGTACGCGTCCATGATCTGCTCCCAGCCGAGGTCTTTCATCGCTGCCGCGCCAAATTGCTCGATGGATTGATCGTCGAGATTGACGTAACTCAACTGCCCGATGGATTTCCGTTCGGGTTTCAATGCAAAGTTCAATGGCGTAATGAAGAGATGGATGTGTTTCGAGTACGGAAAATACGGCAGGAAGGCGAAGACCAACCCCACCGAGATCCAAAACATCAGCCGTTCATTGACCAAGAGTTGCGCTTCGGGCATGTTCGCCCACAGACCCGCCAGCGCGGAGGTGATTGGCTGCCACGCGTCGTGCAGTCCCTCGCGGGTGAGGTAGAACGATTCGGCGAACACGCGCGCCAGCGTATGCGTGAAGAACGTGCCGGTCACGATCATCGAATCGAGCGTGATTCCCGTGCGCGCGTTGGGGTTGAGTAGAGTGGTTTCTCGCGTGGTGAGCGTGGCTGGCTTGAGGATATAGCGGCGGATAGACATGCCGATCATGCCGAACATCAACGCGAACGAAATAAACTCGGCGATAAAACGGTATATATCTCCAAGAATTCCGCCGTGATGTAAGAGATTGAAGCCGGTGTAGGCAAGGATCAATTCATTGAGATTGACTAGCAAATAGACGAAGAAACCCCAGCCGATGAATGCGTGCAAAATGCTGGGCAGAAGTCGCAGGCGATAGGTAGGGGTGAAGAAAAAATACTTCGCAATGAGCGAGCCAATGCGTTTGGGCGCAAGCGACCGCTCCACTTTGCCTTTCCCACTGGAAATTTGTCGAGCGATTCGTTTGGCGCCGCGATACGTCCACGCGACGGAAACGACCATGAAGATTGCAAAGATGATTTTTTCGATGAGGGTGAGCATGTCAACTCCACGGATTGCCTTCTCTCAGTGGGCGCTGCGTTGAGCGCGTTGAAGCGAGAGGAGGTAAGGTGAGGGTGATTTCTAGTTTACCTCAAAAACAAAACGCGGAAGCGAATGCCTCCGCGCTCAACTCAAACGAAAAGAAGTTACTCACTGATGCTGGTGACGTATCCTTGCGCGCCCTTGCATCCAGCCGAAAGACTGGAGGAAACGTTCTCCCAACTCAACTCCAAACCTCCCGTGGAAGCGGCATCGAGCGCGTCGCCCAAACAGCCGGGACCTGCATGGTAATTCACAAGCGAAAACTTCCACAAGTCTTCGTAGGAGGACACATCCCCAGCGGTTTTGCCGGTAACGTTCTTAACCAGTTGACCTGCCTGCTCGCAATTTGCCAGCAGGGTGTGCGCGAACACGCCAATGCTGAAATTTGCGCGTTCGAGATCAATGCCCAACGGGCAATCTTCGCAGACCGCGTTCACCGCGTGGATGAGCGAAATGCGCGCGTACTCCTGTTCCTTTTCGTCGAGTCCCACATACCCTCCGGCGCACATTTCCGCATCCATCACCAGCGGGCAAAATTGGTTGAAGAACGGAGGATTCCACAACAATGTGGTGTCCGCTCCGTGTTCGGTGAGTTGACCCAAGCCCACATCGTTCTTCGCGCCGGTACCGGGCCAGAACTGACTTTCTTTTGCAAAGAGATTTTTCAATAAACTAGCCGGCACGCCGGTGTCTTGCGCTACATTCAAAATGATCGAATCGAACTGGTTCTGCCATTGCGTCACCGCCGACCGCGCGGCTTCCATCCCGCAGGTAGATGCGGTGTTATCGTCTGGGCGCAAGCCGTTATCGGGGCATGAACTGGCATCCACCACGCCACTGCGAATCAGATTTGCGGCAAGATAATTGTATGGCACATCGGTGCCAAGGGATTCGCTCTGCGTGGGCGTGCTCAACCATTTAGGCGGACCGCCAATCGGCGGGAGAGTCCCCCACGTCTGCACGCAACTCGCCACGGGGACGCCTGCCCACTGACTGGACAGCACATCCACATACCAGAAGGATTGATCGGGGTTCCCCGCGTCCGTCGGCGCGACGCGTACCAGCGCGTTGAAGATTTGACTGCTGTCGCCGTAACTCGAATATGCCCAGAATTGCAAAGTTGCGCCGTCCTCGCCGGAGGTCGGGAGTCTTAATCGGCAAAGCGCGCCGCACGTGAAAGTTTGCCCCTCGTACGATCCTTCGATCTGGGTGATTTCATAGTCGGCAAGCGGCTCGATGCCGGTTAAAACCAAAATGGGTTCCAGTTCGCAAATGCTGGTGGACGAGGTGTGGACCGGATTGCAATTTTCCAGCGTGACCTGCACAATGGGCGGGGGAAGTTTTGTGGAAATTTCTTTTTGCGCGGGTTCGCTGTCTACCAGCACAAGATAATTGCCTTTGCAAAGACGCACGTCGTATTCATGGCAGGGTTTTTGCTTGACCCAGTCGTCATAATCATCTTCGGTGCAATCGTGAAAAACATCTGCAAATGTGGGCAAACCTTCATGGTCTACTTTGAGTTTACAGATCAGTTGATTTGTCCCCCAGCGCGCCATCCACCATGTGTATTGGGTGTACTCGACGACGGTGACGGAGAATCTGTCGGGGCCGGGAGGGTCCTCCGCAGGCGCGGCAACCGCACGTGTGAAGGAAGCGAAGCCGGTTCCCGCGAGAAGAGCAAGCAGGCTGAACATCCCCGCCAGCCGCAATCTCCATCGAGACGAAATCCCGCGTCTTCTCATAAATAAAGAGAGTCCGCCTTGATTATAGCGGACTCTCTTTATTTGCGGCTATTTCTTTCGGTTCTTTTTGGTTACAGGCTTGGGGGATTTTCTCTTCGGTTTTTCCTCGCTGGCGGCGGGTTGTTCCAATTCGGCGAGCAGATCCATATCCTGTTTGAGGTTGCGGTTGCGGATATAGATGCTGGCGACAAAGACCGCTAGGATGAGAAAAGTGATGGCGAACCCGGCGATCATGTAGCCGGAGGTGTCGGGTGTGGCTTCTTGAAAGAACATGTTGAGTCTCCTGTGGATGTTTGTTACCAAGCCGCTTTCATCTTCATCTCTTCGACTTTTTCCTGCGCTGCGCCGAGGCGGATGCGATTCCAGAGCAGGTCAATGAAGATAACGGTGAACGCGAACAATGCGAAGAAGAACGCTTGGAGCATGTCGCCGGTCATGCTGAAGTTGCCTTCGGCTTCGGCGTTCGAGCCAGCGATGACGACCGGGTGGATGGTGCGGAACAGGCGGATGGCGAAGAAGGTGATCGGCGCGCTCAGCCCGCCGATGAGCGCGTAGACCGCGCCGAAGCGGGCGCGTTTGTTGGGGTCGTCAATTCCCTGACGGAGCATGAAGTAGGCGATGTAGATCAATTCGGTGATGGCGGCGGTGGTGAGACGCGGGTCCCACGTCCACCAGGTGTTCCACGCGGGGCGCGCCCAAATGGAGCCGAGGATGATCGTGATGAGGAAGAAGACCACGCTCACTTCGACGGCGGCGACTTGGATGCGATCCCATTTGAGATTCTTGGTGACGAGGTAGATCACGCTCAAGACGGCTGTAAAAACGAAGCCGATCAGCGCGACCCAGGCTGTGCCGACGTGGAAGTAGAACACACGCTGCACGTCGCCCATCACTTTTTCGGTCGGCGCGACGAAGACGGCGAGGTATGTGGCGGCGAGGAGAAGGATGAGGGAAACAAGATCGAGGATTTTGAGAACGATGGGTTTGGGGGTCATTGAAACTCCTTTAGAGATTAGAGCCTGGAGATTGGGCGGTCTCCGGTCTCTGTTTTATTCTTCAACAATGTTATCGAACAACATAAATGAAGCCGCGATAAAGATGACATCGTAGGCGATCAGTAGGTTGATGGAAAACGAGATTTCGGAAAAGTCCGCGCCGTTCAGAAACCCTCCGCTGGCTTTGACGGCGGCGAGCAAGACCGCGAACGCGACCGGGAAGAGCAAAATGGGGAGCAGGATGTCGCGCGTGCGCGTCTGCACCGACATGGCGGCGAGCAGTGTGCCGACGGCGGTGTACCCGACCGAGCCGAGCAGGATGACGAGAATCAACCCGGACTGGAATAAGTTGGCGTTATACAAAACGCTGTACACCGGCAGGACGATGGCTTCGACGATGAGCATGAAGGCGAGGTTGCTGATGAACTTGCCGAAGTAGATCGCCGAGCGGTCCACTGGCGCGAGCAGGAGTCCGTCCAGACAGCCGCGATCTTTTTCGAGCGCCATCGAACGATTGAGTCCCAGCGTCCCGGCGAAGGCGAAGGTGGACCAAAGCACGCCCGAAGTCACGGATTGACGCGTCTTCGGATCCAATTCGAGCGCGAAGTTGAAGATGAGGATGGCAAGCAGGGAAAACACCAGCATCGCCGAGACCAATTCCCACGAACGGAACTCGGCGCGCAAATCCTTCCAAATAATTGCGCCAACGGCTTTGACGTAACTATTGCTCATTGATAACTGCTCACCGCTCTTTTTCTTCATCTCACCCCGCCAACGCCTGTTTATAAAATGAAAGCAGGTTGCTTTTCTTCAACTGCTTGCGCGTCGCGCTTGCGGCAATGACGCCGCGCGAGAGGATGTCGAACCGCGTGGCGAGGGCTTCTGCGCGGGCGAGATCGTGCGAGGTCATTACCACCGTGCGTCCCTGCGCGGCGACGGTTTTCAGCACATCGTCCAACATCGCGGACGCGTCCTGGTCCAAGCCGGTGTACGGTTCGTCGAAGAGCATGATCTGCGGATCGTGCAACACTGCGCGCCCAATGGCGAGACGTTGCTGCATCCCGCGCGAATACGTGCGGACGAGGTCGCGGCGGCGCGTTTCAAGCCCAACCATTTCAAGCGCTTCGGTAATTCGTGGTTGGTAATTTATCAGTCCATACATTTGCGCGTAAAAGCGGAGGTTCTCCTCGGCGGTCAGGTCGCCGTACAACAGCGGAAGATGGGTCACCACCCCCAGCCGCGCGCGCACTTGCGCCGCCTCTCCGGGAAGTTTGTAACCGGCGATGTTCACTTCCCCCAACGACGGACGCGAAAGCGAAGCGAGAATCCGCAGGAAAGTCGTCTTCCCCGCGCCGTTCGGTCCGAGCAGCGCGACGAACTCGCCGGGCCGGACGTCAAAATCCACGCCGCGCAAGACGGTTTTCAAGCCGAAGCGTTTGACCAATTTCCGTGTGGCGATCATAGTGTGTAGAGAATGGATGAATTCTCTATTTCTCCAATTCTCGCTTTAGCGTTTCTTTCAACTCGTCCCGCCGCTTTTGATATGCTTTCTCGCTGATCTTTTTCTTTCCATGCAGGTCGTCGAGCGCGAGGATGGCATCCATCACGTCTTCCGCCGATTCGAACTCGTCGCCGTGTTCCTCCTCGTTTGTTTCTTTGAGTTTATCCTGCCGGTAGATCCACAATCCTGCTCCGATGAATGCCAGCCCAAGCGCCGCGGCTCCGAGCAAGAGACTGGTGTTCGAGTTGGCGGATTCGGTTGGCGATTCCTGCGGATTGCCGGTCAACCTAAATTTCAGCGTTCCTCCCGCCGCCAGTGGATCGGATTCGTAAATTTGGTACGTGTAACTCTGAATCGTCTGTTCGCCGAGATCAACCAGATTGGAATCGTTCACCTCTACGCCGACCGGGGTGAAAATATTCAACGAATCGACTGGCAACGGAAACTCCTGAGAAAAATTCACCGTATCGGCAAGTCCCAGCGACGAGAACGCCACCAGCCCATACGATTTTTCACTCGGCGGAATGGCGAATCCATTTTCAATGGAAGTGAACGATTCGCTGTCTTGCATCGGCTCGAAGCCGAAGCCGAACGCGCCATCGGGGAATTTGATAAAAGGAATCTCGCCGCTTGCATCCTGCGGCACAACGATGATCTCATTGGTCGGGTTGCGGAACGAATACAAGTTATAGACTGAGATCGAATCTGCGCCATATTCAAAAATAATTTGAACGCCGTCCATCACAAGCCCGCTTGCGTCTTCGGTGATCCCGTACAACGTCAGCGCGGGGATCTCGATCAACTGTGCGCCCTCTTCTGCAACTACAAACTCGGATTGCAGCGAAACGCCCTCGAATTCTACGCGCGCAACATAAATGCGATTGGTAGGCATTTCGATATTTTCAAACGAATACGCGCCGTCGCTGTTCACGCTCGCTTCGGCTTTGAACACTTCGACGGGTCCCGCGTTGGGATCGTTGGCATCGTGGTCGAATCCGCTCAGGGTGACGACCAAATTGGACGGCAGCGCGCTGCCCGTTTTATTTTCGACGGAGCCGCGCACGTTTCCAAAACCCGGCTGCGGTTCATTCGCAGGGACGGCTGGATTCGCTTCGGGGGACGCGGGAGTCGCCGCTGACGCGGCAGGCTGAGGCGTAGAAAGAGACGTGTTGTCGAAGGAGAGAGTCCGCAAGTACGCGGCGACCGCCCACAAGTCGTCTTCATCCAAGTCTGCGCCGAATGCCGGGATTTGGTCGTTGCCCTGTTTGGCGATGCGCGCCAACTCCACCTCTGTCAACGTGGACATGATTTGTTGATCCTTGAAGTAGTCGGTGGAGCAGTTCGCGCAATTCTGCTCGAAGAGTTCTTTGCCGCGTTCGATCTGTTCCGGTGTGGTGTGCATCGTCAACGCGTACGCGACGACATCCCAACGTTCTTGATCGCTGAGGCTCGCGAACGGCGGCATGAAGCGTTCGATGTTGCCGCGCGTGACCATCGTGTAATACTGCGCCGGCGAGGACGGGCGCGCGATCTCCGGCAAGCCGAAGGCGCGCACGGTGACGCCGAGCTGAATGCCTTGTTCACCGTCGCCGAGACCAGTTTCGCCGTGACACGCCGCGCACTTTTCGCCGTAGATCGCTTCGCCGTTCGCCACGCTCGGCGCTTTGGACGGATACAACACCAGCGTCGGTACTGGCGTTGGATGCACGTACCCGGGCGGCGGCGTGATATCCTCCGCCAGCGTGACATTGCACGCGGAGAGCAGGATGGCTAGAGCAGTCAGAATAAGATAATGAAGTTTCATGAGAAATTGTCAATCACCAATCGCAAATCAAAAATCGTAAATTGCAAATCATCGCAGCGCCTTTCCGCATGATGGACAAAACCGGTCGTCCACCATTACCGGCTTGCCGCACTTTGGGCAGAAGCCCTCATATTTGCCTTTGCGTTCCACGCGCCGCTTCGAGATCATGGCTTCAAGTTGATCGTCCGTGATTTTTCTTCCCGCCTTCGCGGCTTCACGCGGATGTTCCGCGCTCAAGGCGTCTATCTTCCGCAAAATATCCGCCCCTTTCTGCAAAAGGCTCATTCGTTGATCTGGATATTCGCCTTCGGGGATTTTCCCTAATTTGAAATCGAAATCCAACTCTTGCAGCGAACTGAGCGTTCGTTCGCGTTCGGCGAGCAATGCGGAAAGTTCGCGCTCCTCTTGCGTGACGCGCTGTCCGTAGCCGCGCAGGAATGGCGCATATAAATACGCCCCGACGAGGATGAGAACCGCCAGTGTCAGGAAGATCGCAACAATATCCATTTGCCCTCTATTTCAACAACGGGTCAATCTGCGCGCGGATCTGGTCAATGCTAACGAACGGACCGATCTGCACATAACGCAGAACGCCTTCCTTATCTACAAAATAGGTTTCGGGTACGCCTTTGATCCGAAAATACTGCGAAATTTTCGTAGCAAGGTCGGGGCCGTTTGCAAACGTGATGCCGAACTTCTTCATATACACGCGCGCGTCGGTCTCCGTGTCCACATAATCTACGCCGAGGAAAACCACGTTACCGCCGGGCTCATATTCTGTCCAAGCCTGTTGCAACTCAGCGGCTTCCTGCTCGCATGGCTTGCACCACGAAGCCCAAAAATTGATCACCACTACTTTGCCGCGCAAGTCGCTCAATTTGATTTCCGATTCGCCGCCCAATTCATAGCCGCTGTACAGCGTCAACGTGAAATCGTCAATCTTTTGCCCGGGTTGAACCGTGCCTTGTTGCCGTCGGCTGAGTCCCATGGCGACGATGGCGAGCAAGCCAATCAAAAAAAGCCAGATAACAATTTGTATCCACAGCGGGACCGCGCGGCGCGGGGTTGTTGTTTCGGTCATTAAGTCTCCACCTCGTTCCCTCTCCCCTCGAGAGAGGGGCTGGGGGTGAGGGATTAATTTCTCTTCTTCAACTCTTCTTCGATTCGAGCCACGTACTCATCTTGCTGGACGCTCGTCGCTTCTTTCGCAGGGACGGCTGATTCAGCGGCGGCGGGCTTCTTCCACGCCCTCAACGCGCTGACGAGCAATGCCGCACCTGCCAGAATCGCCACGACCGGAATCAAATACGCCTTCACCTTATCGCGCGGGTCGCCGGAGGAGCGTTCGCCGTACGTCACCGCGAAATAATCAATGATCTCCTGCTCGCTCTTGCCTTCGATCAGCATCTCACGGATTTGTTCGCGCCACTGCCGGCACGCCTCGGTGGGGCACACATCCAGCGGCGTGTTCTCGCAGACCGGGCAATACAACTTCTTCGCGATCTTGTTCACTTCATCGTCGGTGGGTTCCGATCCCTGCGCGGACGCGATGGAAAAACCCGCAAATAATGTGGCAAGCAAAACGAACAATATTGCGTACTGCGTATTGCGTACTTTATTTAGCATCGTACTCGCCTTCATTCAAAAAATCTCCAGCCGCCAGTCTCTGGTCTCGATACGCTCCTCGCAAAAAACGCTCGTTGCTACTCGACCATCAATCTCCAATCTCAATTCTCTAATTCTCCAATCCTCAAATTACTAATTACCGCTTACCATTTCCCTTCCTCTAATCCGCCGCGCCAACCTGCTTCACGCTTTTCGCAACTAGAGCCGCCGCGCGTGCCGGGTCTTTGTCGGGCCAGGCGGCGATGAAGATGCCGATAAGGAAGAGCAGGCTTCCCATCCACAACCAGTTGACCAGCGGATTGACGTAGATCTTGAACGTCGCTCCGGTGGCGGCGGCAGGCTCCCAGTTGACAAGCAAAATATACAAATCATCCTTCATCGTCGCGCGTTGACCGGGGATGGTCATGGATTGTTGCGCGTCGAAATAATAGTCAATGCGAGGGTGCAGGTCGCCGAGATACTGTCCGTTTTGGTACACGCTGACCACGGCGCGCGTCACCTCGCGCCCGTCTGGACCTTTGAAGCGGGCAATGTCCTTGTACATTACATCGTAGCCGCCTAGACTCATTTTTTGATTCACTTCGAGTGTGCCTTGCGTCTCGATCTGGAAGAGTTCGATGCCGAGGATGCCGATCGCCATGAGCGCCATGCTCAAGTGAATGATGTATCCGCCGTAGCGCCGACGGTCGCGCCCGGTGAGATTCCAAAACGCAGTGAAGATGTTTTCGTCCTTGCTTTTTTGTCTCGCCCGCGCGCCGCGCCAATATTCGTACACTGTAATGAGAATGACGAATGCCACTAAGAAGAAACCGATCAGCGCGTAGACGTTTTGAGTGTAAAACGCATACAACGCCGCAGTGACGACGACGGCGAGGATGGTCGGTTTCCACGCCGCGCGCCCCAGCGTTTTCAGCGTGGAATGTCCCCACGCAGAGAGCGGCGCAATGCCCATCAAGAATAACAACGCCGCGAACAACGGTCCGTTGGCGCGCTCATAGAAAGCGGGACCTACTGTCACTTTTGCGCCGGTGAAGAGTTCAGATGTCAGCGGGTAGATCACGCCCCAGAAGCACACGACCAGTATGCTCATGAACAACAAATTATTGAAGAGGAACAACGCTTCGCGCGAAAGCAGGGAGTGCATTTCGGTCTCCGCTTTTAAATTGCCCCAACGGTAAATAACCAGCGCGACCGAAGCGATAAACGTGATGGCGATGTACGTGAAAAACAACGGACCGATCGCGCTCTGCGCGAATGCATGAACCGACGATAATACGCCGGAGCGCGTGAGAAATGTGCCGAAGATGACGAGATCATAGGTGAGGATGACCAACAGCATGTTCCAGTGTTTCAACATGCCGCGCTTCTCTTGAATCATCACCGAATGTAAGAATGCGGTGCCGGTCAGCCACGGCATGAACGCGGCGATCTCCACCGGGTCCCAGCCCCAGTAGCCGCCCCAGCCCAACACGTCGTATGCCCAGCGTCCGCCGAGGACGAGTCCCAGCGTGAGGAACAGCCACGCCCACAACGCCCAGCGGCGCGTGAGGCGGATCCAGCGATCATCCGTTCGACCCGTGATCAACGCCGCGATGGCGAACGCAAACGGAATGACGAATGAAACGAATCCGAGGTAGAGCATCGGCGGGTGGATGATCATGCCGGGGTGTCGCAAAAGCGGATTCAGTCCATTCCCATCTTGTGGCGTAAACAACACGCTGTTCGCCGGCTGGAAAAAATACGCTTCAACCCCTGTGGAAGTTTGGTAGAACATCTTGAACGGATTCTCGTAGAAAGTTGTCATCCCGATGAAGAATGCCAGCGTGAAGCACGAAACGAAAATCACCCACGGGAGGAATTCGCGGTCGCGGTCCCACTTGCGGAGGGTGACCAGCGACGCGAACGCGGACATCAGCCACGACCAGAATAATAACGAACCGGCTTGCCCGCCCCACCACGCGGTCACTTTCAAATACGTGGGCATCGAGCGGCTGGTCACTTGATAAACGAATTGCACTTCATAATGATCGTTGACGAGGAGATAGATCAATACCCCAGAGGCAAGCGAAATGAGCGGGAAGGTGAGCAGCATGGCGCGGCGCGCGCTTTCCACCATCGAGGCGGCGCGTTGCGGCGTATCCATTTTTTCGAGATCGTCCGCCCAGCGCTGCGTGCGCGGCGTGGGGATACTGCGGAAGAGCCGCGCAAACGCTTTTGGGTTCGAAAACGACGCGGTCAGCGCGCTATACAGAGTAACGAAAAATACGACGAGTAATATTCCAAATCCGAAATGAGCAAGCATTGAATTTCCTCTGCAAACGAAATCTCACAGGTCTGCAAGACCCGTGAGATTTTTATATCTTAACTACCAGCCTGATCTGGCACGGCTTCTTCGTAACGCGTGGGGCACTTCAAGAGGAGTTCATCTGCGTAGAAAATTCCATCTTCGCCGAGTTTGCCGGTGACGATCGCCTGCGCTTCGGGGCGGAGTAGATCCGGTTTGACGCCGATGTACACGACGGTCATGCGCGTCCGTGTGGGATCGTTCACCGCTTGATAGAGCGCTTCGGCAAGCCCGCCTTCATCTTCAAGTTCGGCTTGCTCCGCCGGGACGTGCGCCACCTCAAAGGTGAGGGTGAGCGTCTGCGGGTCGTATTGGATCGTATCGCCGATCACCGCGCCCGACGCGCGTACGTTCTTCCCAACCACTTCCGGTCCTTTTGCCATGAGTTCGTCCACCGTCATGAAATACTGCGCCGAGCCGGTGGTCGCGTTGACGATCAGGAACACTACGGCGGCGAGGATGAGCAGGCCGCCGATGACAAATTTATTGAGCTTCATGAGTTATCTCCGTGTCGAATTTCAAATCCTGACATGCCTACTCCACATTCATTGTACATAATGAGATTAACACGGACTGAGAATGGCGAGCGACGAACATCATACAATTTCTCGGAATTTGTCACAGCAAAATTTTTTCCCATGAAGGAGATTTCGGGAGCGGCGAAAAGAACGTGTTGCCTTTTTCTTTGCCGCAGAGCGCGCTGAAACCTTTGAGAAGAAACTCATAAATCTCTGCGGTCTTTGTGGCTTAGCCCCTTTAACCGCTCCCGGACTCTAATCGTCATCATCCTCTTTCTCGATATCGAATGCTTTGTCAATTTTTTCCAGAATGTTCGGTGTGAGTTTAGAAACGAATTTGTCGGCTTTCAAGTTTTCTTGCAATTGCTCCACCTTGCTCGCGCCCAAAATGACCGTGCTAACATTTGGATTTTTCAGGCACCACGCAATGGCAAGTTGCGAGAGACTGCATCCCAAACTCTTGGCGATCGGCTGAAGCGCGCGGACTTTGGCAAGCCGCTCCTTGTCCTTCACCCTCTTCTGAAGCCAGCGATAACCCTTGAGATTCGCGCGGCTGTCCTTCGGAATCCCTTTCAAATATTTTCCCGTCAACATCCCTGAAGCCAGCGGACTCCAGATCGTCGTGCCGTAGCCGTAATCTTGAAACAGGCGCGCGTATTCCTTTTCAAAGCGGTCGCGCGCAAAGAGATTGTATTGCGGCTGTTCGGTGACAGGTTTATGCAGGTGATGTTTCTCCGCGATGTGCAGCGCCGAAACGATCTCGTCTGCGCTCCACTCCGACGTTCCCCAATACAGCGCTTTGCCCCATTCGATGATATTGTGCATCGCCCACACGGTTTCCTCGATGGGCGTGGTCTTGTCCGCGCGGTGACAATACACCACATCCACATAATCAAGTTGAAAGCGTGTGAGCGATCCGTTGATCGCCTCGATCAAATGTTTACGATTCAACGTGTTTCTCACGTTCACGTCGTCATTCAAGCCCCAATAGATCTTGGTCGTGACGAGATAACTACCCCGCCGCCAGTTCAAGCGTTTGAGCGCGGCGCCCATCACCTCTTCCGATTTGCCATACGCGTAGGCTTCCGCGTTATCGAAAAAATTCACCCCCGCGTCGTACGCCGCCGCCATCAATTCTACGGCGGCATCCACGTCCACCTGATTTTTGAATGTGACCCACGAACCCAACGAAAGTTCGCTCACGCGAATCCCCGTGCGACCCAAATGACGGTACTTCATCGCTGTCTCCTCGCAGAAAATTTCCCTCCATTATAATCTCCTCATGCAACGTCTTCTGCGCTCTGCCTTCTGCTTTCTGCTTTTGATTGGATGCGCCTCCCCTCAAACGGACTCCACGCCTCAGCCGATTCTCCTCACTCCATTTCTGACTTCCACCTCAGCCCCGCTTCAGACGCCGGGCGGCTTGGTCCCTCCGCTTACGCCTCTTCCCAGCCCGACGCCTTTTACCTACACCGTGCAGACCGGCGACACGCTGAGCGAGATCGCCGAACGCTTCCGCGTCTCGCTCGACGATCTGCAAGCCGCGAACCCCGAAATCAACGCGAACGCCATGTCGGTGGGACAAGTGTTGAAGATCCCCAGCAATCCCGATAATCCCTCCGGCGAACCGACTCCAATGCCTGCGCCATTCACTGTCGAGCAAATCGAATGTTATCCAACGATAGATAAAGGGATGTGGTGCTTCGTGTTGGCGCGCAATGATCAGCCCAATACCCTTGAAAATGTCAGCGCGCAAGTGACGCTGGTTGACTCGAATAATGCAACTCTTGCAACACAGCCGGCCTTTCTTGCGTTAAATATTTTGCCGCCGAATACCTCTTTGCCAATGGCGGTTTTCTTTTCACCGGATATTCCTTTCGGTGCCAAGCCGCAAGTACAAGTTTTGACCGCCATTCAATTACTGCCGGCGGATGAGCGATATGTGTCTGCGGCGGTGAACAACGCGCTGGTACAAATCAACGCGGAGGGACACAGCGCGCAAGTGAGCGGCTTAGTCTTGTCGCAGAGTCAGACGGCTACGGCGAATCAGGTGTGGGTGGCGGCGACCGTCTACGACGAGGAAGGACGCGTGGTTGGCGTCCGCAGATGGGAATCTAACGCGAGTCTGCCGCCCGGTGGAAGTCTGCCGTTTAATTTTTTGGTGTCGAGCGTTGGGGGAAGAATTGCGCGTGTCGAGTTTGTTGTGGAGGCAAGACCTTGACCCCAACCCCCTCCGCCCTTCGGGCGCCTCCCCCAAAAAATCCGACGAACTTCAGTCGGATTTTTTGGGGGAGGACAGGGTGGGGGTTATTTTCCCTCGAGCCACATGTATCGTTCGATTGGAATATCAATCGGCGTGAAAACGTAGCCTTTGATGTATGGCTTGACGAGTTGATACGAAAGCGAGTGCGAGGTGAATAACGCCGCGGCGTCGTCCACGATGATCTGTTCGGCTTGTTGATACAGCGCGATCCGCTTGGTTACATCCAATTCGACGCGGGCTTGTTCGAGGATGGCGTCAAGTTGCGGATTGGAATAGCCGCCGTTGTTTTGCGATGAGCCAGTGTGGAAGAGTACGTCGGCGAAGTTTTCAGGGTCGGGGTAATCGGCGCACCAACCGCCGCTGAAGAGTTGACCGTGATTGCCGGCGTAAATTTGCTGATAGTAGAAATTGGGCTCGAGATTTTCCACGGTGACCGTCACGCCGAGATTTTGTTCCCACATCTCTGCCATGGCGGCAACGTCGCCGCTGATGTAACTACCGATACCGATATTTGTGAAGACGATGGGAGGCAACCCTTGCGGTCCGCCGTAGGATGATTCGGCGAGCAGTTGACGCGCCTGTTCGGGATCGTATGGCAAGCCTTTGAGCGCGAGGTTGAAGCCGGGCAACGCAGGCGGATACAAACCGATGGCGGGAAGATCGTCGCCATCGAGGACGATGTCAATATATTTTTGTCGGTCAAACGCCATCGTGAACGCCTGCCTCACTTTGACATCGTCGAACGGCGGGCGCGTGGAATCGAAGTTGACATAGCCGGTGCAGAGCGAAACGCCGGTGAGTAATTCGTTGTGAAGCGGTTCGGTTGGGTCCGTGAAGCGATCTACCGAATAAACTCCGGTGATATCCACTTCGCCGGTTTCGTACATCCGCTGACTGTCGCCGGAGTACAGCTGATACACTACATACGGAATGCTTGGCTTGCCGAGATAAAAATCAGCGTTGGCTTCGTAGACCATCACTTCAAAGCGCTTCCACTCTTTTAATTTGTAAGGTCCCGTTCCGTTCGGCGTGCGATACCATTCCTCGCCGCTTTCTACGTTTTCCCGGTCAACGACGAAGGCGGTGGGATAGGTGAGTTTCAATAAGAAGTAAGGCTTGGGCGCGTCAATCGTGACTTGCAAGGTGTGATCGTCCAAAGCGGTCAACCCGGAGATGCTGTTCGCTTGCCCGGCAACTTTTTCGCGCACGCCGACAATATCGCCTAGATAGGTCAACACGGTGTCCGACGCAAGTTCTGGGCTGGCGGCGCGTTCCCACGAGTAAACGATATCTTGCGCGGTGACCGCGCGTCCATTGTGGAATTTGGCGTTCTCGCGCAGGTGGAAGGTATAGACCGTTCTATCGTCGCTCACATCCCAGCGTTCGGCGAGATCGGGCGTGAGATTCAAATTCGGGTCGAACGAGACGAGTCCACTGAAGAGCAGTTTATCTCCCGAACTGTACGTGGTCGCCGGATCGTAATCGCGCGGATTCGTGGATTCGCCGCCCGCCAACACCAACGCCTGATCCAGCGGGATATCCGTTTGCCACGCGGCGGCGCGATTCGGAACGGCGGTCGTTATGAACGCGAGACATGTGATCAAAAGCAAAGCGGAAGCAAACTTCCGCATTCTAAAGTTAGCCATTTTGTCCTCCTGCGTTTTGATTTCCACGGCGGACGATGAAGCCCAACACGACGACCCCGATGAGGAGCAGGAAAAGACAGCAAAAGCCGAGCAGGATCAACGTCAGAGAAAGAGGCGGACCTGTCCGTTCTGGGGGCGACTCGGGAGTCGCTTGCTGGTTGAACGATGAAGTGGGAATCGGAGTTGTTTGTCCTCCGCTGAATTGCACGCCGGAAACCGGTACGATTGTTGGGACATACGTCGGAGTTGGTTGCGCGGTCGGCTGTGCGGATACCGCGCGAGGCTGCGCGCCGATGGCGGCGCGCCATCCGTCCTCCAAACCTTCCACGTTGAAGCCGTAGGTTTGCTGGAGCGCTTCATCAGTGGTCAAACCATCTCGCAAGGAGGTGAGCAGTTCGGTCATCTTGGCCTGTCCGTAGGTCTCGATGAGGAATTTCACCAAACTGTACGATTGGCTGTACGACAGATAGGCTTTGTCCGGCACTTCAGAAAACCCGGCGCTGAGCGAACGCACGGATAACAGATCGTTCGTCTTAATGGCATTATCCAATTGTTGTTGCGACGCTGAATCAAGTTCGCCTTCGCTGAAAACCGCCAGCCCCTCGTTCAACCACGTCGGCACATCGCCGAGGCATGAAAAGGTGAGATGCCCCACCAGCACGTGAGTCAATTCATGTACGATCGAGTCGCGTCCCCATTCGAGATCGTTTTGCGAGATGCCGAGGATGACAATGTCCTGATCTGGAAATGCCTGCCCGCCGGTCCACGACGGTTCGTAGAGGACGGCGTCGCGCAGGTCGTTGGTGCTGCCGTAGATGTAAATATCAATCGGCGCGTCGGCGGATAAGCCGGACTGCGTTTCGTTGAATTTCAAACCGTTTTGCGCGGCGTCGAGCAGGTCGTTGGCAAAGACACTATCGCCGCTGTACCAGTGGAAGTTGATCTGCCCCTTGTTGAGCGTTTTCCAATCGTGGGCGTTATCCAGCCAGACAGCGTTCTTCGTTTCGCTGACGGTTTCGACTCCGCTGGCGTCTGTCACATGCCAACGCCACCAGAGTTTTGCGCCGGGTGGAAGCGACCCGCTTTGGCGCATTTCCCATGTCCATTCCGCGTCCACGCTTTTGCCCGGCGTGAATTGCGGAAAGGCTTTGGCGACCACTTCGCCGCAGGTTTCCTGTTCGTTGCCGTATTCCAGCACGATAGATTGAATCTCTGCGCCGCTGGTGATTTTTGCGCGGAAGGTGGCGGCGTTCGGGAAGTCGAATTCGACCTCGTTGTTCGCGAAGTCCGCTGAGGAGGCGGCGAGCGCCGAAGCGGGGAGGAGCAGGCTGACCGTGAGAAGAAGCGTGATGATTTTTGTCCGCATAGATGATCTCCGTTGACGATTTCCGCAAGTGTATCACGCGTTCGGTTGTTACCTTCCAAACACTTATCAGATGATAGGTTAGTTTGACGCTCCCTATCCTTGCATGTATAATCCTTCAATCTCCCAATGGGGAGATTTTATTGAGGCAAAAATGGCTTTGCGCGGCAACCTGCGCGATTTCACGATCACGCAACTTCTCAATTTGATCAACCTTGCACGCAAGACCGGCACGTTGGTGGTGGATGGGCCGGGCGAGCAAGCGCATGTTTCTTTCCGCGAGGGAAAGCTTGCGTATGCGCGCGTCGGGCGGGACGATGGAAGCCTCGCGGCGGTGTTGCATAAAGCCAACAAATTGACAGTGAACCAATATCGCGCCATCGTCGAGCGCGCCGGCAAGATCAACGATAAGGAACTTGGGTTGTTGTTGATCAACGCTGGTTATCTTTCTCAAGAGGAAATTCTTGCGAACCTGCAATCGTATTTTACCGACAGCATCCGGCGTTTGTTTACGTGGGTGGAAGGTTTTTTTCGTTTTGAAAATGAGATGATGCCGCCCGACGACCGCATCAACGTGCGACTCGATCTGGAAAACATCATTATCGAAGGCTCGCGTCAGTTGCGCGAGTGGGAACAGTTGCAAGATGAAATCCCTAGCCTCGACATGGCGTTGAAGTTCACCGACCGACCGTTGAAGAACGTGAACCTGAGCGTGGAAGAGTGGCGCGTGGTTTCATACATCAATCCGAAGAACTCGATGAAGCAGATCGCGCAAGCGAACAAGATGAATGACCTCGAAGTGCGCCGGATCGTGTATGGTCTGTTGCAGGCGGGGTTGGTCGAGATCGTTCGTCCCGAAGGGATGGTTGTGCCGCAAAGCCCCAAGATGTTCCCCACGCAGAATAAAGAGGAACAGAAGTCGTTGGTCAATAAATTAATTGGGCGTATTCGCTCGCTCTAATCGCACAGGCGAAAGGGATCAGAAATTATGCAAACGGTCAAAATGGTTGTCACGGGACCTTTCAGCGCAGGCAAGACGGAGTTCATCCAATCTGTCAGCGAAATTGACGTTGTCTCGACGGAGCGCAAGATCTCGAGCGCGGCGGAACGCTCTGTCAAGGAAGCCACCACGGTCGCGATGGACTTTGGGCGTATCACCGTCAACGACGATCTCGTTTTGTATTTATTCGGCACACCGGGACAAAAACGCTTCGACTTCATGTGGGAGATTCTCTCGGAGGGGATGCTGGGCTTTATCGTGATGGTGGACAGCACCCGCCCCGAAACGTTCCGCGAAGCGCGTTCCATCCTTGAAACGTTCCGCGCCTATGCGCCGACGCCGTACGTAGTCGCGGCGAATAAGCAGGATATGGAAGATTCGTGGGACTTGGAAGATATGCGCCACGCGTTGAGACTCGACGGCAAAACGAAACTTCTGCCCTGCATCGCCACCGACAAGGAGAAAGTCAAGTCCATTTTGGTCGAACTTTTGTATAGTGTTTTGGGCGAGTTGAAATAGACCTACCTCATAGCGCGTCGCGCCACACGGGCGGAAGTATCCACCCAAGCGAACAAATCTGCCTTTTGAATTCATCCTGTTTGTAAAAGTGCGACGCGCCCTCGGAATCTTGTGTCCTCGATAACCACCGATCAGGGAATCGTTCATTACGAAGTGTATGGCCGTGGCAAACCGGTCATTCTATTGCATGGCTGGCTCGGCTCATGGGGGTTATGGCAAGAGACGATGGCGTACCTCGGCAAATATTATCGAACCTACGCAATGGATTTTTGGGGCTTCGGCGAATCGGGCAAAAAACGCGAAACGTATGCCATTCAAGATTTCGTCGGTCTCGTCAATCAATTCATGGAGCAGTTGGGGATTTCGCGCGCGCCGCTGGTTGGTCATAGCATGGGTGGCACGGTCAGCCTTTCGGTTGCGATCCGCTATCCTGAACGTGTGAGCAAAGTGGTCGTGGTCGGTTCGCCGATCGTAGGTTCGTCGCTGGCGGTGCCTCTCAAACTTGCCGGGTATCGTCCTATCGCGTTCATGCTGTTCAACATGATGGGCGTCTTCCGCTTTGGCGTGCGCGCCGCTTCGCCCTTCATCTGCCGCGATGAACGCTTCCCCGCGATGATGGATCGTGATCTTTCGCGGACGACGGTCGAATCATTCCTCCTTTCGATTGCCTCGCTTCGTCGAACGGATCTGCGTCCCATGCTGGACCAGATCCGCATCCCAGCCATGGGAATCTACGGCGACCGCGATATCATCGTCAACCCGAAACAGTGGCAACCTATGCAAAAGGGAATCACGCACGCACACATCGAGCGTTTTCCGCTGGCGGGACATTTTCCCATGTTAGAGGAGCCGCTTCAGTTCTCAGAAAAACTCAAAGCGTTCCTCGACCGCGATGAGAGGACGCGTCCGCGAAAGGCGACCTCGGCTACGCTGAATACATCTCCAACTCCGTCGGTGACGTTGTAAGCGACCTTTCCTCGCGTTAGTTTATAACCCCAACCATGCTTGAAACTTTTCACTATCCAAATCGAATGGGGAGGATCATCCTGCTTTCTATGGAAGAGGTGATGGGGCGTAACGGCGTCAACGCTTTGCTCAAACTCGCCTCGCAGCATTCGCTCATCGAAAATTATCCGTCCGACGATACGATACTTGCGTTTCCCTTTTCCACCGTTGGAGCGCTTGGGGGAACCTTGGAGCAAGCGTACGGTCCGCGCGGCGGACGTGGGCTTGCCATCCGCATTGGGCGCGCGTGTTTCAATCAGGGAGTCCGCAAGTACAGCGCGCAAATGGGACTCGCCGAAACGGCATTCCGCGTTTTGCCGCTCCCGGTAAAATTGAACACCGGCGCGCGTGCGTTCGCGGAACTGTTCAACACCTTTACCGATCAACGCGTTCGCATCGAAGAAGACGGCAAGAAATTGCTCTGGCATATCGAGCGTTGTCCGCTGTGTTGGGAGAGGCAGTCGCACGAGCCGGTCTGTCACCTCGCAGTGGGGCTTTTGCAAGAGGCGCTGTATTGGCTGAGCGGGGGAAAGGTTTTTAACGTGGAGGAGCAGACTTGTATCGCGATGGGGGATAAGACCTGCTCGATGGTGATTGATCGGTCTGCCGTTTTATAAACATTTCTCTTCCAAACAGTTTTGTATGCCGATGCGCGCCGGCGCGTTGCCTGCCATTTCGATATATAATTGCCTTTGTTATGCTTAAAGTCATTCTGAACGAAGAAAAGCCGATCACGCCCTTCAACGAGTTCGCGCGGGATCTGCGCATCCAGAACCAGCCGTTGTGGCTCCACCAGCGGAATGTACTCGCGCCGTACACCACTCGTGAATTGGAGTTGAAAACCGGTCAGCGGATGCCGGCGGAGCGCGTCGAGATGTTTGCGTACCGCGATAATCTCTTCTTTGATGAGGGCTATATCCGCGCTTTCCTGCAAGCCGCCCGCAAAACGGGACGCGCTGTCCGCGCCGCGTTTTCTGCGGAAGACCCGGCGTTCAAAGAGCATGCTCTGCCGCTATCAACTTCATATACTCCGGCGGGCGGGGTTTTCCTCGCCGATTTGTGGTATTACCCGCGCGGAGCCGTCGCGGATGTTGAGCCGCTGGTGATTGATTTGCAGGCGAAGGAGATTGGCTACTATCACGTGCCGACGTATATGGCGGATCAAAGCGGCGATCTGACATTTCAAGTGCCGCTGCGCGCCTGCATTGCGATTGATTCATGGGTGCATGTTTTCATCGCGGACGTGGTATTCGGCTTGTTCGCGCGCGGCAATCGTTTCGAGAAACAACTCGCGGAAGACATCGGCTTCAAATTGGGCATCCTCGGCAGAGCGTTGTTCGAGGGGAAACAAATTCTCGAAAGTTCGACGTTGGTCAAAGTGGGGAAGAACTGCGTCATTGACCCGCACGCCATCATTCACGGACCGACGACCATCGGCGATAATGTAACGATCAACGCGGGTGCCGTTATCGAAAACTGCATCATCGGTAATAACGTCAACATTTCGCAGGACGTGCAGTTGATGTTGTCTGTAGTCGGCGATGGGGCATTCCTGCCATTCCGCGCCGCATTGTTTATGACTACTGTGATGGAAAACAGCATGATCGCACAGAATACCTGCCTGCAAATGTGCGTGGTGGGGCGCAATACGTTCATCGGCGCAGGCTCAACGTTCACCGACTACAACCTCATCCCCGCGCCGCTCCGCGCAATGGACGGAAAGGGGAAGTTGGGTCACTCGAACCGCCCGGTGATCGGGAGCGCGGTGGGGCATAACTGCCGCCTCGGTTCCGGGATGATCGTCTACCCGGCGCGCACGATCGAGTCCGATGTTGTGCTGGTCGCGTCGAAAGAGCGGCGCGTGATTGACAGGGATGTGCGTTACGAAGACAGCGACCATCATAAACTCAAATTTGCCAAACTTCATAAACGGCTGTATCCCCGGCGCGGCGAAGAAGTGCAAGAATCGTGGTAAGTATTGGATACGTTTGCCTTCATTATTCATCCGATTGACCCGAAGCGGGATGTCAGTCGCAAGTATCCATTTCTTGGGAGGGTATTGAGCGAACGACAGATTGATTTTTTTTCCACGTTTTTCCCGCCGGTGTATATCTCCGAGATCGAAGGCATTCGCTCGGAATCCACCGGCAAAGAGGTCAAAGGTTGGTTCATCGCCTGTCCATATACGCCGCGGCGCATGATGGAATTGCCCGAACGGATGGTGTATCGCAAGATCATCCAAACCGGCAGGCTGGCGGAAAAACTGGGCGCGCAGATTCTCGGTTTGGGCGCGTTCACGTCGGTGGTAGGGGATGCCGGTGTGACGATCGCGGACGCGCTGGATGTGCCGGTCACAACCGGCGACTCGTACACGGTGATGGTCGCGGTGGACGCGCTGCGTGAAGCGGCTCGCATCATGGACATCCATTTTGCGGATTCGACGGTGGCGGTCGTCGGCGCGACGGGCGCGATCGGGCAAGTGTGCGCGGAATTGCTCGCCGACGAGGTGGCGTGCTTGCACTTGATCGGTCGAAGGGAAGAGAAACTCGAAGAGGTGCGAGACAGGTTGAAATCGGGAGCGAGAGCCGAGATTTCCGTCGGCACACAGATGGACGGGCTAACGTCAGCCCAGTTAATCCTGACGGTGACGAGCGCCGTCCATGATGTCATCCGCCCGGAATTTTTGCAACCGGGCAGTGTGGTGTGCGATGTAGCCCGCCCCCGTGATGTTTCTGCAATGGTCGCCGCGGCGAGAGATGATATATTAGTGATTGACGGCGGAATGGTTGATGTGCCAGGCTCCGTTGATTTCCATTTTAATTTTGGATTTCCGCCGGGAAAGGCGTATGCCTGTATGGCTGAGACGATCGCGTTGGCGCTGGAAGGTCGTTTCGAGGATTATACGCTCGGCAAACAATTGATGAGACAGCGCGTGGAAGAGATCGCTTCGATCTGTCGGAAACACGGCTTTCGCTTGAGCGGGTTCCGCTCGTTCGAGAAGGAAGTCACTGAGTTGCAAATTGAAACCGTACGCCGTAATGCGCGCAAGGCGCGCGCGGCGTCAAAGTAATTTTTGGAGGCTGAAATGGGAAAAGCCCGCCTGTTGATCGTGGAAGACGATATTGATATCGGCAACATGCTGAAGATTTATTTCGCCGGCATGGATTTCGACGTGGACGTTGCCGTGCGCGGTTCGGACGCGTTGGAGAAAACACGCCATGCCCTGCCGCATTTAATTGTGCTGGACATCATGCTGCCGGATATTGACGGGTACGAGGTCTGTCGCAATTTGCGGACCAACATGCGCACGAGTCATATCCCGGTCATTTTCCTCACGCAAAAGGATGAGCGCAGTGATAAGTTGCAGGGACTCGAACTTGGCGCGGACGATTACATCACCAAGCCGTTCGACATCGAGGAGTTGAAACTGCGCGTGCAAGGCGCGATCCGACGCGCGGAGCGCGAAAGCCTCACCGACCCGCGCTCGGGTCTTCCGGCGGGACGGCTGATCGAGGAACAATTGCGGCGCATCATCAGGGAAAAAGGGTGGGCGCTGCTCGATGCCCGCGTCAATGAGTTCGAGCCGTTCAAGGATGTGTACGGCTTCGTGGCGGGCGACGATGTGCTCCGTTTTGCCGCCATGCTCATCAACGAAGTGGTGGATGAAGTCGGTTCCACTTCCGATTTCATCGGTCATGCGGGAGGCGATAACTTCATCATCATCACCAGCGAAGACAAAGCCGATGCGATCAAAGCTCGTCTCAAGGAACGATTCGATAGAGAGGTGCAGACCCACTATAACTTCATTGACCGTCAGCAGGGCTTTGTGCAGGCGCCCTCGTCCGACGGTTCCACGGTCAAAGTTCCATTTATGACCATGTCTGTGGGCGTAGTCTCGCCGAGCGGACAATCGTTTGCCGACATCCGCGAAATCACCGAACTGGCGGCAGAGGCGCGTCGACAGGATACCGCTTAATCGCCGGATAAAGATGTTTGCAGGGCTTGATGTTAGTATCTGGTTGATCTCGATTGCGCTGATACTGCTTGCGATAGTATTGGCGAGTGTTTGGTTACGCCGATTACCGGACAGCGCTCCAGCCGCAGTTCAAGTTTCCTCCTCGCAGAATTTTTCAACGATCTCGAATACAAATGAAGCCGTGATCACGGTGCAACCCGGCGGACGGGTGGATTACATCAACGATCTCGCGCGCGACTGGTTCGGTTTGCGTGAAGGCGAAGACCCCGAACTCGAACGGTTGATCCGCAAAGCAAGACCGGCGGAGGATTTTCTCAACCTGTGCGCCGCTCAAGGACAGAAACGACTCTCTGTGGGCGGCAAACTCATCGAGGCGACTTCGTACCATGTGCCGGGACCCTATCCGCTCATGTTGCTGACCATGCGCGGCGTGGACCTGTACGCCAGCAAAGATCAAATCACTGCAGATTCTTCTTCCGTGTTGAAAGTGCTCTCCGATTTTGGCAGGGGTGTGACGGAAAGCCTCGAACTGGAAGATACGCTGTATTCCATCCTTTTAAATGTTTCGCATCTGGTTCCAGCCGATCTGCTTGAGATCAAAGTGTGGGATGCGGCGCATCAAAACCTCACGCCCTACATGCTCGATAGTTCCGGCTCATCGAAAGTTTCGCGCGCGGCATTCTCGCAATTTGGCGCGTTGACCGATCTGCTGACTTCGCGCCGCAAGCCTTTGCTCTTGCCGGATACGCGCGCGGCGAACATCCATGCGATCCCATCCAACAATGAACTTTCGGTGCATTCCTACATCGGCATTCCATTGATGCCGCAAGATGAGTTTGTCGGTACGTTGGAGATCGGTTATCTCACGCCGAATGCGTTGGGCGAGGCAGACCTTGAATTACTGCAACTCGTCTCGTCGCAAGCCGCGTCCAGCATTCACAACGCTTTGCTCTACGCGAGTGAGAAAAGCCGCTCCGCTGAATTGAGCGGACTTGTAAATCTGGCTCAGGCGGTCGGCGCGGCGCAGGATTATGCAAGTCTCATCAGCCGACTCATCGCCAGCATTGCGCCTCTCTTCTCAGTGGATATTTTGGGATTCCTTCTTTACGACTCCGCCAAACGGACGCTGGAAGGGCAAGTTCCATTTCAAGGGTTGCCGCGCCACATCGTGGAAATTTATCGCACCGTAATTCAAGCCGATAGCCCTGCGGAGAAAATCCTGCTCGAACGGAAGACTCTATCCACGCGCAATGCCGCTGACGATCGCGCGTGGAGCGACCTCGGGCTTCAAACCATCGCCCAAGCCGCGAGCCTGCGCGAATCTGTTCTTGCCCCGATGGTTGCGAGCGATCAATTGGTCGGTTATGTTCAGGTTTCGAATCACCGGGATGCGGCGGTCGAATTTTCCGAGCGCGAACTGCGCCTTCTGGAAACAGTAGCCAACCAAGCCGCCGGGCTGATCCAGAACTCGTTCATCGTCGAGCGGACGCGCCAGCGGGCGTTGCGCGCCGACGGTTTGCGGCGCATCGCGACCCTGTCTTCCTCGACCGCCACACTCGACGAAACGATCGGTCATTCTGTCAACGAGTTGGCGCGGTTGTTGAAGTGCGATCTTGCCGCGTTATTCCGCATGGATGAGAAGGATGGCGCGCTACATTTGCATGAACCGTCTGTCTTTGGCGTTTCGGCTGACCCAGCCGGTTCGCTGGCGCGCCTTCATATGGATGCGCCTTACCGCACAACGGTCGCGGGGAGTGGAAATTTCTTGTTCACCGGCAGATTGAGTCTCGAACGAAATATTTCGCCTGCGTATTTACCGTTGTTTTCCAACTTGCAAATGGAATCCCTCATCGTGGCTCCGCTCGCGCTCCGCGATAAAAGTTACGGTGAATTGATTCTCGGAAGCCGCAAAGCCGCCTTTTTTGGCAACTACGATCTCGAGGTCGCGCTATCGGCGGCAGGTTTGATCGCTGATGCCATTGAATCTGATTCTCGCTCCGTTCAAACGGATGAAAGCCTGCGCCGCCGCGTCGAACAATTGACCTCGATCGCGCGTGTCAGTAGAGAATTGAACACGACCGGCGATTTGAAAGCCCTCCTTGAACTTGTGCGGGAGGAAAGCCTGCGGGTGACGCGCGCGGAGTGCGGGACGATTCTTCTCTTCGACGAAAACGACGCGGCATTTCCGCCTCATGTCTCCCTTTCGATTGGGTGCCCGCTGCCGGGGGCGTTCCCACTCATCGAGCGGCGCGTCATCGAAACGGGCAGCGCTGAAATGGTCGCGGATTATACAGAGAACGGCAAAGCGCCGATCCATGAAGGCGTGGTGTCCGCGTTGATCGTGCCGATCGTCAATCAGGGAAAGACGCTCGGGTTGATGCACTTGCATGCCACCCAACCTGGTGTTTTCGATCGCCCCTCCTTTGAGATCGCGCAAACGCTGGCGGCTCAGGCTGCCGTCGCGATCGGAAACGTGAAGAAATTCCAGTCTCAGCGCGAAAGCGCGGAAATCCTGCGCCGCCGCGCGGATACCCTGTCTCGTCTCACCGAAGTCACAAGCGAACTTAACTTTGAACAATCTCTTGAACAGTTGCTTCGCAGTATTTTGATCGGCATTCGTGATGCGACTCCGTTTCAGGTGATCTTGGCAAGTATTTATGAAGAGGGCGCCGGGTTATTAAGGCGCGTGACCGGGATTGGATTCGCTTCAGAGACGCTCAATGATTTGATGGCGCGAAAGCAACCGTTTTTGAGTCTGCAACAAATGCTCAAGCCGCAGTTCAGGATCAGCCACTCCTATTTTATCCCGGCGGATCAGGCGCCCATCATCCCCAGCGATGTGCATTTGGTTACGCTGGATTCCTATTCTTCGACGGAGCCAACCTCGAACGCATGGGACCCGGATGATTTGCTGATCTTGCCGCTTGAAGATGATGCAGGGAAGCCGCTCGGAATCATCAGCGTCGATTCGCCTAGCAATGGCTTGCGCCCAGACCGCACTACTATCGAAACGCTTGAGATCTTCGCGGCGCAAGCCTCGCTTGCCATCGCAACTCATCTGCGTTTTACTGAACTACGCTCCAAAGCGGATACGCTGGCTTCCGGGCTGGAGCGTCAGCAAAAATTCATCAGTCTCACGCAAAAGGATCTGCCGGTTCTGCTCCGCAAAGACCTTGATCAGACCATCGCGATCCACAATCTCGATCAACGCGGACAGCGCGTGCGCGCTGGGCTTGCCATCACCGAGTCGGTCAGCCGCCAATTAGATTCATCCTCCGCATTGCAAGCGTTGGGGCGCGAAACGTTGACCCAATTCGGAATGTCGGTGGCGATGATCGCGGAACTTGGGAATGAAGGTCCGCGCTTGGTGAACGTGATCGGAAAGGAACCGCGCGGGGCGAACGCGGAAGCATTGTTCGGTCAGCGGAACCCGTTGCGCGCGTGTTTGCAAACCGGCGAAGCGATTCTCATCCCGAATTTGGACGCCAACTTGGAGTGGCGCGAGACGCCGTTGCTCACCGCCTTGCGCGCAAAATCGTTGATCTGCCTGCCGATAAAAATTGACAAGCGGACAGTCGCGGCGATGCTGGCGGTCAGCCCTGAGCCAATGTCTTCCTTTACCGACGAAGACCGGCAGGTCTATAACCAGATCGCACGTCAGACATCGGTCATTTTGCAGAACATCTCACTGCTTAATGAGACTCGTAAACGCTTGCAAGAGGTGAACCTGCTTCTCGATTTCAGCCGTCAACTGCGCGGACTGGATGCGGATCGCATTGTGCGATCCCTGTTGGATAGCGCGCGCCGCGCTCTGCCCGCTGCTCACGCAGGCATCGTTTTAGTTTGGGATGAGCCGACGAATCAGTTGTACCCTCACGCCGTTTCGGGCTACGCCGACAGCGACACAATGAAGCGAATCTCCTACCATCCGGGCGATTCTTTGCCGGGCTTGGTCTTCGAGCAGAAGAAGCCCATGCGTGTGGATGAGGTCCAATTTACCCGCGATTACACGTTTTCGACCGAGAGCCAGTTGTTGTATCGTCAAGCCACGGGCGGGCGTTTGCCGGTCTCGAGTTTGTTGCTTCCGATCCAAACCGGCGACCAGAATGTGGGCGTGCTGGTGCTAGATAACTTCAACACGCCAGCCGCGTTCACGCCGGAAGATGAAGCGCTGTTACTTTCGCTGTCGCAACAGGTGGGGCTATCGCTTCAAAACGTGCGGTTGGTGAGAACAACGCAGGAGCGCGCCTACCAATTGGAAGCGTTGACGGATGCCGCAAGCACGCTTACTTCGAGTCTTCAACGGAACGAACTGATCGCTTCCTTATTGGATCAACTGGAACCGGTCATACCCTACGATACCGCCGCGCTCTGGTTGCGCGAACGCGACCGCTTGACCGTCGCGGCGGCACGCGGCTTTCCGGATACCGAACGGCGGCTTGGGTTAACTATCGCCGCCAGCGGCGCGCTCTTCAACGAAATGATCCGCACTGGGCAAGGCATCCTCGTTGGGGATATACGGCAGGATCCGCGCTTCCCGGTGTTGGAAGCGCCGCGTCTTTCCTGGATGGGGATGCCGTTGATCTCACAGAATGAAGTGGTCGGCGTGTTAGCCCTTGAAAAATGGCAGGCGCACTTCTATACGCGCGAACACATGCAAGTAGGTAAAACCTTCTCCTCGCAGGCGGCGGTCGCGTTGGAGAATGCCCGTTTATACGAAGAAAGCATCGGACGCGCCACCGAATTGGACGAACGCTCCAATCGCCTCGCTCTTTTGAACCGCTTCTCTTCCGCGTTGGGCGGCTTGCTCGACGAAGGGAGAATTTTCCAACTCACCGCGCAGGAATTGATTGACGCTCTGATCGCTCCCCGCGTATCTGTCGTCACATTCGAGCGAAACCACCCGGTTTGGAAATATGATCTCCCGCGCGCAAAAGCCAAACTGCCGCAGAGATTGCCAGACGCGCCTATCTTCCGCCGTTTGAAGGAATCGCTAGGCGTTTTTACCACCGACTCAGCCGACGACGAGCCGGATCTCGCGACGTTGGGCGCTTTTCTCGGAGCGGAAACAAAGTCGTTGTTGATCCTTCCGTTGGTCAGTGGGGCAAACTTGCACGCGTTGATCTTCGTCTACCAAGGCGAGTCCATTCGCTTTAGCGTGACCGAGATCGAGTTGGCGCGTACGTTGACGAACCAAGCCTCCATCGCCCTCGAGAACGCTCGTTTGTATCAATCTTCGTTACTTACCGCGGAACGGTTTTCGTTGCTCAATCAGGCAAGTTATGAAGTCGGCGCGAACCTCGATCCGGAGCAGATCTATATGGCTGTGCACAAAGCCGCGCAACGCTTGATGCCAGTCGAGTCGTTCGTGATCAGTCTGTTGGATTCGGAGACGAATGAGATCGAAGGCGTGTATCTCATGGATGGGAATGTGCGCGCTCCGGGCACGCGCATCTCGCGCGATAAAGGTTTGAGCGGATATATCATCTCGAAAGGCGAGCCGTTGATGATTCACGATCGCGCGAAAGCGGAAGCGCTGGGCGTAATCCGTTTTGGCAAACCGGATACGCCCTTCTCCATCCTTGCCGTGCCGATGACCTTGAGCGGAAAGACTATCGGTATGTTGTCTGCGCAGAGTTACCAGCCCAATGTGTACACCGAGGAGGATTTGCAGATCCTTGGCACGCTCGCGAATCAGGCGGCGGTCGCGGTTCAGAACGGGCGGTTGTTCAAAGAGACCCAGCGTTTGGCTCAGGAACTTGAACAACGCGTCGTCGAGCGCACGGCGCAGTTACTGCGTGAACAGCAAAACACGGAAACGCTATTGCGCATCCTCACCGAAGTTTCATCGAGCCTTGATCTGGATCGCGCCCTCAACCGCACGCTTGCCCTGCTGAACGATGCTGTTGGCGCGGAGCAGGGAACGATCATGTTGCTGAACGCGGAGGATAACCTCCTGCATTATCGCGCGGGCTATGGTTATCTTTCCGACCGGGTCTCTGCCGAAGGACGCGGGTTCACTTTGAAGATCGGCGAAGGCTTGGCGGGTTGGGTCCTCGAACATCGTGAGCCTGCGTTGATCGCCGACCTGTTGGTGGACTCGCGCTGGGTGAAAACAGCCTCCACGTCCCGCGAGCACCGTAGCGCTATCGCTATGCCGCTTCTGGTAGCGGAGGATGTCATCGGCGTCTTGATGGTGTTCCATCGCAAGCCCGGTTTCTTCAGCCCCGAGCTGTTGAATCTCGTCAAAGCGATTGCCGGTCAAGTCGCGGTATCTATCAACAACGCGCATCTGTACGAATTGATCCGCGATCAAGCGGAACGACTCGGCAGTATGCTCCGCCGCGAACAGGAGGATGCGAGCCGCTCGCAAGCCATCCTCGAAGCGGTGGCAGACGGCGTGCTGGTGACCGGCACGAACAACCGCATCACGTTCTTGAACCGTTCTGCGGAACAGATTCTTCGACTGGAATCGGGCAAAGTGATCGGGCAGACGCTCGATGTGTTCGGCGGGCTGTTCGGGAAATCCGCCGGACCATGGATGCAGACTATCAACACGTGGTCTGAGTCGCCGTCGTCACATCAACAAGGCGACACTTTTGCCGAGCAACTCACGTTGGAGAATGGACTGATCGTTCTCGTGCACCTCGCGCCGGTGATCTTGCAAAACGATTTCCTCGGCACGGTTTCCATCTTCCGCGACATTACGCACGAAGTGGAAGTGGATCGCCTCAAGTCCGAGTTTGTCGCGACGGTGAGCCACGAACTTCGTACGCCGATGACCTCCATTCGCGGCTATGTGGATGTATTGCTCATGGGCGCGGCGGGCGCGATGAACGAGAATCAGGCGCACTTCCTCAAGATCGTCAAAGGCAACACGGAACGTCTGAATATCCTCGTCAACGATCTGTTGGATATTTCCCGCCTTGAATCGGGACGCGTCACACTTTCGCCGCAAGCGCTCGATATGCGCGAAGTGGCTGAAGACGTTATTGCCGACGTGCTTCGCCGTTCGCAGGAGGAAAATAAGCCTGTGGCGCTCTCGCTCGATGCGCCGAAAAAACTTCCACTGGTGTTCGGCGACGCGGAACGCGTCCGTCAGATTCTGAGCAACCTTGTGGATAACGCCTATAACTACACTCCGGAAAATGGAACGATCACGGTGCAACTCCAATCCTTGAACGGCGGACACGAAGTGCAAGTGGACGTGAAAGATAACGGCGTGGGCATCGCGTTGGGCGATCAGGCGCGTGTGTTCGAGCGTTTCTATCGTGGCGAGCATCCGTTGGTGTTAGCGACTCCGGGAACCGGTTTGGGCTTGTCTATCGTCAAAGAACTTGTAGAAATGCACAAAGGCCGCATCTGGGTGCAGAGTCCAGGCGCGCCCGGCGAAGGCAGCGTTTTTTCGTTTACCCTGCCAGTATATAAGGCTCAATGAGGCATGAATGGCAAAGATTTTGATAGCAGAAGATGAACGGGATATACGCGATCTGGTGGCTTTTACCCTGCGTTTTGCCGGGCATGAGGTCTTCCCTGCCTCCAATGGGGAGGAGGCGGTGGAACTCGCGCCGAAGGTCAACCCAGACCTGATCCTAATGGACGTGCGAATGCCGCGTATGACCGGCTACGAAGCCTGCAAAGCCATGAAGGCTAACCCCCAATTGAAAGATATCCCCGTTGTGTTCCTCTCTGCCAAGGGACAGGAGAGCGAGATCCAGCAGGGAATGGACGTCGGCGCGGAGGAATACTTGCTGAAACCCTTTGCCCCGGATCTGTTAACGGTACGAGTGAAAGCCATTCTCGCAAAATTCGGAAAATAAATTGAGCGCGATCATCCTCGACGGTTCCATCGTACATTACGAAGTGCTCGGGCGCGGACGCCCGGTCATCTTCCTGCACGGATGGGTGGGCTCATGGAAGTATTGGATCTCTTCCATGCAAGTCGCTTCCACCTCCTACCGCGCGTACGCGCTGGACCTCTGGGGATTCGGCGATACCGCCCATGTCGCCGCAAACTACTCGCTCGAACAGCAAGCGTCCCTCATCGACCGGTTCCTCGTTGAAATGGGAATCGGAAAAGTCGCCTTTGTCGGTCACGGCATGGGCGCACTCGTGAGCATGACCTTTGCCATTCACTTCTCGCACAGTGTAGATCGCGTCATGGCGGTCAGTTGCCCATTGAACTACGACGCGATCAATACGCGTTTGCAGACCTCGCCCGCTTCAGATCTTGTGGATTGGCTGGCGAATCGCACCCCCGAAGCGACTGCCGCCCTTTCAGACGCTTCAAAAGCCGACCTTGCGGCTGTTACCAAATCCATGGAAGGATTCCGCGCCGACAATTTTTTCGGCGGTTACCGCGCTCTCAACATCCCCACTCTGCTCGTCTACGGCGAACGCGACCCGGCGATCATCCTTCCCACCGAAGCCGAATCGAACTCGACGATGACCCAGCAAGTTGTGCTGGAGGAATCTGGTCACTTCCCGATGCTCGACGAGGCGGCAAAATTCAACCGCCTGCTCACAGACTTCCTCGCGCTCGAATCGGGCGCCAGTCCCAGCGAATTGGAAATGAAAGAAGAGTGGAAACGCCGCGTTCGCTAAGATGTCGTTGCGAGGAGCCCGAAAGGCGACGAAGCAATCTCCTCAAAAACTTGGTTGACATTCAGAAACAAACATATTACGATAGCGTTCACAATTGAACGGGGCGTCCCATGCTGCGGGACTGAGAGGAGCGAGCCGCGCTCAACCCGAATTACCTGATCCAGATCATGCTGGCGGAGGGAACATCGATTCATTACTTCAACATCCTCCGTCATTGGAGGATGTTTTTTTTACCCCCTCCGCCCTTCGGGCACCTCCCCCAAATTCCGACGAACTTCAGTCGGAATTTGGGGGAGGGCGGGTGGGGGTTAAGAACCACAACCATGCACCGCATCATCATCTTCGCCAACGGCGAACTACTCGACCTCGAAAAAGCCCGCGCCCTCCTGCGCCCCGACGATTTCATCCTCTGCGCGGACGGCGGAACGCGCCACGCCTTCGCGTTCGGCGTCAAACCGAATCTCATCATCGGCGATATGGACTCCGTTGAAAAAGAAACGCTGAAAAAACTTCAAGACGACGGCGTCGAAATTGAACTGTTCCCCCGCGACAAAGACGAAACCGACCTCGAACTTGCCCTCAACAAAGCCGTCGAAATGAATCCAGAAGAAGTTATCATCGCCGCCGCCCTCGGCGGTCGCATTGATCAAACCCTCGCCAACATCGCCCTGATAAGTAATACGCAGTACGCAGTACGCAATATCCGCCTTGACGATGGGGTGGAAGAAATCTTCCTATGCCGCACTCAGGCTGAAGTCCGCGGGCGAAGCGGCGATCTCGTCTCGCTGATTCCCTGGGGGGAGCCTGTTTACGGAGTCCGAACCGAAAATCTCAAATGGCGCCTCAACGGCGAAACGCTCTACTCCGACAAATCCCGTGGCATCAGCAACGAAATGACAGACGATACCGCCTCCATCAAAATTGAATCAGGACTCCTCCTCGTTGTCCACACTCGCAACTCGTAACTTGTATCTCGTATCTCGAAAGGCAAAATGAAATCCCTCATCTTACTTTTTTCTGCCCTCTGCTTTCTGCTTTCTGGTTGTGTGTCTCAAATCCCCGCCACCCTCACCGTGATGACCCACGACTCATTTTCCGTGAGCGAAGAAGTTGTCAAATCGTTTGAAACCGCCAACAACGTGACGCTCGTATTCCTCCCCAGCGGCGACGCGGGCTCGATGCTCAACAAAGCCATCCTCACCAAAGACGCGCCGCTCGCCGACGTGATGTTCGGCGTGGACAACACCTTCCTCTCCCGCGCCCTCGATGCGGATATTTTCGAATCATATGCCTCGCCTGAATTGCAAAACATCCCCGACGAGTTCAAACTCGATCCGTCCAACCGCGCCACGCCCGTTGATTACGGCGACGTGTGCATCAACTACGACAAAAAATATTTTGCAGAAAATAATCTCGCTGTTCCGCAAAACCTCGACGACTTGACAAAGCCCGAATACGACGGCTTATTGGTCGTCGAAAATCCCGCCACCTCGTCAACGGGACTCGCCTTCCTGCTCGCCACTGTCGCGCACTACGGCGATTCATTCACCGACTATTGGCAAGCCCTCAAAGCGAACGATGTTATCGTCGTAGACGGTTGGGATACCGCCTATCGCACAAACTTCAGCGCCTCGTCGGGGCGTGGACCTCAGCCGATGGTCGTCTCGTATGCGAGTTCGCCTGCTGCCGAAGTCGTCTACGCTGAAACTCCATTGGACGACGCGCCCACCGCTTCCATTCTCGGACCCGATACCTGCTTTCGCCAAGTCGAATTTGTCGGCATCCTCAAAGGGACTCAAAACCGCGCCCTCGCTGAAAAATTCGTTGACTTTATGTTGAGCAAACAATTTCAAGAAGATATGCCGCTTCAAATGTTCGTCTATCCCGTGACTCCAAACGCGGCTCTGCCCGATGTGTTCGTCGAATATGCTCAGATCCCGTCTCAGTCTGCAACCCTCACGCCCGAAGAAATCGCCGCCAACCGCGACGCGTGGATTCAAGCGTGGTCTGCGGTGATGAAGTAGTTTTAACCCAACTCGGTGGTTGAGTAGGGCTGAGCGCTCGTTGCGAAGCCCGTATCGAAGCCACCTCTAACCTATGAAGACCTTTCTAAGCCCCAGAGATTCGTACACAAAGAGAAAAATTTCTTTCTCTGTGCTCTCTGCGTCTCTGTGGCAAAGAATTTTGCTTTGGCTCCTCCCCCTCACCTTCCTCGCCATCTTTTTCTTCGTCCCTCTTTCCAAAATCCTCTCGCTTACATTCTCCCCCTCAACCCTCACGCCCGAAAACCTACGCAGTACGCAGTACGTAGTATTCTTCACCTTTCTCCAAGCCACCCTCTCCACCCTCCTCACCCTCGCCCTCGGACTTCCTTCAGCCGTCCTCTTCGCTCGCTACAACTTTCGTGGCAAATCCCTCCTTCGCGCACTTACCGCCGTTCCGTTTTTACTTCCAACCGTCGTAGTCGCCGCCGCCTTCAACTCCCTCCTTGGTCAACGCAGTCCACTTTCCACTCTCCTCTTTCCTCTTTCTTCTTTCCTTCCCCCTTCACCCTTCATCCTTATTCTCCTCGCCCACGTCTTCTACAACACCACAATCGTCATCCGCATTGTCGGCGCGGCTCTCTCTAACCTTGATCTCAAACTCGAACAGACCGCCCGCTCCCTCGGCGCAGACTCATTCCGCGTCTGGACGAAAGTCACCCTGCCTCTGCTTCGTCCGTCCATCCTCGCCGCCTCGATTCTCGTCTTCCTCTTCGACTTCACCTCCTTCGGCGTGATTCTCCTCCTCGGCGGATCGCAATTCGCCACCCTCGAAGTGGAAATTTATATCCAAGCCGTCAAACAACTCAACCTGCCCCTCGCCGCCCTCCTTGCCATGATTCAACTTGCCTGTACTCTCGCCTTCTCCATCCTCTACTCGAAATATGTAATACGCAATACGCAGTACATCCCTCGCTCGCGCCCGCCTCTCAAACCTCAAACCCTCAAACAAAAACTCTTCGTCACATCCCTCTGCCTTCTGCTTTCCGCTTTTTTCCTTCTTCCTCTCTCCTCTCTCCCCATCCGTTCCCTGACCCGCCTCGAAGCCGACCGCGGTCAGCGCGGCGAAGTCCAATACGGATTCACCACCGACTACTATGAAGAACTTTTCATCAATCGTCGTGGCTCGGTGTTTTATGTTCCTCCATTTCAAGCAATTCTAAATTCAATCACATATGCCTCGGCAACTGTAATTCTCTCAATTCTCATTGGCTTTCCCGCAGCCGTCGCCCTCTCCAAACCAACCGCCCTCGACAAACTCCTCGACCCGCTCATCATGCTTCCTCTCGGCTCCTCCGCGGTCATGCTCGGGTTAGGATTCCTCCTCACGTTTGGCAAATGGCTCGCCTCGCCGTTGATGGTTCCGGTCGCGCACACACTCGTTGCGTTGCCGTTTGTCATCCGCGCGTTGCAACCCGCCATTGCATCCATCCCTCAACGATTGCGCCAAGCCGCGTCAACCTTGGGCGCGTCGCCTCTCGAAGTCTGGAAAAACATTGACCTCCCCATCCTCCGCCGTGCGACTCTCGCCGCCGCGACATTCGCCTTCACTATTTCCCTTGGCGAGTTCGGCGCGACCCTCCTCATCACCCGCCCCGATTACCCGACCATCCCTGTCGCTATCGAACGCTTCCTCTCGCAACCAGGCGGTCTCAATTACGGTCAAGCGATGGCAATGTCAACCATTCTGATGCTCCTTACAGTTGCCAGCATTCTGCTCGTCGAAAAATTCCGCCTGCCTAACTCACGAGAATTCTGATGCTCGAAGTCCAAAACATTTTCAAATCCTACGAAGACAAACCTCTCCTCAATGGCATATCATTCACAATCGCAGAGGGGGAGACGGTCTGTCTGCTCGGAGCGTCGGGCAGTGGAAAGTCCTCACTTTTGCGGATGATCGCTGGACTCGAATCACCCGATTCGGGATTCATCGCCTTCGACGGATTCGACCTCGCCTCGACTCCGCCTCATCTCCGTGACTTCGGCCTGGTCTTCCAAGATTACGCGTTGTTCCCCCACCTCGACGTCCATGACAACGTTGCCTTCGGTCTGCGAATGCGCCGCCTCGGAGGAGAAGAAATCGCGGAGCGCGTAGCCAATTCGTTGGAATTAGTCAACTTGAAGGGATTTGAAAAACGAAACGTGAACGACCTTTCAGGCGGAGAACAACAACGCGTCGCCCTCGCGCGTGCGCTGGCGATTCGTCCGCGCTTGCTGATGCTCGATGAACCCCTCGGCGCATTGGATAGAACTCTGAAAGAAGGATTGCTGACCGAACTGCGATCCATTTTGCGGAAGACAAAAATCCCCGCGCTCTACATCACTCACGATCAAGAGGAAGCCTTTGCAATCGCTGATCGAATTTTGATTCTGCATGATGGACAAATTATTCGAGATGGCGCGCCGATGGATCTGATCGCAAATCCGCAGTCCGCTTACGTGGCGGAGTTTTTGGGGTTGGGTAATGTGATCGAAGGGGAAGAAAGAGGAAAGACGAAAGATGGAAAGTGGAAAGTGAGGAGTAGGTTTGGCGACTTTATTGTTGCCTGCAACCACAAGCGCTCGAAGGGCGAGAAGGTTCACCTACTGGCGCGTCCGCTTGAGGTCCGAAGTGAAGCGAATGTATTGTCAGGTGTTGTCGCCGATGTGATATTCCAGAAAGATAAGTATAAAGTCACATTCGATAACGGACTTTATGTCCATTTGAAGGATGCGCCAAAAGTGGGGAAGAAGGTTTCGGTGAGGGTTAAGGTAGAATGTCTCGGATGAAACTGAAAGTTCAGAAAAAGAATTTGGCGGGTGAGGTGAAGGTTGAATACGAAGGCAAAGAATTGCGCCGCGATGAAAATTCAATCATCCTCGAAGCCCTCTTCACCCGCGACGATATGCCGTTCATGGACGTCACCTTCAATAAAGGCGACCGCTTCGTAGAATATTACTACTCTGATCGCTGGTACAACATCTTCGCTATCTACGACCGCGACGACGGCGCGCTCAAAGGCTGGTATTGCAACATCGGCAAGCCTGCCGTGATCGAAGACGGTGTCGTTTCGTATGTTGATCTCGCACTCGATCTGTGGGTTTCAGCGGACGGGAAGCAAACTGTTTTGGATGAGGATGAATTCGAAGCGCTCAACCTGACCGACGGATTGCGCGAGGGTGCGTTGACAGGTTTGAACGAATTAAAGCAAGTGTTTTTAAGAGAAAAACCCCCGAGGTAACTCGGAGGTTTTTGCAGTGGTTGTAGTTGAACTAAAAATCTAACGCTTGCATGATCTGGTCGCCGTATTGCCACAATATAGTAGCAGCTGCGCAGCAACAGCATAACACTACGACGACAACTGCCGCGATGATGATCGTGGTGTTGTTCTTTTTTGGTTCTTCACTGACAGGGGGCATTTGCTCGTTCATAATTTCTACTCCTCTATAAAATAGATTTGACGCCGATTATATCAGGTCGTGACGCGGTTTGCCCGGCGGTACAGCCAGTAGATGACGAACGCGCCGAGGACGATGATTAGCGTGCCGATGAGGATCGGCAGGACGATCGCTACAATGGACAGCACGGTCGAGGTGACATCCTCCGCGATGGACACAGGAACGTTTCCTGCGCCGCCTGTAGTTGCCGTCACTGCGGGGCGGAGCGCGCCGGCTTTGGCGACATGCACCGTGCCAGCCACGAGTAAGCCAGCCGCCAATGCCAGCACGGGGCTTATGTCTGTAACTACGTTTGCGCTGGCGGCGAAAGCGATTGCCCCAGCCGTCGGGCGGATGAAGGTTTGGATCGCGTCGTTGATGTGATTCACGGCGGGTACTTTGTCCGCCAGCATCTCGATGATGACTAGCGCGCAAAGCATTAGGATGATCCATGGGTTCGCCAGCGTGTCCCAGGGTGAACTTAATTTGAGCAGGTCGGTGTAGCGCGCGACCAGTCCAACGATCAGCAATGGGATGTAGGCATTCAATCCCGCGCTGGCGGATAGCCCGAAGGCGGTAAAGATTCCAGTAAGTAGTTCCATAATTTTCTCCTTGATAATTTGGAATCGTGGGGCTTGTTCCACGCCGGCGGCGAGTCGCCGGATTCCAAAGGTTGAATCAACCTAAAGGCAAGCCTCCCCAGGTTCCCGTCAGAGAGAGGCGGAGCAGGTCAATTGCCGAGATCATCAAAAGCGCGAGGGTCAGCCCGGCGAGGAAGGGCATCCACATTTCGGTCAAGCGGTGGAATGAGTTTTCCTGCCGCATCATCATCAACCATGCCATGGTGAAGACGATGGTTAGCAACGTGAGGACGCCGAACGCGCTGAGGATGGCGACGGGATAAAGAACGAGCGGGCTTTCGGTGAGGATGAGCAAGTCAACCAACGCGACGATGCCGACCAGCGCGGCGAGTTTCTTCCAATCGAGCGCGCGTTCGGCGTCTGTGGTTTGCCACACCGCCTGGTTGAACGCGGGGAAGAGAATGGATGCCAGCGCGATACCCATGCCGCTCCCGGTGAGGAGACGCAGGGCGCTGTTCGGCGTGTAAAGGTTGGGAATGGCGCTGAGCGCACTGTCTGAGGTCTGCTTGAGCAGATATAAGTACGAGTTTGAACCGTCAATGCCGAAGGCGAGGAAGAACAGCAGAAGCGGCGCGCCGAGTTTCCAGCCGGGCATTCCGCTTTTCTTTTTGCTGGCGAATGCGAAGAAGACCAGCGAGATGGCGGCGGCGTTGAATTCGCCCGTGCAACGTACACACAAAGGCAGTTGCCGTTCGCCGATGTGGAATGAGCGTTCGTCAATGCGATGGCAGACAGCGTAACCGATGGCGTCCGCTTTGCCGAGCAAGCCCGGCGGAGCGACGTAAAACCACGTTGAAAATGCGAGTAACGCCGCGAGCGGGATGAACCAACGCATGAGGCTGTGATATTTGGGTTGCGCGCTTGCTTGTTCCATGCCGTTTATTATATGAGTTTATACGATTGCACGCAAGCAGGGTTGCGCGTCTGCGGTATGATTGTGGGCAAGGAGTTGCCATGAAGCGAATTGGAATACTTACCGGCGGCGGCGACGCGCCGGGACTCAACGCGGTCATCCGCGCGGCGGTGAAGACCGCCATTTACGAATACGATAGTGAAGTGTTGGGAATCCGCGACGGCTACGATGGATTTATTGACGGAGACAGAGGGATTGTTCCTCTTACGATCGATTCGGTGCGCGGAATTTTGCCGCGCGGCGGAACGATCCTTGGAGCGGCGAACCGCGGCAACCCCTACGCCCGCAAAGTGATGCGCGATGGCAAGGAAGTTTTGATAGACGTTTCGGACGAGATCATCAAAGGTATCCACCGTCTCGAAATGGACGCCTTGTTGGTCCTCGGCGGGGATGGAACGCTGCATATCGCCCACGCGCTCTACAAAAAAGGCGCGCCGGTTATCGGCGTTCCCAAAACGATCGACAACGATATCGGCGGGACGGAATTTACCTTCGGTTTCGATACGGCAGTCACAACTGCCACCGAAGCCATTGATCGTCTGCACACGACGGCGGAATCGCACCATCGCGTGATGGTGCTGGAATTAATGGGGCGCGATGCTGGGTTCATTGCTCTACATGCCGGTTTGGCGGGCGGCGCGGACGTGATCCTCATCCCGGAAATCCCGTTCAAGTTCGAGGCGGTCCTTGCCGAGGTCCGCCAGCGTGTAGAGAGCGGATACTTGTTCAGCATTATTGTCGTTTCGGAAGGAGCCAAGCCTCAGGGTGGAGAACAGGTTTTTTCGCGCGGCGGAGATGAAATTTATGTGCCTCGGCTCGGCGGGATCGGTCATGTTGTGGGCGAGTACATCGAAAAACAAGGATTCGAATCACGCGTCACCGTGCTGGGACATTTACAACGCGGCGGCACGCCAACTCCCTTCGACCGTTGGCTCGCCACGCGCTTCGGCTCGGCGGCGGTCCGTTTGGCGGCGCAAGGCAAGTTCGATTGCATGGTCGCTTTGCGCGCCGGAAAAATCGTCCCTGTTGGGCTGGAAGAAGTCACCTCCATCGCCAAACGTGTAGATGTCAACGACGATGCCGTCATCACCGCCCGCAACATGGGCATTTCATTTGGAGATGAGTAGTTTCCTCTTTCCTTTTCGAGAATGTTTCTTTTTTGAAATCGTCTTGCAAAAGAGCCTCAGCCACCGAGAACACAGAGTTATCGGAGTTTTTTAAAAGGCTTTTTCTCTGTGCTCTCTGTGTCTCTGCGGCTAAGAACGTAGAGAGGGATTTTAAAAAAACCACAACGCCGTCCGAAAGGGCGGCGTTGGTGGGGCGCTGTGGCTTCCTTTTACTTGAGGAGGGATGCCACAGCGCTGGGTTTGTTACTACTATCCATGTTAGACATCACCTCCTCCTTTCTATAGGATGGCGGTTCAATTTGTTTGCCCCACAGTTCCTGCAATGACGGCAGTATGTCACACTTCGAGATGAATGTCAATAGCCGCATTTCAGTTCTTATTAAACTGTAATTTACGCAATCCTGATACTTTTTGAGAGACTTCGCAAGCCTCCCCGCGCTATGCTTGCTGAAAACTTTTCACGGAGACTTTGCATGAAAACCAATCCAAACCGGTTCTGGCTTCTCGTCATTCTGCTCGGTTGGGCGTTCGATTTCCTCTTTTGGGAAAAGCCCCTCGGCGTCAACTTCTTCATCTTCGTGACGCTGTGTATCGCCACCGGGATTTATCTTTTGCAGACGGACGGACTGCGCCTCTCGCGCCGGGGAAGCCTGCTTCTGCTCCCTTTGGCGTTTTTCGCCGCCCTCACCTTTTTCCGTCGTGAGCCGATGACCGTCTTCCTCGCCGTTTCGATGTCCATCTTCCTGATGGGAGTCTTCGCCCTCACCTACCTCGGCGGCAACTGGACGCGCTACCGCATCCTTGATTACATTATCGGCTATTTGACTCTCTTCGGAAGCATGATCGCGCGTCCAATTGGGTTTGCCGCCGAAGTGAAGAGCGACCAGCCCGCCCCGTCGAATCCGAAGCGGAACGTCTGGCCCGTCGTGCGCGGCATCATCATCGCGTTACCCGTCATCGCGATCTTCGCCTCCCTGCTTTCCTCCGCCGACCCAATCTTCGCGGATCGTTTCGAGAAATTCATCGAATTGTTCAATATTGACAACCTACCCGAATATATTTTCAGGCTGGTTTACATTTTGATCTTTGCCTATGCCATCGCGGGCGCGCTCCTGCACGCCGCGCAAAAATCGGACGATAAAGTGGAGGACAAAAATCTCGTCGCGCCGTTTCTCGGCTTCACCGAGTCTGCCATCGTGCTTGGGAGTTTGACGATTTTGTTCGCCGCTTTTGTAATCATCCAGTTCCAATATTTTTTTGGCGGACAGGCGAACATCAATCTCGCAGGCTACACCTATTCAGAATATGCGCGGCGCGGGTTTGGCGAACTGGTGACGGTGGCGTTCTTCAGTTTGTTGCTGTTGCTCGGCTTGGGCGGCATCACCAAACGCGAAACGGACATTCAACGCCGCACGTTTTCCGTTTTCGGCATTGTGCTGGTCGGCTTGGTGATCGTGATGCAGGTCTCGGCGTTCCAGCGACTCGTCTTGTACGAAAACGCGTACGGCTTTTCGCGCCTGCGGACATACACGCACGTGTTCATGATCTGGCTGGCGGTGTTGCTGGTCGCGGTCGCCGCGCTGGAATTGCTGAAAAAGGAACGCTCCATCGGGTTTGCGATGGTGTTGGCTGCGCTGGGATTCGTCGCCTCGCTCGGCTTGCTCAACGTGGACGCGTTCATCGTGCGCCAGAACATCCAGCGCGAACTGCGCGGCACGGTGGGAGAGAATTTGAACGAGCGTCAGCAGGTTGATCTGGACACGCAATACTTTCTGGATCTGTCAGACGATGCCGTTCCCGCCCTTGTGTCAGGTTTTCAGAGTAAGGCTCTTTCTGAGGCTGTTCATGAAAAGATCGGGGCGGCGTTGGCTTGCCGCTGGCATGACCGCGAACAGAAGGAGGCAGCAATCCCGTGGCAAGGATTTCACCTTTCCCGCCTCTTTGCCAATCGCGCTTTTGCGGAGATTGAAAGCGAACTAGCCGCCTATAAGATTACCGATACCGATTACCCTGTGATAGTCAAAACCCCAAGCGGCGAAGAGTTTTCTTGTTGGGGATATTATTACGATTAGGAGTAAACGCCGCTCAGTCCAGCGACTTATTTTCTCCCTTGACCTACTTCTTCGAAGAAGAACGCGTGTTGAATGCCGCCATCGCGACCATGGCATGGTTCGTATCTTCGAGGTGAAAGCCCAAACTGCGTTTTACATCGTAGGCGCCTGCGCCAAAACGGACAAGGCGAACCTTGTGCTTGAACGCTTCCTGAAGAGCGGCATGCAGCAAATAAAAATATCCGCCGGGAACATCATCTTCGAGTCCGAGCGCGGTGGCAAGTTGGAATTGATTATCGCGCGCGACTGCGGCGCACCCCACGCGTTTTCCGTCCTTGTGAAGTTCGAGCCAAGTACCGTCAATCATCGAAAAGTTTTCCAGCAAGCCGCGCATCCACGGGTTGGGCGCCGCTCCGTTCCAGATGGAGACGTTTTGGATCAATTGAAGCGCGGCGTCAACGTCAGAAACTGTTTTATGTTTGGAGAGAACGAGTCCGCTGTCTTCAGCCTCTTTGATGCTTTTCTTGTACTGTTGGCGGTCCTTCTTATTGCCCGATTCGAGATATTCGTTGAAACTTTGCCATTCCATCGGCATGTAGGTGCCGGGTTCCGAGACGGTCAGCGGCTCGAAGCCTTTGGGCCAACCGTACCGTAACTGCTCAGTGAGCAAATAATCGAAGAGCAGGAATGAGCACTTCTGTTTCTTGAATTGTTCTCGGGCGGCTTGCGCGAGAGCGGATAGTGCCTTATCGCGCATCGGCTCGCCGGGCAATAGTAATGCCGATGTGTCAGCGAGCGGTGAACGGCAAACAAGTAACGGCCTGTGTTTGAAAATGGACGCCATGAACTCACGCGCGATGGCGGGAAGCGGCAGCGGTTCGTTGTGGACTTTGAAGAGGGCTGCGCCTGCCACCGGCGTTTTCCCATCCCAGGCAAGCAGGTACGTAGGTTGCGCGTCTGCCATGGCGCGTTCGCCGAATTGGTACCAACTATGGCTTTGAAAGCCGCGCCCAGAAACGATACGATTCCAGATTTCGGGCTTGATCTCGTTAATAGTATGAAAAACGTCAACCTTCAGGTCTGCCATTCATGCTCCCGTGCAACCCAATTGTACATGGATTGGATTATAAACTGTTTGGCGATAGCCGGTAATACCGCAACGATGAGATCATTCGCCGCGGCTTGGAGTGTATCCGGCTAGGCGCTAAAAGGATTGAAATTCGTATCGCGGTCAAAATAATCCTCCGATTCGACCGCTTTCAACCGGTTTGTGATGAGATAGGTGATGGGTGTCATCAACGCCTCTATCGCCGTTTTGAATAAATAATTCGTTATCACGAGCGTTGTAAACAACTCCCACGGAAACACGCCCAAAGCGGTCGCGACCAGCACGAAGATCGTCGAATCGAACAATTCGCCGACCAGCGTCGAACCGATCGTTCTCAGCCAAAGCCAGCGACCGTTCGTCATTACTTTCATCTTTGCCAGCACAAACGAGTTCGCGAATTCACCGACCCAATATCCTGAAAGCGAGCCGAAGACGATTCCCCCGGTTGCCATGCCGCCAAGGATTGCCGTGTAACTCGCATCGCCAGCGTAGGTTTGCCAGTTTGCCTCGCCTGGGAGAGTTTGCACGAGCCAGAACGCGCCCGATGCAAGCGCGAGACAAAAGAATCCCGTCCAGATTACACGGCGCGAACGTTTATAGCCATAGACCTCAGTGAGGATATCGCCGAAGATGTAACTGATTGGAAACAAGATGGTTCCCCCGTCGAATGCCAACGGCACGCCGAAGAGATTAAAGTTGAGATCAATGATCTTGGCAGACGAGGCGATATTGCTGACCACCAGAACGGTGACGAAGACCGCCATGATGATATCGAAGAAACGGTATGGTTTATAAGCGCTCATATTTACTTTCATATTTTACTGGTTTTGAAATATAAAACCACCTTCGCAAGAAGGTGGTTTTGTGCCCCCACGGGAATTCGAATCCCGGTTTAAGCCTTGAGAGGGCTTCGTCCTGGGCCACTAGACGATGGGGGCGATATTGAAGCGGGCGAGATTGTATCATCCCAAATATCAACCGTCAACGAGAAACGCGTGGACTTCGCTCGGTCCATGTACGCCGATGGTGTGCGTACTTTCGATGTCGCCCGTTGCAGACGGACCTGTGATGAAGACGGCAGATTTTGTTTCACGCACAAGATGGATCGCCTGTTCAAGCGACGGATGAATCTGCGACGCGTGCAAAACCACCAGATGGATTTCGGGAAGCAGTGACGCGTGGAGCGGACTCCCCTCGCCATCCGCTTCCAAAACGGACCCTGTGTCTGCCACGCCGCATTTGGCTTTTGTCACCCCCACGCGGATTCGCGGATTCGCCTCGCGACTGAATGTGATTCCCGCGTTTGTGAGCGCACCTTCATCCAAAACATTCGGCTCGAGATGGATGTGGTCGATTCCGCGCGATTGAAGAAACTCAATGATGCTTCGTGTCGGGTCTTCGGTCGGGTGAACATGTCCATGCGCGGCTATTAATTCTTTGGTAAATCGCTCAACCAAATCTGTGTCACTCTGGTCAGCCGAAAGCGATGAAGAATCTCGTTCTTTTTTTTCTGCATCACTCGTGTACCTGTCTACGTGTCTACCTGTTTCCGTGTTTACTTTTTCCTCAGCCCACCTCCGCCTAAACGTCTTCCCCGCCACGCGCGGAAAATCTTTGCTAAAGCCCCAGCCCGTGAACGCGGGGAGGCGAATCCAATTCGAAAGTGGCGCGACGAGAAAACTTCCAAACGCCGCGAATTTTTGAGAAGCGGCGAACAGCCTCGGGCGAGTCGCGACGCGGGTGTACATCCGCAAGAGGAAAGCGGAAAGAGGGGAGAGTCCTGTTGAAGGTAATTGGTCATTGGTAATTGGGGATTTGCCTGCGCGGACGCGGGTGAGGAGTTTCGGCAAATCAATGTCCACTGGGCAGGCATCTTTGCATGCGCCGCAGAGCGTGGACGCTTGCGCGAGCGGGACGAATTCACTGCCGAAGAGTCCCGCCGAGATGACCGAGCCGATGGGACCTGGATAAATGCTGTTGTACGCGTGTCCGCCGATCTCGCGGAAAATGGGGCAGGCATTCATGCACGCGCCACAACGGATGCAAAAGAGGGATTCTTTGAGAGGCGAGTTGCGGAGGCGCGAACGCCCGTTGTCGAGGAGGATGAAGTGGCGTTGTTGATTCTCCAAAGGAGCGTGCACGATCTGCGTGTACACGCTGAGTTTTTGTCCCGTTGCGGAGCGGGGGAGGAGGGAGAGCATCAGCGCGAGGTCGTCGAGGTTTCGCACGATGCGTTCGATGCCGATGAGGGCGATGTGAATTGGCGGAATGGTCGTGACCATGCGCCCGTTGCCTTCGTTGGTGACGAGGCAGATCGCCCCTTCCTCGGCGATGGCGAAGTTTGCTCCAGTGACGCCAACATCTGCGGTGAGAAAAACTTCTCGCAACACTTTGCGAGCGATGTTTGTCAGCGCGGGGATGTCTTCGGTGTATTCGACGCCAAGTTTGTCTTGAAAGATTTTGCCAACATCCTGTTTTCGCAAATGCAGGGCGGGCGTGATGATGTGACTCGGCTTCTCGCCGCGCAACTGTACGATGAACTCGCCGAGGTCGGTTTCGACGACGCGCATCCCTTCCGCTTCGAGCGCGTGGTTGAGGCGAATCTCCTCGGTGACCATGGATTTGGATTTGGCGATCAAGGTATTTCGTATTGCGTACTGCGTACTGTGAATTTGTTGACTTGTGTCCTTGCCTACCTGTCTACCTGTGTACGTGTCTACCTTTTTACCCGCCCCCGCGATCTTCAAAACGATCTCCACCGCTTCACGCGCATCCTTCGCACGGTGGACGACGTTCCCGTTTTTTGTGGCGATTTGCGTGAATTGGTCGAGATACTTGTCGAGATTTTCGATCACCTCGGCGCGGACGGCATGAGCGCGTTGACGTCGCTCGCGCCAGTCGGGGAGCGTTTCGAGGGCGTTGATCCGCCGCGTGACGCGCCTTTCCGCGTTGAGATCTAGCGCGTTTTGAAGATGTGGGTTCGCAAGCGACGCGCGAATGCGCTCTCGAAATTCAGTCGCGGTCATTTGACTTTTCTGCCGATGTACAAACCGCGACCATCCAGTCCCTTTTTATCGTGCAGGACTTCCAAGCCCGCAGCGCGAAATGATTTCATATAATCGGCATGGGTGAACAACCCTAATTCGTGATGTTCGGTGAAGTGCTCGATGCCTTGCATTGAACCGACAAGATAGTGAAAATCAAGCGTGGAAATGTTTCCCTTCCTTCCGCTAATGCTCACTCGGGTTACTTTTAATTCTGGTTTATCAGCGTGAAGTGGATGAACGTGACCGACATTCCATTGTTGAGGGGAAAACCACGGCTCGACCAGCAGAACCCCTCCATCCCTGAGGTGCCGCGTCATTGACTTGATTGCCTTGCGGAGGTTGACTTTGGTCTTTGCATACCCAATGGAACTGAACAGGCAAGTGATGGCATCGAATCGACGGTTGAGATTAAAGTCAATCATATCCCCTTGAAAAAATCGAATCTTCGGGTGTTTCTTTCGAGCAAGCGAAATCATATTTTCGTCGAGATCCATTCCCTCCACTTTGTAATGTTTGGCGAGGAATCCTGCGTGAGTCCCTGTCCCGCAGGCAACGTCGAGGAGGTTGCTATCTCCTGAACGGGAGTACTTCTGTATCAATTTGTGCGCTTTGTCAGCCTCTTTCGAATAATCCTTGCCGAGGGCTTCGTACAGAACATCGTATAAATTTTCTGATTTCGAAAACATGCCGCCTCCTGCGATTAGCGATGGTCGAGAACATCCGCAATGTGAATCACTCGTTGCTTTTTCTTCTGTCTGTGCAATCCGCCTGCGATGTGCATGAGACAGCCCGTTTCAACCACGACGAGCGTGGGCGATTCGGACACATCGAGATTCGACATTTTCCGTTTCAACATTTCCGCCGAGAGTTCGGGATGTTCGACGGAGAAGATTCCGCCGAAGCCGCAACAATCCTCGGCGGCGGGAAGGTCAACAATCGTCGCGCCCTTCACGTTTGAGAGCAGGGCACGCGGCTGGCGGTCAATTTTCATGGCGCGCAACGCGTGGCACGATGGATGATAGGTTAAAACGCCGTCCCAGTGCGCGCCTACATCTGTGATGCCGAGTTTGTCTACGAGGTACTCGGTGAATTCGTACACGTGTGACGCCAATGCTTGCGCGCGCGAGAGCCAAGTGGGATCGTCACGAAATAATTCGGGATAGTTGTGTTTCATCATGTGCGCGCACGAACCCGAAGGCATGACAATGTCGCCCGTCGTTTTCTCGAACACCTCGATGGTGTGTTGTGCGATTGATCGCGCCTCTGCGTGCAAGCCCGCGCTGAAGGGAGGTTGCCCACAACAGGTTTGATCGCGGGCGAAATCCACGTCAATGCCGAGGCGGCGGAGAATGTTGACCATCGCCTCCCCAGTTTGAGGGTAGAAAGAATCGGTCAGACAGGTCACAAAAAGTTGAATGCGGAGCACGAGTCGATTTTACCCTGAATCTTGAATTGATAATTTTTGGTATGATTGCTCGCTATGAACTCATTCAAAACGAAACTTCCGAAATCTGTTGAACTGCCGAAACGCATCACGCGTCTGCATGAACTTTCATACAACCTGTGGTGGACATGGCAGCCCGAAGCGGCGCGCTTGTTCGGTCGGCTCGATTACGATCTGTGGGAGCGACTCGGGCATAACCCGATTCGACTCTTGCGCGAGATCGAGCGCGAGCGATTGACTCAAGCCGCAAGCGACAAAGATTATCTTGCGTTGTACGACGAAGTCTTCGCGGCTTTCGATTCGTATTTTGCGGATATAAAAACATGGACGCATCGGACGCATCCCGAATTTGATTCACGCCCCGTCGCGTATTTTTCCATGGAGTTTGGCCTGCACGAAACGCTCCCCATCTATTCGGGCGGACTCGGCGTGCTGGCGGGCGATCATTTGAAAGAAGCGAGCGATCTCGGCTTGCCGTTGACGGCGGTCGGCTTCATGTACGCGCAGGGATATTTTTCGCAACGCATCAGCGAAGACGGTTGGCAAGAAGCGTTGAATAATCCGCTCGTCTTGGACGACCTGCCCGTTCTGCCCGTGTTGGGGGATGACGGAAAACGCGTCATGCTCGACGTCGAACTGACCGACCGTAGCATCCGAGTACAAATTTGGGAAGCGCGCGTCGGACGCGTCCCGTTGTATCTGCTCGATTCGAATGTGGACAGCAACTCCGAAATGGATCGCTTGCTCACCGCGCGCTTGTACTGGTCCGATCTGGATCGCCGCGTGATGCAGGAAGTCTTGTTAGGAATCGGCGGCGTACGCGCGTTGCGGACTCTCGGATATAACCCTGCAGTCTGGCACATGAACGAAGGACACGCGGCTTTCCTGACCTTGGAGCGGGCGCGCGAACTTGTAGAGGGCGGCGACGATTTTGAAACCGCTATCGCGAAGACCCGCAAGCAAAACGTCTTCACCACACACACGCCCGTCCCAGCTGGGAACGATGAGTTTCCGTTGTGGTTGATCGAAAAATATCTCGGCGCCATCTGGCCCCAGTTGAAACTCACGCGCGAGCAGTTCTTCGACATTGCAAAGCATCCGAGAGGTCATAGCGAATCGTTCAGCATGGGTATCCTCGCCTTGCGGAATTCGGACGGGCGGAACGCGGTCTCTGAATTGCACGGCGAGGTCTCGCGCAAGATGTGGAACTTTTTGTGGCCCGATAAGGCTGAGAAAGACGTTCCGATCACGTACGTGACGAACGGAGTCCACACCGCCAATTGGATGGCGCGGCGTTTGAAGAATCTTTTCATCAAACATCTCGGCGCGGATTGGTACGATCATCTCGATGAACCTAAATTCTGGTCAAAGATTGACGACCTTCCTGATGCCGAGTTATGGGCAGTGCGATTGCACCTCAAGCGTAAACTGGCGTTTTACCTGCGCGAGCGCGTGCGTGAACGTTGGACGCGCGGTGGATTTCATCCCGTGCAGGTCGTTTCGTCGGGAGTGTTGATCAACCCCTACGCGTTGACTATCGGCTTTGCGCGCCGCTTCGCCACGTACAAGCGCGCCAGCCTAGTCATGCGCGATGTGGAGCGATTGCTGAGCATCGTCAACAAGCCGAACATGCCCGTGCAAATTTTATTTGCAGGCAAGGCGCATCCCGCCGATGAGCCTGGCAAGCAGTTAATCCAGCAGGTATATCGCACCGTGAAAAAAGCGGAAACGGGCGGACGCATCGTCTTCCTCGAAGATTACGACATGAATCTTGCGCGCTACCTCGTCCAAGGCGTGGACGTGTGGATGAACACGCCGCGTCGTCCGCTCGAGGCAAGTGGCACGTCGGGCATGAAAGCCGCCCTCAACGGCGCGTTGAACTTTTCCGTGCTGGACGGCTGGTGGCGCGAGGCATACAATGGCAAGAACGGTTGGGCGATTGGCGAGGACAAGGAATACGAATCAAGCGACGCGCAGGACGCGCTCGACGCCGAGGATTTGTACACCACTCTCGAGAACGAGATCATCCCGCTCTATTACGACCGTGATCCGAAGGAAATCTCACACGAATGGATCGCCCGCGTCAAAGATTCGATGAAGACGAACATTCCCCGATTCTCCACGCGCCGCATGGTGAAAGAATATGTGGAGAATTTATATGTGAAGGCGTTGAAAAAAAATGTACATAAGGTGGTCGAGTAGCCCTGAGCGGTTTTTGCGAAGGGCGTATCGAGACCACAAGTTAGTAGAGGCGCCCTTCGTTTGAGTGTGGTGGTCTCGATACGGCGGTAGTTGAAAGGTTTTTGTTGTACATCAAAACCCGCCGCCTACTCGACCACCGAGGAGCAAATCATGATCCCCGAAATCACAACCACTGACCTCGCCGAAAAAATGAAATCGGATGACCAATTCATCCTGCTCGACGTGCGCGAACTTCAAGAGTTGGAGTACGCCAAATTGACCGATCGCAGGCTGGAGGTCGCGCCGATGAGCCGTTTGGCGGAGGTCGGCACGGACGCGTTGCCTGAATCCGCAAAATCGCAAGACGCGGTGATCTACGTCATGTGTCATCACGGCAACCGCAGTGGGCAAGTCACCGCGTGGCTCGCGCAACAAGGATGGAAAAACGTTTTCAACGTGGCAGGCGGGATTGACGATTACGCGCGCAGAGTGGATGCGTCGGTGGGGAGGTATTGAGGTAGGTAGACAAGTAGACAGGTAAACAAACGAGCCTCCCAAGTGTGCGTTGGGAGGCTCGTTTTATCACGTGTCTACGTGTTTCCTTGTTTCCGTGTTTACTTGCCCCCGAACACAAACTCCCCATTCTTATAAAACAATTCCCCGTCTACCGTGATCTCGGATTCGGTTCGCAGGTCGCAGATCATGTCCCAATGAATTGCGGATTTATTTTTCGATCCCGTTTCGGGGTAGCCCGCGCCGAGCGCCATGTGGAACGTGCCGCCGATCTTTTCGTCGAACAAAATGTTGCCAGTGAACTTGTTGATGTCGAAATTCGTGCCGATGGCGAATTCGCCGACGTGCCGCGCGCCCTCGTCCGATTCAAGCATCTTGATGAGATATTCTTCGTTCTTATCCGCCGTTGCGCGCGTGACGCGTCCTTGGCTGAACGTCAACTCCGCGCCCTCGACCGCCACTCCGCCATAGATGGCTGGATACGTGTACTTCACCCAGCCGTTCAATGAATCCTCAACGGGTCCCGTGAAAATTTCGCCGTCGGGCATGTTGTATGTGCCAGTTGAGTTCATGAATGAACGCCCCTTGATGGACAGCGACAAATCCACATTCGGTCCGCGTAAGGTGACGAGATTCTTGCCCGCGAGAAAGTCAATCGCTTTTTGTTGTCCTGCTCGTGTGCTGTTCCAATAACCGATGGGATCGTCCTCGTTCGCATGGACTGCGTTGAATACGAAATCTTCATAATCCTTCAGGCTCATCCCCGCGTCCTGAGCGTACGCGTCGGTGGGATACAACGTCGTGACCCATTTGAATTTCCCCTCGCCGCCGCGTCGCATTTGCGTTTCGGTGATGATGCTCGTGGCTTTGCCTCGTCGCTGTGATTTAGCGGGGTCAATATTCGTCGTGCCGCGCGTATTCGTCGAAGAATGGACGCGGATGCGGCTCTCGAACTCGTCGTATGCCAGTTTGTAAAATGTGGGAACGAAATCGAGTTGCGACTCGTTGGCATAGGTGAGATAAAACTCGTCCTGGCTGAACGGCATCATGCCAGGCAGGGCAACCATCGGGTGCGGATGACCGCCTTTTTCCATGATCTGAATGAATAACTCACGTACAAGCGGCTCGGCGGCGGTCGTCGCCTCGATCAGCACACGGTCGCCTGGCACGATCCTTGCGGAATGTTCCACCAAAACTTTTGCAAATTTTTGAACTCGTGAATCAGCCACGAAAATGCTCCTGTTTTCAAAATTGTGCCAGAATTATATCACCCACACATCGGGTATACTTCTTCAATCCTCGCCAACCATAAATCGTAAATCCAAAATCAAAAATCGTAAATCGCAAATCGTTAATCGAAATGAAACAACTTCTCCAAAACATCAAAACAGGCAAAGCGACCATCGAAGACGTGCCGATGCCGACTCCGCGCGAGGGGCAGGGGCTTGTCAAAGTGGAAGCCAGCCTCGTGTCCGCGGGAACCGAGCGGATGGTCGTCGAGTTTGCCGAAAAAAGTCTTGTCGGCAAAGCGCGCGCCCGTCCCGACCTCGTCAAGCAAGTCATCGAGAAAGCGCGCCGTGAAGGGCTCGTCAACACTGCGCAAGCCGCGTTCAATCGGCTCGATCAGCCGATGGCGCTCGGCTATTCGTCCGCTGGCACGATCATCGCGCTCGGAAAAAATATGCAGGGTTTCAAAGTCGGTCAACGCGTTGCGTGCGCGGGCGGCGGTTATGCCGTCCATGCCGAATACAATGTCGTGCCTCGAAATTTATTAACCCCTCTGCCAAAAAATGTGGATTTCGAATCCGCCGCGTTCACCACCCTCGGCGCCATCGCCCTGCACGGATTTCGCCTGGCTGAGCCGCAAATCGGTGAGAACGTCGCGGTGATCGGTCTTGGGCTTTTGGGATTATTGACGATTCAGATCGCCTCTGCCGCTGGATGCAACGTACTGGGCATTGACCTCGACCCCAAGCGGATCGCCCTCGCTTCTTCCCTCGGACTTCAATCTGCCTCGCGCTCGCAAGCGGAATCATCCGCCTCAGCCTTCACCCTTCGACACGCTCAGGGCGCCGCCGCCAACCGCGGCTTCGACGTTGTCCTCATCTGCGCGGACACGCCCTCGAATGATCCTGTCGAACTTGCAGGCGTCATCGCACGCGACCGCGCACGCGTCGTCGCGACAGGCGCGGTTGGCTTGACCATCCCTCGCAAAATTTACTACGAGAAAGAAATTTCCTTCATCAACTCACGTTCCTATGGACCTGGTCGTTACGACTCCAATTACGAAGAAAACGGACAGGACTATCCGCTCGGCTATGTGAGATGGACAGAGGGGCGAAATTTCCAAGCGGTCGTTGACTTGATGTCAAGCGGAAAGTTGCAAGTCAAACCGCTCATCACACATCGCTTCCCCATCGAAAAGGCGACGACGGCTTATGAGGTCATTACTGGGAAAAAGAAAGAATCATTTTTAGGTGTGGTGTTGACATATCCCGAAGGAAAGATGAAAGAGGAAAGAAAGATCGTCTTTCCAGCAATCGTAAATCGTCAATCGAAAATTGTAAATCTGGGAGTTCTCGGCGCGGGCTTGTTCGCCAACTCCGTTTTACTGCCAGCGATTCAACAAAACAAGAACATCCAACTCGTTGGCATCGCTTCCTCGGGTGGGTTACACGCGCAACATGCGGGTAATAAATTCGGTTTCAAATATGCGACATCCAGCGAAGATGAAATCATCAACGACCCAAACATCAACACCGTCGCCATCCTCACGCGCCACGATTCGCACGCTGATCTTGTCGTTAAAGCATTGAAGGCTGGCAAGCATGTGTTTGTGGAAAAACCATTAGCTATCACACCTGAGCAACTGAACAAGGTTGAGAAAACCTTACGCAGTACGAAGTACGGACTACTTGCTGTCGGTTTCAACCGCCGCTTTGCCCCTCTTGCCCAAAGTCTCAAGTCCCAAGTCTCTAGTCTCAAATCTCCCCTCCACGTCCATTACCGCGTCAACGCGGGTTTCCTCCCCGAAAATCACTGGAACCACGACCCCAACATCGGCGGTGGACGAATCATCGGGGAAGCCTGTCACTTCGTGAATTTCGTCACCTTCCTTGTCGGTGCGCCGCCAGTGTCGGTCACCGCGCACGCCTTGCCCGATGGAGGAAAATACCGCGAGGACAATGTCTCGATGACGTTTACCTTCCCCGATGGTTCAATTGGCGTTGTGGATTATCTCGCCAATGGAGATAAATCTATCGCAAAAGAACGGGTGGAAGTATTTTGCGATGGCATGGTCGCGGTGTTGGATGATTTTGTTTCACTGCAAGTTACAAAGGATAGCAAAACAAAAGAGGAACGCGGCGCGCAGGACAAAGGCTGGAAGGCGGAAATCACCGCGCTGGTGGAGTCAATTCAAAGGGGGAGCGAACCGCCGATTCTGTATGACCAATTGATCGGGGTGACCAAGTCCACGTTTGCGGCGGTGGAATCATTGCGAACGCATCAGATTATCCAGATATGAAGGTTTCCGAGGAAAACAAAAGATGGCTATCAAAGAGTGGAAGATTTTGGAGTCGAATTATTTTCGTCCGAGATTTCGGCTTGACAAAGTTGAGTTGTCCAATGGGAATATTCTTGACGCTACTGTACTTGAATTAAGTGCATGGGCAAATGTGGTTGCAGTTACGAAGAATCAGGCAGTTGTGCTGATCAAGCAATATCGTCATGGCGTTCAGGATGTGTTATGGGAGATTCCTGGGGGAGTTGTCGAGGATGGTGAGGAGCCGTTGATTGGGGTTAAGCGTGAACTGCTTGAGGAAACAGGCTACACCGCTTCTGAATTCATCCAGGTAGGGAAAATTTATCCCAATCCTGCGTTCCAAACGAACACGATGTATTGCTTCCTTGCGCTAAACGCTGAAAGAGTGGCGGAACAAAATCTTGACGGTGGGGAGGATATTGAGGTTCATCTTGTACCGATGGATGAATTGTTTTCCATGGTCAAGCGTGGCGAATTTCCTCATGCTTTGCAAGTTGCGGCGTTGTTCCATGCGTTTGCCTATTTGGAGCGAATCCGCTGATGCGAACACGGGCGGGAATTGTCCTCATCGAAGATGACAAAGTGGCGCTGATCGAGCGTCACCGCGCGGGATTGGATTATTTCGTGTTCCCTGGCGGGGGCGTGGACGCGGGTGAGACTCCCGAGCAAGCCGCAGTCCGTGAGGCGATGGAGGAGTTGGGGGGCGAGGTGGCGGTGAAGAAAAAAGTTGCGGAGATCCATTTTGATACGAGTCATCAAATTTATTTTCTCGTGGAACGCGTTTCGGGCGAGTTTGGGACTGGCACAGGCGAGGAGATGATGGATGCGAACCCGAACGACCCCGAAGAGGGAATTTACATCCCAGTTTGGATGCCAATTGAAGAGTTGCCGCGGCACGAGAAAGTTTATCCTGTGGCGTTGGCGAAATTGGTCGTGCAGTCGAGAGTGAATGGATGGGGGAAAGAGGTGGTTGTGATTAACGAGAAGAGCTCCTAACCCCCGCCGACCCCCCTCCCAGCCTCCCCCAAATTCCGCTGAAAAAGTTTTTATGTTGATCTAAAATCTCTATGCGGAATTTGGGGGAGGTGCCGCTTCAGCGGTGGAGGGGGTGGGGTCGGGAACATAATTTTTTCCTCTTCGTCAACAATTTAACGCCGTAAGAAAAATCTATTCACTCGGAGGAAGAAATGAAATCTCGCTCTGTTCTATTCACGTTGCTAGTGATTGGGATGTTGGTGACGTCTGCTTGTGGGGCGGCGGCGACGGAAGCGCCATCGTATATCATCGAGGCGCCTGCGGCAACCGAACCGCCTGCGGCTTATAACGATGAGTTTGCCGCGCAGAGTCAGGATGCCGCGAAGGTTGGGGAGGGCGAACCAGCCGTCCCTGGGTTTGAAGCGTTGCCGCTTCCGACGAACGCCGCGTACGAGATTGCGAATCCGTCTGGCGATCTCACGGTCATCGAACGCGCGAATCGCATGATCGTCAAGAATGCGAACGTCCGCTTGATGGTCGAGGATACCGATGTCGCCATTGACCGTTCGCTGCAAGTGGTGGGCGACGCGGGCGGATACATCGTCAGTTCGCAGGTGTGGTATCAGGATTATTATGGGAACAACCTGAAGTACGCGTCCATCACGATCGGCGTGCCTGTGGAGGAGTTCGAAAATGTGATGCGCCGCCTGCGCGGTCTCGCGGTGGACGTGTTGGATGAAAGCGCGACGGGCGAAGATGTGACCGACCAATACGTGGATTTGCAATCGCAGTTGACGAATCTCGAAGCGACCCGCGCCCGCATTCAGGAATTTTTGAAGGATGCG
>WBZY01000087.1_pt1 | contig 98524 bp, 76 predicted proteins | sample 5204191 | NCBI WGS metagenome assembly WBZY01 (sample SAMN12344363, study PRJNA552823) | activated sludge metagenome | biome: Activated sludge suspended growth; feature: Anammox Sidestream; material: Wastewater; isolation source: activated sludge from anammox sidestream of wastewater treatment... | reverse complement strand
GGCTCGGCCTGTGCGAGGCTGGGCTTGCGGGAGCCGAGTGCCTTCCACGGATGCCGGGTGTGGGCGCAAGACCCATCGCGGCCTCCGGCCGCAACACGGCATCCCGCTTCGTTGCCGCTCGCGTCAGCGGGTGCGACGGGCCGAGCGTCGTGAGCGGCCTTGCAACAAAGGCGGGCCGGAGGCCCTAGGCCAAACTCACTCGGCACGCACGAACGCAGCCCTCCCGCGGGCGGAGCCGAGCGAGAACATCCGAGGCGATTCGTTGTTGGCGCTCGGCCCGGCCTGTGCGGGGCTGGGCTTGCGGGAGCCGAGTGCCTGCCACGGATCCCAGGTGTATGTACAAGACCCATCGCGGCCTCCGGCCGCAACACGGCATCCCGCTTCGTTGCCGCTCGGCCCGCGCGTCGTTACGCAGCCTTCCCACGAGCGTGGACGGCCGGGTGCATCCGCGGGCAAGGCGGCTCAGTCCTTCTTCAGCCTGAACACCTTGGTCTCATGCGGTTGCCATGATCCCTTCCATCCTGATGCAACGCCCACATCCGCGTGCAGCCATAGGTCCCGGATCGCATAGGTGCCTGACAAGCCCAATGTGGAGAACTCCAGCTCGTACGGCCGCTCCTCGTCCGACCGGTTCAGGATGGCCACCGCATGATCACCGTTGGCCAAGGGCTTCAAGAAAACATCCCAAGTTTCAGTGTGTACCATCCGAACCGCCTGCTTGCCCAAGGGATCCTGAGCGAGTGCGATGACCTCCCCGTTCAGCAGGGTGGTGCGGGTCGCCTCATTCATGTGGCGCAGGTCGTTGCTGGCATACAGGGGGGCGCTCATCATGGCCCAAAGCGAGAACTGGGATCGGTATTCCACATCGGTGCAGCCGGTGCCGCCGCCATCGCCCGAAGGGCCCGGCTTGCCGTACAGGCCCGCAATGAGCATGTCGGCATCGTTCCAACGGCCCGGGCCCGCGTATGCGTCCAAGCCGGCGTTCACGTCCAGGATGTCCAGGATGCCCTCGCCCCAGGTCTCATCGGGCCGCCGGGCCCATTTGTCGCGGATGTCATAGGTGCTGCGCCAGAGCTGGCCGCCGACCTGGGCGCCCCACAGCCAGGGCTGGCGCTGGCCCCATTCGCAAATGCCCAGCACGATGTCCCTGCCCGAAGCGCGCAAGGCCGCGGCCATCGCGGCATAGCGCGCCCTGGCGGTATCGGTATGCTCGGGGGCGTGGCAATAGTCGTACTTCAGGTAGTCGATGCCCCAGGCGGCGAACATCCGGGCATCCTTTTCCTCGAAGCCGAGGCTGCCGGCAAAGCCCGCACAGGTCAGTGGCGCCGCATCGCTGTACAGGCCCAGCTTCAAACCCCGGGCATGCAGGTGGTCGGCCAGGGCCTTCATCCCCGACGGGAATTTCACGGGATCGGCCAGGAGGTTGCCCAGGCTGTCCCGGCCTCCCTGCCAGCCGTCGTCGATGAAGACGTACGAGTAGCCCGCCTGGGCCATGCCGCTGCCGATCATGGCATCGGCCATCTCCCGCAGGTCCTTTTCGTTCACGTTCGCCGCCAGCAGGTTCCAGCTCATCCATCCCATGGGCGGGGTGACAGCCAGCGTTCCGGGCTGCGCCAGCAGCGGAACGGGGAGCAGCGCACAAAAGAGGGTCAGCCTCATCGGGTCGGGGGGTGGTGGTTCCGCGGTGGCCAAGGACCTGTTCCGGTGGCGGCGTGCCGCGGATGGACCTCAAGATAGCAAGGTCCTCCACGCTTCGTTCCCCACCGACCCGTCCCGCCCGGTCGGGCGTTCGCGTGTGGTGCACGCCCGCAATGCCGTGCACGCCCGGCGGCGAGGCTGTGGCCAGGGTGCGAACGCGGCGTTCGTGCGGGGCTTGGGCGCGCTTCAGGCGGTGCCGTTCAGCAGCCGGAAGGTGTCGCCGTCGAACAGGCCCTTGTCGCTCAGCTTCAGGTGGGGGATGACCAGCAGCGCCATGAAGCTCAGCGTCATGTAGGGCGCGGCGAGGGGGCTGCCCAGCGCGCGCGCCTCGCTGTCCATTTCCGCGTAAGCGTCGGCCACGGTCCAGGCGTCCGCATCGGACATGATGCCCGCCACGGGCAGGGGCAGGATGCGGCGATGCGCCCCGTCCGCCAGGGCGATCCCGCCCTGGTGCGCGATCACGTCGTTGATGGCCGTGCAGAGGTCGTGGTCGTTGGTGCCCACGGCCACGATGTTGTGGCTGTCGTGGGCCACACTGCCGGCGATGGCGCCGCGCTTCAGGCCGAAGTTGGTGGCCCAGGCCACGGCCGGAGGGGCGTCGTGGTAGCGGTTCACCACGGCGATCTTCAGCAGGTCCTTGGTGGTGTCGGCCACGCAGCAGCCATCGGCCACGGTGGGCGGCATCCAGCGCTTGCGGGTCACCAGCTGGCCGTCCAGGACCTCGATCACCAGCAGGTCGCCGGGGGTGGCGGCCACGCGGAAGTGCTCCGGACGCTTGGGCGTGCAGTGGAACCGGTTGGGCCGGTCGGCGGGCACGCGCGGGATGAGGCTGCGGCCCTCTTCGGCCACGGCCACGCCCCGCACCCAGGTGCGCCGCACGCGGAAGTCCTGCAGGTCGTGCACCTGGATGAGGTCGGCGCTGTCGCCGGGCCGCAGCAGGCCCACGGGCATGCGGTAGTGCTCCACGGGGTTGATGCAGGCGGCGCGCAGGACGTTGAACACGTCGTGCCCCAGGGCCACGGCGCGGGCGCAGAGCCGGTCGATGTGGCCGGCCACCAGGCCGTCCGGATGTTTGTCGTCGCTGCAGAACATGAGGCGGTCGGCGTGGTCGTGCAGCAGGCCGATCAGGGCGTCGAAGTTGCGGGCGGCGCTGCCCTCGCGCACCAGGATCTTCATGCCGTGGGCGAGCTTGTCCAGCGCCTCCTCGCGGGTGAAGCATTCGTGGTCCGTGGAGATGCCTGCGGCGATGTAGCGCCGGGCGAGGTCGCCCCGCAGGCCCGGAGCGTGCCCGTCGACCGGTTTGCCCAGGCGGTGGGCATGGGCGATGGCGGCCATCACCTGCGGGTCGCCCTCCAGCACACCGGGGAAGTTCATCATCTCGGCCAGGTAGCCGATGTCCGGATCGGCGAGCAGGGCCCCGATCGCGTCGGCATCGAGGCGGGCGCCGGCGGTCTCGAAGGGTGTGGCCGGCACACAGCTGGGGGCGCCGAAGTGGAAATGGAAGGGCACCTGCCTGCCGTTGGCGATCATGTAGGCCACCCCGTCGGCCCCCAGCACGTTGGCGATCTCGTGCGGGTCGCTCACGGTGGCCACCGTGCCGTGCACCACCGCCACACGGGCGAACTCCGAGGGGATGAGCATGCTGCTCTCCACGTGCACATGGGCATCCACGAAGCCGGGCAGCAGGTAGCCCTCCACCGGGCCGGAGGTCTCGGTGATGGAGGCGATGCGCCCCTGGGCCACACGCACCTCGGTCGGGACGATGCGCCGCGCGGGGATGTCCACCAGGTGGCCGCGGATGGTGAGGTCGGACATGGGGCCAAGGTATCCCGGAAGCAGGGTGGGTATGTTCGCGGGGTGCAGGCGGAGCTCTTCTTGCCCTTGGTGGCACTGGCGGCCTCGCTGCTCACCTTCGTGAGCGGCTTCGGGCTGGGCACCCTGCTGCTGCCGGCCTTCGCGCTCTTCCTGCCGTTGCCGCAGGCCGTGGCGCTCACCGCAGTGGTGCACCTGCTGAACAACGCCTTCAAGTTCACGCTGCTGCGCACCCACGTGCACCGGCCCACCCTGCTGGCCTTCGGGCTGCCCGCCATTGCCGGCGCCTTCCTGGGGGCCTGGCTGCTGGGGCGGCTGGGCACGCTGGAACCCCTCTACCACGGCGCCCGTCACGCGGTGGGGCCCTTGCAGGTCACCATCGCCCTGCTGATGGCGCTCTTCGCCCTGCTGGAGCTATCGCCTGCGCTCAAGGGTCTGCGCTTCGATGCGCGCTGGCGCACCGTGGGCGGGCTGGTCAGTGGCCTCTTCGGCGGGCTCAGCGGCCACCAAGGCGCCCTGCGGAGCATGTTCCTGGTGCATGGTGGGCTCAGCAAGGAAGGCTACGTGGCCACCGGCACGGCCATCGCCCTGCTGGTGGACCTGGCGCGCATCCCGGTGTACCTGGCGGCGTTCGACCTGGCGGCGTTGGGCGCCCACGCGGGCCTGCTTGCGGTGTGTGTGCTGGCCGCCTTCGCCGGCGCGTGGTGGGGGCGCAAGCTGCTGCCCTCCCTCACCTACCGCGGGGTGCAACTGGCCGTGGCGGTGCTGCTGCTGGCCGTCGCGGCGGGCTTGCTGGCGGGGGTGGTTTGAGTGGCTGCCGGCCTCATGCCGGAAGAACGCCTACGCGAGGCCGAGCTGGTGAGCGAGCGTGCTCCTCGGCCCTGTCTACATGCGCTCGTTCAACTTGATGATGTACTTGTTCTGCCACCACACCTCCTTGTTGTAATAGTCATTCACGGTGTCCTTGAACTCCCGCTTGGGCTTCTCTTTGAGATAGTCGTCGAACAGACCATGCTTCTTCAAGAGCTCCTCCAGGTTCTTCTTCTTGAACCGCTTCAGCTCGCCATTCCATCCGTTCGCCAAAAAGCGCTTCGACTGGTCACCGTACATCGCATAGTGGCTGACCTCCCCAACGGCCAGGACGATGTACACCGTTTTGCCGACCGTGCGCATCACCCAGGGCTCTGACGCTGTGGCCGGGTTGTATGTGAAGACCTCACCGGGCAGGTCCTTCATCTTCACCCGCTTCGTGTTCCCGTTCTCGTCAATGACCTTTAACGAGTTGAGAAAACCGATCTCCATGGAGCCGGCCTTCGTCCGGAGCCCGGGGATGGGCTTGTTGTCCACCAGGTCCCGCAGGCTGGCATAGCATCGGCCGGCACCGGACAGATCATCGCCGATGTCCTCCATGGCCAACTCTTCGAGCGGCTGGAGTTCCTCCAAGCCGGATCCATTGAACGGGATGCGCGCCGAGAACATCTTGCTCGTCATCTTGGTCTCCGGATTGACCATGTGCAGGACGGTGCTGATGTTGCCCGCATCATCCATGCTGGTCTTCTCCAGGTTGACGATGCGCTTCACCCCATCCACCTTGCCTGGAAAGGTCTGTCGGGACAGTTCCTGGAACGATCCCGTCTCCAGGATCAGGATCTCCGGATCGTGGTCGTACCCCCGGGACAGGTTGTCCCGAAGGATCGCCATCTTGCTCTTGTCCGGCGAATAGTAGGTCGCGTACGGGATCTCGACGTAGCTGAACTTCGTGTTGATCTTGGTCGAATGAGCAAGGCGTCGTGGCTCGGCCTTCTTCGTTCTATCATCCATCACGACGATGTAGCAGTCCTTGGTCTTGTCCACCGGGTTCCAGAGCGAATAGGTGATGATGACCCTGTCGTTCACGACGTTCACGGTCTCCCCGTTCGTACCGAACAGCAACTCCATCTTCTGGGATGCCAGGGCACAGGCGATCTCCGCACGGTACACCTGACCGCCGTCCTCCACCCTTGTCTTGGTCACGGTCGCGGTGGCATCAAGCATCACAGCTTACTTGTGCTCGGCCGTGGTCACCGTGAGTTGCGCTGCGGCCTCGGAAAGGGACCCCACCGACATCAAGAACAGGGCCGCGGACCCCGACATACCCCTGGTCATTCCACCAACGTTCATTGTTCGCGCGTTTGAATGGTCCGCGAAATACTCGGCTCCATGAGGCGATGAAACCCAATGTTGCCCGGGGGATCCCGGGCGGTCACCCACGGCATCCCAGGGCCGGACGCGGCCATTCCCGGTCACAGCGGGATGTTCCCGTGCTTTTTGCGCGGCAGCTTCTCCACCTTGTTGCGGAGCATGCGCAGGGCGTGCATCACCTTGATGCGCGTTTCGCTGGGGCGGATCACCTCGTCCACGTAGCCGCGTGCCGCGGCCTCGTACGGGTTGGCGAACTGTTCCTTGTACTCGGCCTCCTTCTCCTGCCATTTGGCCTGGGGGTCCTTGGCCTTGGCGATCTCGTTCTTGAAGATGATCTCGGCGGCGCCCTTGGCGCCCATCACGGCGATCTCCGCGCTGGGCCAGGCGAAGTTCATGTCGCACCCGATGTGCTTGCTGTTCATCACGTCGTAGGCGCCGCCGTAAGCCTTGCGGGTGATGATGGTGATGCGGGGCACGGTGGCCTCGCTGAAGGCGTAGAGCAGCTTGGCGCCGTGGTCGATGATGCCGCGCCACTCCTGGTCGGTGCCGGGCAGGAAGCCGGGCACGTCCACGAACACCAGCAGCGGGATGTTGAAGGCGTCGCAGAAGCGCACGAAGCGTGCGGCCTTGATGCTGGCGTCGATGTCGAGCACGCCGGCCAGCACGGCGGGCTGGTTGGCCACGCAGCCCACGGTGCGGCCCTCCACGCGGGCGAAGCCGATCACCATGTTGCGGGCGTAGTCGGCGTGCACCTCCATGCTGCTGTCGGGGTCGATCACCGCGTTCATCACCTGCCGGATGTCGTAGGGCTGGTTGGGGTTGGCCGGGATGATGGTGTCGAGCTCGGGCCGGCGTTCATCGCCCGGCACATAGGCCAGGGCGGGGGGCTCCTCCTCGCAGTTGCTGGGGATGAAGGACACCAGGCGGCGCAGGGCCTGCAGGGCCTCCAGTTCGTTGGGTGCGGTGAAGTGGGCCACCCCGCTCTTGCCGGCGTGGGTGGCGGCGCCGCCGAGCTCCTCGGCGGTCACCGTCTCGTGCGTCACGGTCTTCACCACGTTGGGCCCGGTGACGAACATGTAGCTGGTGCCCTCCACCATGAGCACGAAGTCCGTGAGCGCCGGGCTGTACACCGCGCCGCCGGCACAGGGCCCCATGATGGCGCTGATCTGGGGCACCACCCCGCTGCTGCGCACGTTGCGGAAAAAGATGTCCGCGTAGCCGCCCAGGCTCACCACGCCTTCCTGGATGCGGGCGCCGCCGCTGTCGTTGAGGCCGATCACCGGGGCCCCGTTCTGCATGGCCAGGTCCATGATGCGGCAGATCTTCTCGGCATGCGCCTCGGCCAGCGAGCCGCCCAGCACGGTGAAATCCTGGCTGAACACGTACACCAGGCGCCCCTCGATGGTGCCGTAGCCGGTGACCACTCCGTCGCCCAGGAACACCTGGTCGGCCAGCCCGAAGTTGGAGCTGCGGTGGGTCACCAGCTGGCCGATCTCCTGGAAGCTGCCCTCGTCCAGGAGCATGTCCACCCGTTCGCGCGCGGTGAGCTTGCCCTTCTTGTGCTGGGCGGCGATGCGGTCCGGGCCACCGCCCAGGAGGGCCTGTTCGGTGCGTTCGGCGAGGGTCTTGAAGGCGTCGTTCATCGGCGGTGCGGGCTGCGGGGGCGGCCAAGTTAACGGGCGACGGGGTGGCCCTGCGCGGCGGGTCGCGTACTTTGCGGGCATGACGTGGCGCTTTGCGGACCTGCGGGTGCGCACCAAGCTGCTGATCACCCTGGGCATCCCGGTGGCGGGGCTGGTGCTGTTGATCGGCAAGCAGGTGGACGGCAGCCTCAAGCGGCGCGATGTGCTGAGCTACATCAACCTGCAGGCGCGCAACATCGGCCGGCTGAGCGGCCTGCTGCACGAGCTGCAGGAGGAGAACACGGCGGCGATCGCCTACCTGTCGGGCGCGCAGGACAACCAGGCCCGGCTGTCGCTGCAGCACGTGCGCACCGACGCGGCGGCCGATGCGCTGAACGATCCGGAGCTGGTGCTGGGCCAGGATGTGGAGGGCGCGGCATCGCTCGCAGGCCTGGGCCTGCTGCGCCAGCGCGTGCAGGAACGGCGGATCACCAGTGGCGATGCGGACATGGCCTACCGCGCCATGCGCGGCGCCCTGCTCAACGACCTGAGCCGGGTGGCCAAGCTGGCGCTGGACCCCGAGACCAAGGACCGCTTGTACTCGCACCTCAGTCTGTTGAACGCGATCGACGCCCAGGCGGGGGTGTGCATCACCCTGGGTCGCGGTTTCGGCAAGGGCTGGCTGCCGGCGGCCGAGCTGGGGGCGTTGGGCGATGCCCTGGCGCGTTATGCCACGAACATGTTCCTCTTTGAGCGGGACGCCCCGGCCGAGGTGCTGGCGGCCTACCAACGGACCTTCCAGGGCCCCGAGGTGAACTTCGTGCGCACCGTCATGGGCACCGTGCAGGAGAAGCGTGCGCTGGAGGGCCTCAACGTGGACGCTGCCGAGTGGCGCACCAGCAGCGAGCGGGCCGTGGCCCTGCTGAACGCGGTGGCCGCCCTGTCGCTCACGCGGATCGTGGAATCCACCGAGGCCAACCGGCGGGACGCTGAAAAGCGGCTCGGCCTGGTCGTCGCGGCCTTCATCGGGGTGCTGGTGGCCGTGGTGGCCATGGCCTGGGCCCTGCTGCAGTCCATGCAACGCACGGTGAACGAGGTGACCCGCGCGGCGGGTGCGTTGGCCGAGGGCGACATCCGGGTGAAGGTGCCCGTGACCAGCAACGACGAGTTCGGCCGGATGGCCCGCAGCATCAACCGCATGATCGAGAACGTGGGGGCCCTGAGCGCCAGCGCCGAATCCATCGGCAAGGGGAACTACGGCACGGTGGTGCCGGTGCGCGGCGCCGCCGATGTGCTGGGCGTGGCGCTGACCCGCATGAAGGAGAACCTGCGCACGGCCCGCGACCTGGATGCCGAGCAGAAGAAAGCCCTCGAGGAGGAGAAGGCCAAGCTGCAGCAGGCCAACGACCGCATCAACGTGCTCATCAAGGAGATCCACCACCGGGTGAAGAACAACCTGCAGGTGATCGCCAGCCTGCTGCGCCTGCAGCGCGCCACCATCGACGACGAGCGGCTGCAGCATGTGTTCGACCAGAGCCAGAGCCGGGTGGCGTCCATGGCCCTGATCCACGAGAAGCTCTACCGCGGCGACGAGCTGGTGCATCTGGACCTGGCCCAGTACATCCGGGAGCTGTTCGCCGAGCTGGTGCAGCTGAACAACGTGCGCGACACGATCACCTACAAGGCCGAGGTGGACCCCGGGGTCACCTTCGACCTCAACACCATGGTGCCGTTGGGGCTGGTGCTCAACGAGCTCATCACCAACTCGTTCAAGCACGCCTTCAAGGACCGGCCTGCGGGCCGGATCGTGCTGGCCGTCCGGCGGGTGGGCGAGCAGGCCTTCGACCTGCTCTATACCGACGACGGGGTGGGCATCCCGCCGCACCGGATCGGGGGCGACGGCAGCACCCTGGGGGTGAGCCTGATCGAGAGCCTCGTGGAACAGATGAACGGCCTGCTCACGGTGGAGAGCGATGCCGGGGGCACGCGGTACCACATCCGCTTCCGGCCGCGGTAGGGCCTCAGCCCTGGGCCAGTTCGGCCTCCACCTCGTCGGTGAGCTCCATGTTGTGGAAGACGGCGTTGACGTCGTCGTCCTCCTCCAGCATGTCGATCAGCCGCATCACGTTGCGCGCCGTGGCCAGGTCCACCGGGATGGTGGTCAGGGGCAGGCGTTTGAGCTCGGCGCTCTTGCTTTCCACGCCCAGCTGGTCCAGCCGTTGTTGCATGGCGCCGAAGCCTTGGAAGGGCACGTACACCACGAAGCCCTCCTCGTCGCGCAGCACATCGTCGGCCCCCGCGTCGATCAGCTCCATCTCGAACTCGTCGGCATCGCGCCCCTTGAGCGCGGCCGCTTCGATGACGAACTCTCCCTTGCGCTCGAACACGTGGGCCAGCGAGCCGTTGGTGCCCAGGTTGCTGTCGCACTTGCTGAAGTAGCTGCGCACGTTGCCCACCGTACGGTTCACGTTGTTGGTGCTGGCGTCCACGAAGAGGGCCACTCCGCCGGGCGCGTAGCCTTCGTAGGTGATCTCGGTGTAGTCGGCCTCGCCGCCCCCGGCCGCCTTCTTGATGGCGCGCTCGATGTTGTCCTTGGGCATGTTGGCCCCGCGGGCGTTCTGGATGGCCATGCGCAGCCGCATGTTGGCCTCGGGGCTGGGCCCCCCGGCCTTCACGGCCATGCTGATCTCCTTGCCGATGCGGGTGAAGAGCTTGCTGAGCTTGGCGTTGCGGGCGAAGATCTTGTGCTTGCGTTTCTCGAAGATGCGGCCCATGGCTGCGGCGTTGCGTTCGGTGGGCTGCGAAAATACGCAGGGCCGCCGGGAACGGCGGCCCTGCACGGGCGTGGGCGAACGGATCCCCCTCGTCGCGCGGCCCGGGTCCTGTTCAGAAGCCCACCAGGGTGAGGCCCGCGTTCACCGGCACCAGCTCCGGGCCGCGGCCCTCGCGGAACAGCGGGGTGAGCGCATACTCGGCGAAGAGGTTGAGCCCCCCCCAGCCCACCTGGGCCCGTGCGGCCAGCCGGTGGTCCAGCAGGTGGAAGGAACCCTTGCTGCGTTCCTTCTGCACGTCGCCGTCCTGGCGGTACTTCACCTTGTACATGGTGTCGAAATACCAGCTGCCCACCAGGCCGAACGCCAGGTGGAAGTTGTTCTTGCGGGAGAAACCATGGTCCTTCCAGGTGCCGCTGCGCAGGGCATCCTCGGTGGGCAGTGGCGAGCGCTTGGTGTTGAACTCCAGCATCAGGGGCACGCGCAGACCGATCTGGCGCAGCTTGTTCTTGCGCAGGTCCGGCTCGACCACGGTCTGTGCGAACACCGAGTCCGCATCGTACGCCAGGCGCACGTTGTTGCTCAGGCGGTAGTTCACGAACTCCAGGCCCAGGCCGGTGAAGATGCCGGCGTGGTGGCTGCTGAACTCCAGCTTGTATTGGGCGAGGTTCAGCGCCAGGAAGCGCGAGTTGGCGTCCTCCAGCTGCATGAAGCGGGCCTTCTCGGGCAGGTCGAAGCCGCCGTCGGGGGCCATCAGGTTGTTGAGCCCGAGCTCCACCCCGGTCCAGTACGTGAAGGCATTGCGCCGTGCGCGCCGCAGCTCGCGCCGCCGCTTGGCCGCCGCCACGCCCGTGGTGTCCATCACCTTGTTGGCCGAAAGGATGGTGATGATCTTGCGCCGGGTCTGGAAGGTGATGGTGTCCGGCCGGTCCTCCTCGGGGGTGTCGTCCTTCCCGTTCACCTGGGTGTACAGCCCCCGCTCGGCGTCCACGCCGATCTCCAGGGTGTTGCGGCGGGTGGAGGTGCTGTCGTCCTGCGCCCGCACCGGGGAGCGGTGGGCCAGGAGCGCGGCCACCGTCAGGGTGGCGATGCCGATCGTGTTGCGCATGTTCCTTGGGTCGTCGACGGCCAAGTGACCGTCATTCCATCGTAGGACGGGCTGTGCGACCCGTTGTTACAGCACCGGCAGGAAAAGTCCCAGGCCGGAATGCGAAAGGGGCCATCCCTGGCGGGACGGCCCCTTTCGGCACGGCCGGTGGAAGGAGGCCTCAGACCTTCTCGGGGTGGAACACGAACCGGACCCGGGTGGTGCGCCAAATGCCGTCGAGGTTCTCGCCCACATCCACTTTGGCCAGTTTCTCAAGCACGTACTGGCGCAGGGCTTCGTTGGTGGACCAGCTGTCCAGGACCACGATCCGGCCCTCGCTGTTCACCACGAAGCTGGCGGTGACCTCGCCGGTCATGTCGTGCGTGCGCTCCAGGACGGGGAACACCATGTGGCGGTTCAGCTGGCGTTCCAGTGCGCGTTCCAGGGTGGTGGCGTTGTCGTGCGCGGTGCGCAGGGGCTCGGCGGCACGGGTGTACCCGTAGGTGAACACGGTGGCGAGCAACAGAAGGCTCTTGCGGAGGATGGCGGCGTTCATGGCGTTGGTGGCTTGTGCCCATGTGACGGGCTTGGGCGGCACATCGTTACACCGGGGCGGGCGGCTTGTGATGAGCGGAAGCGGGGCGGGGATGAGCGGCCCGGGAGCGGCCCCTTTCAACGACCCCGGCTGGCCGAGACGGTGAGCCCGGGGCCCAGCCGCAGGTCGAACCGTGTGATGCGGCCATCCCGCTGTTCCACGGCAAGGCCGGCCTGCTCGCCACCCAACCGCCGCAGGCCCTTGTCCACGGCGGCCGCGGCATCAGCCTCGTTCAGCGGCCGCGCATCGGCGTGGGGCTGGTCGAGCACCTTGTGCCGCAGTTGTTGTGCGATCAGTCCGCCCAAGGTGGGGGGGGCGGTGGGTGGCCCCGTGGGCGTGGTGGCTGCCAGGAACTCCTCGGGCGTGGGGGAGGCTGGTGCGGGTGCCTTCGCGGCCACCGCAACGGGGGTCTGCACCGCGATCGGAGGAGCTTCCGTCCGGACCGGCTCGAGACGGGCCACCAGGGTGACCTCGCGAACCATGTCCGTGGGACGCGCCGTAACGATCGTGGTCGGTGCCGCTGTTCGCTGTACCTCCTGTGCGGCCTGGTCGGTCCGGGGCATCGTCCGGGCCTGAGGCTCGTGGGCGGGGGGCGCGGGGTGTTGCGTGGCCGCACCGACGGTGACGGGGGGCATGGGCGTGGCCTGCTGTGCGGCCGCTGGTACCTCGGGACGCCCGGCCAGCGTGGTGCGCTCGCCGTTCGGTAGCTCCAGGAGCGCCCACAGGCCAAGGCTGAGCAGCAAGGCGGCAGCTGCGGCATGGCGCAGAAGGGCGGGGCGGCGGAAGAGCGGCAGCACCCGGCCGCGACCCCGGTACAAGCCGGCGCGGTCGGGATGGGTCACGGCGGGGGCCTGCACGCGGGCGGCGGCCACCAGGCGGCGTTCGCGTTCCGCTTCGGGATGGGCGGCGAGGTAAGCCCGCAAGGCCTGCTGTTCCGCAGGGCCAAGATCCCCTTCCTGCGCGGCGATCAGGAGATCGGTCAGCCGGTGGCGGTCCACCGCACCGGTGGGCGGGAACGTGCGTTTCAGGGCCTCGCGCCCCGGCATGGGCACATGGTCCGGCCGCACACGGGCCAGGGCCATCAGGCGGGCCTCGCGCCGGGCCTCGGGGTGCTGGTCCAGATATTCGGCGAGCGCCTGCTGTTGCTGCGGGTCCAGGTCACCTTCGCCCAGGGCCACCAGGAAGTCCTGCAACGTGAACGCCGTGGGGAAGCCCTGGGGGGGCAGGGTCCGCTTCAGGGAGGCCTTGTCGTCAAAGCCCGGGTCTTCGGCACGGAGCATCGGCGGGTCGCTGTCCGGGACCTCGGCCGCCAGGTCGGGGTTGGCGCGCAGGAAATCGTCGAGCTCCCGCAGTTGTGCGGGGCTGAGCGTGCCTTCCATGCGGTCCAGCAGCCAGGCTTCGTAGGTGGTGCGGTCCAGTTTCACAGCACGAGTTCCAGAGCTCCGATGTGATCCTTCAGCGCCGTGCGCCCCCGGTAAATGTAGACCTTCACTTGCGACAGGTTCAAGCCGGTGAGCGTGGCGATCTCCTCATAGCTGTACCCCTCCAGGTCGCGCAGCAGCACCACGCTCCGCTGCACCTGCGGCAGCCGGGCCAGGCCGGCCTCCAACACCTGTTGCAGGTCGGGCTGGGACTGGCCGCTCCACCGCAGGTCCTGGTGGTGTTCCTCCATGCGTGTGCTGCGCTTCCCCTTGCGCACCTCGTCCACCAGCAGGTGGTGCGCCGTGGTGAAGAGGTAGCTCTTGCCCTTGCCGGCCTCCACCTCGTCCGCCCGGGCCCATAGGCGGGCGAAGCTCTCCTGCACCACATCCTTGGCCGCGTCCTGATCGCGCAGGTGCTTCAGGGCGAAGCGGTAGAGCCCGTCGGCATGGGCGTCCACGGCGGTGTTGAACTCTTCGGCGGTCACGGATCCGGAGGTCCTCGGTGCTGATGGGACGCCCGGGCCGAAGGAAAGTTACAGGGCCGGGGCACGGTCCGGAGCACGAAGGGCCATCACCGCCTGTTGACCGCGGGCAGTGTGATCCAGTAATTTGCCGACCCTCAGACCCCGCAGCACCTTGAAAACCAATATGCGCACCCTTCCTGCTGTTCTGCTCACGCTGGCCTCTGGAGCCCTCATGGCCCAGAGCTTCACGTTGAACACCACGCCGCTCACCAACGAGAGCGCCCGCTCCGGTGGGTGCGTGGGCATCACCGACATGGACGGCGACGGGCTGGACGACCTGATCCTGCTGCACCAGTCGGAGCAACTGTACATCGACTACCAGAACGCGGACGGTTCCTTCACCTCCTATTCCTACGGGTCGGTGAGTTCCAGCAACCAGTGGGGCATGGCCGTGGGCGATGTGGACAACGACGGGCACAAGGACTTCGTGAGCGGTGGCAACGGCGATGGGGTCCACTTCGTGGAGATCAGCGGACGCGGGGTGTACACGCCGGTCACCAACCTGAACAACGGTTCCATGTTCATGCAGTGCATGAACATGGCCGACATCAACAACGACAGCTGGCTGGACGTGTTCGGCTGTGGCGACACCGGCCCGAACAAGATCTGGCTGAACAACGGCAGCGGTTCGTTGAGCTACAACAACTACATCAATTTCGCCACCACGCCGGCCACCGACATGAGCGGCAACTACGGCAGCACCTGGACCGATTTCGACAACGACGGGGACATCGACCTGTACATCACCAAGTGCCGCCAGGGGGTGAACAACCCTGCCGACCCGCGCCGCTGGAACCGGCTGTTCGTGAACGACGGCAGCAACAACTACAGCGACCTGGCCGCCACCTACGGGGTTCAGAACCAGGAGCAGAGCTGGAGCAGCGACTTCGCGGACATCGACAACGACGGCGACCTGGACCTGATCACCACCAACCACAGCACCACCATCCAACTCTTCCTGAACGACGGCACCGGGCACTACACCAACGCCACCGCGGGAAGCGGCCTGGAGTACACCAGCTTTTTCCTGCAGACCAAGTGCGAGGACCTGGACAACGATGGTTTCGTGGACCTGATCATAGCCGGTGGGGAGTACTACTTCCACGGCAACGGCGATGGCACCTTCACCCGCATCCTGAACATGTTGCCCGAACCCGGGAGCTACACCCTGCACACCTTCGCCCTGGGCGACATGAACCACGACGGTTTCGTCGATGTGTACGCCGGCTATGGCAGCAGTTACGTCACGCCCAGCAGCAGCCGCGACGACGAGCTCTACCTCAACAACGGCAACGCGAACCACTTCCTCAACTTCCAGCTGACCGGGGTGGAGAGCAACCGCGATGCGGTGGGTGCGCGTGTCACGCTGTACGGTCCCTGGGGCATCCAGATCCGCGAGGTGCGGGCCGGGGAGAGCTACGGCATCGTGTGCTCCTCCACCTGCCACTTCGGGTTGGGGGCGGCCGTGGAGGCGGACAGTGCGGTGGTGACCTGGCCCAGCGGCACGGTGGACCGCCTGTACAACGTGGCCGCGGACCAGTGGGTGGCGCTGGAAGAGGGACAGACCACGCGCGGCGTGGTGGCCATCAAGGCCATGCTGGGCGGCCCCTACGACAGCGGCTCGGGCCTGATGGGCGACGGCCTGCGCAGCCTGGGCCTCGTGCCCCTCACCGAGCCTTACACCGGCCTGGGACGCACCATCGTGGGCCCGCCCGCGCTGCGCATCATCCCCGCGTCGGTGCTGGCCACCACGGGGGCCAACGCCATCGTGGACTGGGTGTGGGCCGAGCTGCGCGACCCGTCCACCCCGGGCGTGGTGCTGGCCGCCAAACCCGCCCTGGTGCAGCGCGACGGCGATGTGGTGGGCCTGGACGGGGAGCGACCGCTGGCCATGGGCCTTGCGGACGGCAACTACCATGTGGCGCTGCGGCACCGCAACCACCTGGGCGTGATGACCGGCGCCGCGCTCGCCCTGAGCGGCACGCCCACCACGATCGACCTCACCCTGCCCGCCACCCCCACCTGGGGCACGGCGGCACGCAAGGACGTGAACGGCACCATGGTGCTGTGGGACGGGAACGCCCGCGCCACCGATGGGGTGATCAAGTATGCCGGCGGCAGCAACGACCGCGACCCCATCCTGGTGGCCATCGGCGGAGCGGTGCCCACGGCCACGGTGACCGGCTATCTGCAGGAGGACGTGAACATGAACGGCGCTGTGAAGTACGCCGGTGGCGGCAACGACCGCGACCGCATCCTGGTGAACATCGGCGGCTCGGTGCCCACCAGTTCGCGCACGGAGCAGCTGCCGTAGCCGGGCGGACCCGGAGGGGTGCGACGGTGATCGGCGCGGTGCGGCTGGTGGTGGAATAGGGGCGGGCCGGGATCAGTCCAGCTTCAGCACGGCCAGGAAGGCCTCCTGCGGCACTTCGACGGTCCCCACCTGGCGCATGCGCTTCTTGCCCTCCTTCTGTTTCTCCAGCAGCTTGCGCTTGCGGCTGATGTCGCCGCCGTAGCACTTGGCGGTCACGTCCTTGCGGAGGGCGCGCACCGTTTCGCGGGCGATGATCTTGGCGCCGATCGCGGCCTGGATGGGGATCTCGAACTGTTGGCGCGGCAGCAGCTCCTTGAGCTTGGAGCACATCTTGCGGCCCAGCTCCTGGGCGTGGTCGCGGTGGATCAGGGCGCTCAGGGCGTCCACGCGGTCGCCGTTCAGCAGGATGTCGAGCTTGATCAGGTCGCTCTCCTTCATGCCGATGGGGTGGTAGTCGAAGCTGGCGTAGCCGCGGCTGATGGTCTTGAGCTTGTCGTAGAAATCGAACACCACCTCGCCCAGCGGCATCTCGAAGGTGAGCTCCACGCGGTCGGTCGTGAGGTAGTTCTGGCCGGTGAGCATGCCGCGTTTCTCGATGCAGAGCGTCATGATGGCCCCCGTGTACTCGGCCTTGGTGATCACCTGGGCCTTGATGTAGGGCTCCTCGATGGTCTCGATGTGCATCACCTCGGGCAGTTCGCTGGGGTTGTGCACCTCCAGCACCTCCCCGTTGGTACGGGTCACCTTGTAGCTCACGTTGGGCACGGTGGTGATCACGGTCATGCCGAACTCGCGCTCCAGCCGTTCCTGGATGATCTCCATGTGCAGCAGGCCCAGGAAGCCGCAGCGGAAGCCGAAGCCCAGGGCGGCGCTGGTCTCGGGGGTCCAGGTGAGGCTGGCGTCGTTGAGCTTGAGTTTTTCCATGGCGTCGCGCAGCTCCTCGTAGTCGTCGGTGTCCACCGGGAAGATGCCGGCCCACACCATGGGCTTCACGTCCTCGAAGCCGTGGATCGCCTCGGCGCAGGGGCGTTCCACGTGGGTGATGGTGTCGCCCACCTTCACCTCGCTGGCCGTCTTGATGCCGCTGATGATGTAGCCCACGTCGCCGGCCTTCACGCCGGGGCGCGGGCTGAGGTCCATCTTCAGGATGCCCACCTCGTCGGCGCCGTATTCCACCCCGGTGTTGAAGAACTTCACCTTGTCGCCCTTGCGGATGGTGCCGTTCAGCACGCGGTAGTAGGCGATGATCCCGCGGAAGCTGTTGAACACGCTGTCGAAGATGAGCGCCTGCAGGGGTGCGTCGGGGTCGCCCTTGGGGGCGGGGATGCGTTCCACCACGGCCTCCAGCACCTTGTCCACGCCCTGCCCGGTCTTGCCGCTGGCGGGCAGGATGTCCTCGCGCTTGCAGCCCAGCAGGTCCACGATCTGGTCCTTCACCTCCTCAGGGTTGGCGCTGGGCAGGTCCATCTTGTTGAGGATGGGGATGATCTCCAGGTCGTGCTCCAGGGCCAGGTACAGGTTGCTGATGGTCTGGGCCTGGATCCCCTGGGTGGCGTCCACGATCAGCAGGGCGCCCTCGCAGGCGGCGATGCTGCGGCTCACCTCGTAGCTGAAGTCCACGTGCCCCGGCGTGTCGATCAGGTTCAGGACGTACTTCTTCCCGTTCAGGGCATAGTCCATCTGGATGGCCTTGCTCTTGATGGTGATGCCGCGTTCGCGCTCCAGGTCCATGTCGTCCAGGGCCTGGGCCTGCATGTCGCGGTCGGCGATGGTGCCGGTCATCTGCAGCAGGCGGTCGGCCAGCGTGCTCTTGCCGTGGTCGATGTGGGCGATGATGCAGAAGTTGCGGATGTGGTCCGCCGGGGCCTGGGACATGGTGGCTGGGAAAAGCGTGCAAAGGTAGCCCGGTACGGGGTTCGGTGGGCCGGGCGGGCCCCGGAGGGGTCAACACGACCCGGTCCCCTCCGCGCCGGTGGGCCCGGGCCATGCCCACCGTTCGCATGAAAGTGGTATTGACCGAAGGGCACGGCCCCGGGAACCTTTGTGTGCCCGCCCGGAATGGAGGGCGGCAATACCAGGGGAACCGCACCGCACCATGAACCGCTCAGTACTTCTGTTCGCCATCCTTGCGCTCGCAGCCTGCCAGAAGGAAGACCCCGCACCAACGCCGACAGGGGGCGGCACCCCGAACGCGTGGACGCCGCCGACCGCCAGCTATTGGAAGATCAACGGGGTGGACAATGGCAGCAGCATGGATGCCGTGAGCGTGAGCACCACCGGGAACGACATGAGCCTGGCCAAGCCCTTTCCGGCGCTTGGCTTCGGGTACTGCCAGCTGCGTGTTTTCTCGAACAACAACAGCCTGAACATCCGGGACAGCGTTCCGGAAGGCGGCCACATCGCGCTGCCCATCACCATCCACAGCACCTCCACCAACGACTCCATCCGGGTGGAACTGGACGTGGAGGACAGCAACAGCGGCACCCAGGGGAACTACTTCTACAGGGCCATCGGCGGCAAGCTGTACATCTCGAAGTCGGGCGGCAAGCTTCGCTATACCAGCGATGGCACCCTGGCCATGGAAGGGGTGAAATACCCCGACATGCAGAGCTACATCTACACCTGTCAGCTTTCCTTCAGCCAGGTGCAACCGTAGGGATGGCGCAGCGCATCCAAGCGCGGCGGCGCAGGCTTGTTGGTGTTTCATTGGTCCCCCGGGGTTGGACGTAGGCTGCGGGGAAGGTTGGAGCGAGCCGCGTTAAGCCTTCGCACACGATGGAGGCGCCCGTCCGGCGGGTCGACGGGGAGCGCCGGATGCAAGAAGGCAAGGGGCCTCGTGTTCCGGCCAACTGCGGGGCGATGGGGACCGGGCTATTCGGACCATGCGAAGGCAGGATCGTATTTTCCGCCCGGAACGCTTACTCCATGCGATTTGCGGTCGTTTTTTTCCTGGCGGGATGTGTAGCGGGCTGCCATCCGCAGGACGAAACTCCTTCCGACCTTGCGGCATGCCTGGAGATGGCGCGAACACCGGATGACCGTGTATCGCTATTGATCACGGCTGCGGAACCGCTGTGGACACGCCGACCCGATTCGGCCACGGTGTTACTGGTACTGGCCGATGCCGAACCGCGGACGGCACTACGGCCGACCACACTCCGCAGGCTGATCGCCGCACGCATGCGTTGGGCCTCCCGCACCAAGGACACGACGGCTGTGGGTTATGGACTTGGTTTGCTACGGGAGATCGGTGACACGGACGAGCTCAGCCGGGCGGCGGCGGAACGGATGCTCGCCCTGGCTTATGCCACGGCAGGTCTGTTCACGCAGGCGGACAGCCTGTTGGAACATTCGGTCGAGGTGACGGAACGGAAGGGGGATACGACCGCTGTCGTCGACGGTCTTCTTGAACGCATGCGGACCACGTTGATGACCGGGCGGCCGACGTTGGCGCTGGCCATCGCGGAGCGCGTGGAACGGCAATGCATGGGCGCATCCGACAGCACGGTCCGCGCCCGCTTCCTGCTGAACCGGGCGAACGCACGGGCCCAGGTGATGCAGATGGACAGTGCGCTGGCCGACCTGCGAAGGGCCGGACGCATCAGTGCCGCGGTGCATGACTCGGTCGGCATGGTGAGCAGCGGTGCCATGCTGGGTTCCTACCTCACATTCCTTGGGCGGCTGGACGAGGCCTCCGGTGCGTTGCTGGAGGCGTACAGCATCGCGGAACGGATCGGGGACGAACACCTGATCGCTCCGAGCGCGTTCAACCTGGCGCTGGTGTACAAGCAGACCAAACAGTATGCGGCCGCCGTACCCCTGCTGGAGCGGGCCTGGCATCTGGCGGAAGCCATCGGCAAGCGCGACCTGACCCCCTTGGCCTATGGGGCTCGGGCGGTGTTATGGGGGGAGGCGGACAGCGTTCAGGCCCGGGTGTTCGGGATCCCCGAGCGGAAGCGCTATGACACGGCGCTCGTGGTGCTGAAGGAAGCCCTTCTCCAGGTGGAACGTACGGGCAACATCCAGTGGGTGGGTGTCTTCGAGGCCACCATCGCCGAGGTCCTGATATCCAAGCAAATGCCGGACATGGCCGAGCCCCATGCGGTGCGGGCCGAAGAGATCACCCGGATGATCGGCGACCAGCACATGCAGGCCATCGCCGTACATACCCTGGCGGACATCGCCTTTGCACGGGGTGAATGGCGCAGGTCCCTGGAGCTCTACGAGCGTGCCGGTGCGATCGACGAGGCCCTGGGCCTGCAGGAGAACGCGGCGTATGTGCTGGACCGCAAAAGCCGCGCACTCGCGGAGCTGGGGCGGCTTCCGGAGGCGTTCGCCACCGGTCGTGCGGCGCTCGATGCGCACAAGGCGTACCTGAGCAAGGAGAACGTGACGGCACTGGCGCGCGGGGAGGAACGCGCCGCGGCCTCTCGACAGCAGCTCGCCGACAGCCTGCGTGCCGCGCAACGCCTGGCCGACGAGCGCGATCAGCGCACCATCGCCGAGCTTGGTGCCTCGCGCAACCGGGCCACCGCATGGGGGGTGGGCGGCTTCGCGCTGCTGGCTCTCGGTGGCGGGGCCTTCGCCTGGCGCACGCAACGCAAGCGCCGCGATGCCGAGGCCGCACAGGCACTGGCCTTGGCCGATGCGCGCACGGCCGGGGAGAAGCGTCGTGCCGCTGAATTCCAGAATGCCGCCCTACGCGCACAGATGGATGAGCACTTCATCAGCAACACACTGAACGCGGTGAACGCCCATCTCTATACTGACCACCCGGATGCGGCGAGCGACCTGCTGGCGCGCTTTGCACAATGGATCCGCAGCATGCTGGAGAACAGTCAGCATGCCGCGATCCCGCTGAAGGACGACATGGAGGCGCTTCGCGTGTACCTGGAACTCCAGCGCATGCGCCTCGGCGGATGCTTCGACTTCACCGTGCAGGTGGACCCGGCGATCGAGGCGGAGCGGGTGATGGTGCCCCCGTTGTTGGTGCAGCCTTTGCTGGAGAACGCGATCGAACACGGGGTGGGGCCGATGGGCACCGGCGGTCACATCACCCTCTCAGCCTACCTGCGGGAAGGAGCGCTGGTCCTGAGCGTGGAGGATAACGGGGTGGGCCGACGGGCCGCACCGGTGGCCGACCGAGGCCGAAAGAAAAGCTCGTTGAGCACGGGGATCATCCGTGAGCAATTGCGGTTGCTGCGCGAACGCACGGGTCACCCGGCGGAGCTGCGTACCATCGATCTGCCGCGAGGCACACGGGTGGAGGTTCTGCTTCCCCGGTAGGGGCCGGTTGCCTGGTGCGGGCCGAGGCGTTCCCGGCCCCGGCGACCGACCTCACAAGACCGCGTGTCGTTGGTTCAATGCACGGAGACCCTCAGCCCCGTTCAGCACCAACGCCGCGCATCCGATGATGTGCACATCATCCGGCGCGCCACATCCATCGCCACGGCACCGCCCGCCCTCAGGAAACCCCAGCGAGCCCGGCACGGCCACCCTGCGACGGGAGAACACCTGTTCCGGGTCGGGGCGCGCCCTTCGGTGCAAGTCCCCGCATGTAAGAACATCCCTGGACCCGATATGCAGGAACGCATGCGAAAGGGACCTCCGCATTTGCGCAGAACACCGCCGTTCTCCATGTGATCCCGGCCACATTCAGGCAGGTTGCGCACAGGAAAAGAGCGTGCAGGTCACCGATCATCGGCATGGAACGAGCAAAATATCACACTGGATCATTGTCCATTCAAGGAACATGAATAGCTTGCCAGCGATGACCCCCACAGCCTACATCGTGGAGGATGAGCCGCAGGCGCGCGAACTGATCCGTGTACTGCTCGCCAAGCGGCACCCCCGTGTGAGGCTGTTGGGAGAGGCTGATGACGTGCACACCGCAGCGGACGAGATCCGTGTCATGGCGCCCCAGATGCTCTTTCTGGACGTGGACCTTGGCGGGCTGGATGGATTCGATCTCCTGCGGCGCATCGCACCGGTGGAGCCATTGGTGATCTTCACCACGGGCCAGGCCGGGCACGCCGTGCAGGCCTTCGATGTGCGGGCGGTGGACTTTCTGGTGAAACCCATCAGCGGACCACGCTTTGATGAGGCGGTGCTGCGTGCGCTGGAGCTCCTCGAGCGGCGGGTGCCGCAGGTGCCCCCGGGCATGGTGGTGAGCGACCGCCGTATCGCGTTGCCCGATGCAAGGGGGCTGACCCTGCTGCCGCTGGACGAACTGCTGTACTGTACCAGCGACAACAACTACACCCAGGTGCATCGGCTGGGCGAGGCGCGGCCGCTGGTGGTGAGCCGGGGCATCGTGGATTTCGACGAGGCGCTGCGCGAACAGGGCTTCGTGCGCATCCACAAACGGCACCTGGTGAACCGCAAGCACATCCGGCGCTACATCAAGGGCGAGGGCGGCGAGGTGATCATGATCGATGGTGCCAACCTGCCCGTGAGCCGCCGCCAGAAGGCCGACCTCATGGAGGCGCTGGAGCGACTTTGAACCGAATTCACGATCGCCCCGACCACGCTCACGATCATCCAGCCGGTACGAGCCGGCACCCCGCATTTTTACCGAACAACAACACCCACGGACCCATGAGAACACTCTTCGCCCTGGCCCTTGCGCTCGGTACGAGCATGATGGCGAACGCCCAAGGCGTGATCACGCGCCAATGGAACGGGCAGTCCTTCTTCTACTATGCAGGCGAACTGCAACAGGTCTTCGACGATGCGGAAACCTCCGTTGGTCAGGACACGGTGATCCTCGCGGGAGGGCAGTATCTGACGACCACCGACCTCTTCATCCGTACCCCGATCGTGCTGATGGGCAGCGGCGTGTTCCCTGACAGCGTGACCGCCTACGGTGGGCGCACCACCATCTCCGGCAGTGGTTACAGAAACCTGCGGATCATGGAGGATGCGGACGGTACGGAGGTGCATGGGATCGCCTTTGTGGGAAGCATCGGCGTGAGGCTCGGGTCGGACCTGGGAACCTCCGATGCGGATGATGTCGTGTTCTCCCGGTGCGAGATCGAGGCTTTGTACCTGGGCTCCGGCAACTTCGGCTCCAATGCGAACAACCCCTTGGTTGAACAGTGCATCATCACCAGCCTGGATCTGAATGAATGCACCGATCCCGCGATCCGCAATTGTGTGATCGGCAGCATGAGCGGTGGGATCGCGACGACCAACGCCCAGGTCGAGCAGTGCATGTTCTTCAACTTCGGATTGAATGCGAACGTTGGGAACGAGTACACCAACTGCATCTTCATTCGCAACCAAGCGAACGCGTTCGTGGCCAATGAGCAGGATGCCATCTTCCGCAACAACCTGTTCGTTGGTCAGAGCGGATTCTCCTTCAGCATCGGGGCCAATGCCACGGATGGCGGTGGCAATGTGAGCGATAGTCCGATCAACACCGTGAACGGGGCCTTCCCACAACTGACCTCCACCAGCTACACGGTATTCGCGCACGGGGACGACTACACCCCGGCGGCACAATGGCTGACCGCGGGTCAGGGGAGCACCCAGGTCGGGATCTACGGTGGCGCACGTCCGTGGAAGGATGGCCTGCTGCCGTTCAACCCGCACTGGATCGAGCTGATCGCGCCGAGCACCACCGTGAACGGCACCTTGCAAGGGGTTCAGATCAAGGCCAGCGCGCAACAACCCTGAGCCATGGGACGCGCGTTCCTTCTATCGGTGCTTCTGGTCCCGATGTGGGCCACAGCCCAGGTGCCGGACCTTTCCGGGTATGAGTACTGGTTCGATCATGCGGACGCGGACAACGAACGGGTGTTCGTACCCTTCACCGCGCCCGGCCAGACCGTTAGCTTGAGCAACGAACAGCTGGCAGCCTCGGCGCTCGGCGTCGGCCCGCATCGTCTGCACCTCCGCCTGCGCGATGAGGCCGGCCGTTGGAGCGGTACGCTGTTCCGTTCCTTTCTGATCCATCCGGTCGGCCCCTTCCAGGTGATCTCCGGCGAATACTGGTTCGACCAGGACGATGCGAACCGGCAATCCTTCAACCTGACCCCGGGCGGCAGCGTGTCCATCACCCTGAACACGACGGCCGGAGGACTTTCGAGGGGCCAACATCGCGTTCACTACCGCCTGCGCGATGACCAGGGGGCGTGGAGCAGTGTGTTGGCCCGAAGGTTCCTGGTGACCGCCGAAGGCCCGCATGAGCTCGTGCTGCTGCGCTACTGGAGCGACCCTGCGCCGCAGAACCCCGGCGACATGACCGAAGTGCCCATCACCCCGGCCGTGCAGGTGCTGGACATCGTTGATGATGTGCTTTTCTGCAATTGGAGCAGCACGGGTCAGACCGACGTGTACTTCCAGGTGCTGGACGGTCACGGGCAGTGGAGTTCGGTGGTCACGCGTGGCATCGATGTGGATGCGGTGAGCGCTCCCCCGGCGGCGACCGCGGTCTCTGGTGCATCCCTGGTGCTTGACAACAGCGCGCAGACCTACACGGCCACCACCGTGCCCGGCGCATCCTACTACACCTGGACCTTGCCGGCGGGCTGGTCGGGCACCGGGACGGGCAACACCATCAACGTGACGACGGGCGCCCCGGGAGAGGACGGCTGGGTGATCGTGGCGGCCGGGAACGGTTGCGGCACCGGGGAGCCCGACAGTCTGTTCGTTACCATAACCGGGACAGGTCTGCCGACCGACGACGCGACCGGCGTCACACTCTTCCCCAACCCCAGCACCGGCCACGTGACCATCGGGCTGCAGGATGCCGCGGTCGTGGAGCGTTACCAGGTGTTCAACGTCCTGGGCGCCGTGGTGCGAGATGAGGCTCCAGCCTCGTCCGACCCCATGTCGATCGACCTCACCGGTGCGGCCGACGGGCTGTACACTGTACGGTTGCTCATGCAGGGCAGGATCACCGATCTGCGAGTGATGTTGAGGCGATGAGACCGATCAAAAATCACCACAACCCGATGATCCGATCGATCCTGCTGGTACTGGGCAGCACCATGGCCCTTACAGGAAGCGCGCAACGCAAGAAAACCCCCACGGTCTACACCCCCCTCACCGAGGTCAGAACCGAGGAGGTGCTGCCCGTGGCGGCCTACATGATCAAGACCTATTACAAGGGCGACATCGACTACCTGGCCTGGGGCGACCGGCACCTGCGCTCGTACTGGATCAACTACTACTGGGGCCTGGGCACCCAATGCCACTTGAAGGCCAACTTCAAAGTGGACGCGTCCAACGGATTGGAGATCATCATGGACCCCGTGGAGATGTACGACACGGACAGCCACCGGTGGATCGGTGCGCGGGAGGACAAGCGTGAGCTGAACATCAAGATCGAGATGGTGGAGCACATCCGGGCGAGGCTGGCCGTGCCGGACAGCGTGCAGAAGGCGAAGGACTGGTTCTACACCAACCTCCGGGTGAACGCATGCTTCTTCGAGACGGCGACCGAGCTCGCCGGTGAACGCTGGTTCGAGGCCTATCTGCGCGACAAGGCCGTGCAGTGGACGCTTCCATTCGATGATGTCAAAGCGAACGCGGTGGAAGGGTACAAGTACGCGGAGCACTTCAGCGGCAACATCTCCAACACTGCGCTGGACCCCAATGCCGATGTGGTGAAGCGGTTCCAGATCGTCAAGTACACCAACTCGGACAAGAACGTGATGAGCAGCAAGGGGTCCGCTCTGAAGGTGTCGGGCTACTTCCGGTCCTTGGCCTTTTCGGACGATCGGTTCCTCATCACCATCACCGACGAGCTCACGGACCCGCTGCCGAAGACCTCGGTCCTGGCCACGGAGACCAAGGGCGGCAGTGCCCTGGAGAACGCCGACAAGTTGAAGAAACTCAAGGAACTGCTGGACGCGGGCATCCTTACCAAGGCGGAGTACGAGGCCGAGAAGAAGAAGCTGCTCGGAACGCCCTGACCCAGGCCGGCACGACCGGCGAGCGACCTTCATGGCCCGCCTGCTACCGCCCCTGCTCTTCGCCGCCGCGCTGGCCTGCCTGTTCCTGGGCTTCGCCGGGCTGCGCACGGGTGAAGGCCCTGCGGGGCAGCAGAGCGGCTGGGACCGGCTGCTGGGCCGTGTGCCCGACCTGAGCCCCTGGGTCATCGGGGATGCGGGCAGGGAGGGGGTGATACCGGAAGCCGGACCGGAGGCGTCGCCGCCGGGTGCGGATGAAAGCACCGCTGACCGGGCGCGGCGCCTTTTGCGTGAACAACGCGCGGTCCGGACCGAGGACGTCAGGGCACGCACGGATCCGGACAAAAGCGGGGGTGGCGTACCGGTGGACGGATGGATGGTGTTGGCAGTGGTCTGTGCCGCGCTGGGCCTTGCTGGTGCGGCACTTCGCGCGGCCTGGGTGCCGGTGGCCTCCACGGCGCTGGGCATTGTGGGCGCCAGTGCAGTTGCGATCGGGCATTGGCGATGGGCCGATCGGCTGGCCGAACAGGGCCTTCCTGCATGGCACATCGGCGCGGGCGTGGTGGAGGTCCTGCCGTCCACGGGCCTGTGGGCAGCTACGGGATCCCTGGTGGCGGCGGCCGTCGCCGGTCTGGTGTCCCTGATGCTGCGCGAGCGTCAGCCCTCGAGCCGGTCCGGCACCGCGGTTCCTGCACCACCCCCACGTCCCGCTGCGCAAGCGACCCCGGCGGCACGGCCCCCGCCCGCGGCGGCTGTCGCAAGCACCAACGAACCTCCGCGCCCCGGCGAACAAGAACCAAACGTGCCTGCGGATGAAGACCCGCACCCCGCACGCACGACGCCGACACGCGAGGTGGGTGGCGCACCCCCTGTGTCGGCCCCCGCACGTGTCCCCACTCCGCCTTCAGTACCCGTTCCTGTTCCGGCACACGCTCCTTTTCCCGCTTCCAAACCCGCCTTCACGAACGATCCGCACCGCATGGATACCCCGCACGTCCCCCCCGCGACCCCGCAACCGCAAGGCACCTCGGCGATGGACCTCCTCACCGGCTTCGCCCGACCCTACTTTGCCCTCATCGATGGCGGGGCCTTGTTCCGCAAGCCCTTCCGTATCCTGTACATGGTGTTGGCGGCCCTCAACCTGCTGACCATGCTGGGCGTGTTGGCCGTGATGTTCAAAGGCGGCGTGTCCGGCATCCTCATCGGCCTGTTCGCGATCTTCGGGCTGTGGATCGGCTTCCAGCTGTGGTGGGACCGCAAGGACCGCATCAACCAGTTCGTGCGCCCCGGGTCCGAGTTCGTGGCGCTGCCGGTGTTCGCGCATTTCTTCCAGACCTGCGGTGAGTGGTTCGGCACCCTGATGGCCATCGTGGGCACGGGGGCCTCGCTGGTGATGGCCCTGTTGGGCCGGGGCGGGGGTCATGGCGGCAGTCCGCTGGACATGTTCACGGCCATGGCCGGTGATGCGCCGTTGGCGGGGCTGATCGCGAGCCCGTTGCTGGGCTTCCTCATCCTGATCATCTCCCGGGCCGTTGCCGAGCAGTTCCGGGCGCTGGTGGCCGTGGCCAACAACACGAAGGCGATCGAGGTGAACACACGCAAGGGCTGAGCCGCCGCTTTCCCGATCGGGGCCGCCGCGTTCACAACGCCACATGCCGGTGGCGTCCATGCGCCGGTGCTTTGGGGCATCAAACCACACGCCCCATGACCCCCAAGCACCTCGTAGCCGCATTCTTCTGCGCCACCCTGCTCCACGGTACGGCCCAAGTGACCGTGGCCCCACTGCCCGCCCATGCACCTGCGGACCTGGCCGCAGCGCTGCAGGCCGCCCTGGCTCCGCTGCCTTGGTTCGCCAGCCCCGGCCGGGTGACGGTGACCGACTATGCCGAAGGGCGCCATGGCAGCGGTGCCGCATTGGTCATGGGTCAGGTCCCCGCCCTTTGGCTTGTATTGACCGTGGAGCAGGAGGATGGCCTGGGCAGGGCGGATCGCACGGAACTGCACGTACAGGGCCGGGACCTCATGGACCTGATGGCAGCCTTGGTCGACCGAATGGAGGTCGCCACCACGCGAGCGCAGCGCGTCTCGAAGAACGAGGATGCACCCCTGCAGGCCCGCCGTCCACGCTGATCCACTTTGGATCGTGGATCAACTCCGGCGGAGCATTCGTTCACTCCGGGTCGATCCCACGAACTTTGACGGAATGTGCCGCTCCGCCACCATTCGAACGAACTTCCTGTTCGCGCTGCTGCTGGCCGGTCCGGCGCGGGAGGCGGCTGCACAGTGCAACGTGACGATCGCCAACCCGGTGGTCGCGCCATGCCTGGGGGATACGCTCGCCCTTACGGCATCGGCCAACGGCCAGAACGGACCCTTCCTCTTCGCCTGGACCATCACCGCCGGATCCGGTGTTTTCTCCGCGACGAACACGGCAAACACGCTCTTCAGCCCCTCGACCTCGGGGACCGTGACCGTGCAGGTGAGCGTCACGGACACCAATGGAACGGTCTGCGCCACGGACCTTCACAGTTGGAATGTGACCAACGCCTCCGTGGCTTCGTTGACCTGCACGAACGCCCCTTCGACCACCTTCGACGGCCTGACGACATTCAGGAACTGCACACCACAGAACCAGTTCCTGTTCAATTTCCAGGAGAACGGATCCATCCTGGGCAACGCACAGGTCACGATCGATTGGGGCGATGCGAGCCCGGTGTTCACCTCGACCGGGTCCTGGCCACCCCAGGGGCACCTTTACTCGCCGCCAGGCCTTTACACCATCACCTACACGGTTGACGACGGGGTTTGCGAGGACACGCAATACTACAACGTCTTTCTCGGGGTGAACCCCGGTGCCCAGTTCGGTCGCCCGAACAATGCGCCGGTCTGCGACGGGGCCACGGTGGACTTTCTGATCACGCCGGACGCCACGAACGTGCCGGGCACCACCTATACTGTGTACTATGGGGACGGGTCGAGCGCGGTGTTCACCCATCCGCCGCCGGCCACGGTGAGCCACACGTACACGTCCGGGTCGTGCTCGGGCGGGCCCTACACGGTGACCTGTGGCGGCAGTCAGTTCCCGGTGGTGCCTGCGGCCAATACGTTCACCGCATGCCTTTGCGTGGAGAACCCCTGCGGAGGGTTCCCGCCTACGGCACCGAACATCATCGTCCACGAAGCGGCCGATGCCGGATTCAACGCGCCGACCACGGCGTGCACCACGGCCGGTGTGCCCCTCACCAGCACCAGCACCGGCGGTGTCATCGGGGCACCCTGTGGCACACCATACCATACGTGGTCCATCACCGGCCCGGGGGCGTACAACCTGCAGTCGGGCAACCTGGGACCGTTCGGCAGCACGGCCCTCACGGTGCAGTTCCCGGTGCCCGGCGTGTACACCGTGTCCCTGACGGCCGAGGGTGAGATCTGTCCGGCGGACACGTACGACCAGCAGCTCTGCATCGAACCTCCGCTCGTGCCCACCTTCGACACGGTGCAGGTGGGGTTGTGCAACCCGGTGACGGTGGAACTGCAGAACACCACGGACCTCACGGACAACTGCGGCGTGCTGTGGGACTGGGTGGTGAGCGGCACGGGCAGCTGCAATGCCACGGCCGCCTGGCAATGGACCAGCGGCAATGCCACGAGCGCCTCGCCGGACATCCAGTTCACCGCGCCGGGCACCTACACCATCCGGTTGCGGGCCTACAACAGTTGCGGCTGGGTGCAGAGCGCGCCGGTCCAGGTCGTGGTCCTCGATGACCCGCAGATCCAGATGGGCGGTGCGCTTTCCCTGTGCGAAGGGGATCCTGCGAACCTGTCGGCCACGTACATCACCTGCGGTACGCCGATCACCAGCTACCTGTGGGACATGCCGTCCGCGACGCCCTCAAGCTCCACGCAGCCGACATCCATTCCGGTGACCATCAACACGAGCGGAACGATCACGGTGACGGTGACCAGCCTTTGCGGGACCGTGACAGCGAGCAATCCGGTGACCGCCAACCCCGATCCACCGGCGAGCACGGTGCCCACCGGACCGATCTCCATCTGCCAGGGCCAGCCGCTCACCCTGGGGGCGAGCAATGTGCCCGGTGCCACCTTCGTGTGGACCTCCCCGCTGGGATCGACCTATACGACGGACACCGTGGTGATCCCTGCCGCCGGCCCGGCGGAGGACGGTATATGGACCGTGGTCGCATCCCTCGGTGTCTGCGCAGGACCAGCCTCCACTGTGGAGGTGGATGTCATCCCGGCACCCGTTCTCGGGGTGGTGGCCAACCCCGCGCAGATCTGCGTCGGCGACAGCAGCACCCTGGTCGCTGTGAACGCGACCAGCTACACCTGGTCCATCGGCGGCACACCCGTGGGCACGGGCAGCACCTTGGTGGTGGTGCCGACAAGCACCACCACGTACACCGTGGAAGGCGATGTGGGTGGCTGCATCAGCGAACTGGATGTCACGGTCACCGTCAACCCGCTCCCCGTTGTGGACGCGGGCCCCGACCTCGCCCTCTGCGACCAACCCATCCCTGCGGTGTTGCAGCCGGTGACCACGGGCGGTACGTGGGGTCCTCCGGCCGCGGGTGGCCAGTTCACCCCCAATGGGCAGGGCGTGTTCGCGGTGGGCTATGGCTTCACCGATGCCAACGGCTGCTTCAACAGCGATACGATCACCATCACCGTCGGTCCGCCGCCGACCCCGGTCGTGGCCGGTCCGGACACGCTGGTCTGCCTCAACAGCGGCACTTTGCAACTGGTGGCCGACCAGCCCGGTGGAACGTGGAGCAACAGTCCATGGGTGAACGGATCGGGCGAGTTCACCCCGGGCGCTGTGACCACGGCGTACGTGGTCTACACGTTGGGCGTTGGCAGTTGTGCGGTGGATGACACGGTGGTGGTGCAGGTGGCGCCGGGTGCTATCGTGGACGCGGGGCCCGACGATCAGTTCTGTGTGAACGATCCGCCCATGCAGTTGGCGCCGAACCCGTTCGGAGGTTCGTGGACCGGCAACGGGGTGAGCCTTGGCGGTCTCTTCGACCCCGCGCAGGCCCTCCTCGGCCCCAACGTGCTCACCTATGCCTACCAGGACCCGAACGGTTGCACGGTGATCGACCAGCTCACCATGCAGGTGGACCCGTTGCCCGTGCTGATCGTCACCGACGACACCACCTTCTGCGACCAGCCGATCCCACAGCAGCTGCCTGCCGCCCCCCCGGGTGGCACGTGGAGCGGCCCCAACGTGGACCCCGGAACAGGCATTTACACACCCAACGGCATCACCCCGCCCAACGACCCCGACAGCCTGCTGTACACCTTCCAGGACCCGAACACCCTTTGCGTCAACAGCGCATGGACCCTGGTGACGGTGGTGGCGCCGCCGTTCGTCGCCTTTGCGGGCAACGACACGGCGGCCTGTGTGGGCGATGCGCCCTTCCCGCTGGTGGGTGACGGGTTGGGCGGCGACTGGAGCGGCTCGTTCGTGCTGCCGGGCTACGCCTTTGACCCGGCGGCGGTGGGCACCTGGACGCTCACTTACACCGTCGGCACCGCCTCGTGTGAAACCCAGGACCAGGTGGAGATCACCGTGGACCCGCTGCCGCCCAGCTTTGCCGGCACGCCGCTCACGGTGTGCGTGTACGATCCCGTGCAGACGCTGCAAGGCACGCCCGTCGGCGGGGTGTGGGACCGGCCGAGCACCTTCGATCCGGACACGATGCCGCTGGGCCCCACGACCTTCTGTTACACGTACACCGACCCGATCACGGCGTGCGACAGCACGCATTGCACCACCGTCACGGTGGAACCCCTTCCCGTGGCGGACTTCAGCCTTGCCGACAGTGCCTGTGTGAACACGCTGGTGAACTTCACCAACAACACCGCCTGCGGATGCACCTGGTCCTGGGACTTCGGCGACCTCGGCCTGCCGGGCACACAGCAGGACCCGCAGCACACGTATGCCGTCACCGGCCTTTACACCGTACAACTGGTGGCCACTTCCGGCGCCGGTTGCAGCGACACCATCACGCACCCGCTGGTCATCACCGAGGCGCCCACGGCGCAGCTCACCTGGGTGGTGGCGGACAGCTGTGGTGACGGCCTGGTGCTTGTGACCAACGACCTGGTGATGGCCAACACCACGCACACCTGGTGGGTGAACGGTGCGGTGGTGAGCGGCGCGGTGCAGCCCGCCTCCTTCACCTTGCCGGGCCCGGTACTGGCCGATACGCTGTACACACTGGTGTATGAGCAGGCCAACTTCTGCGGTGCGGACCGGGACACGTTGATCGTGACACTGCACCCGCTGCCCGTGGCCTCCTTCGGCACCGACCAGCTGATCTACTGCCTGGCGGACACGGTCTTCATCGGCAACGACAGTTACGGTCAGGTGGATTCGGTCTTCTGGCAGCTCGGCGACGGCACGGTCAGCACCAGCGGCACACCCACATGGTACCACCAATACGTGCAGGACAGCACCTGGACGATCACCCTGGAGGCGTACAACGAATGCGGGGCGGACACCAGCAGCTCGAGCGTCACCGTGCTGCCCAACCAGGTGACGGCCTTCTTCAGCACCGACACCGTTATCGGCTGTGCGCCGCTCACCAGCACCTTCACCAACTTCAGTGTGGGCGACACGGCCAGCATCTGGTACTTCGGCGACCCGCTCAACACCACGAGCATCAGCACCAACACCGGCTTCACCTATGCCGACCCCGGCACCTATACCGTGCAGTTGGTGGCCCTGGGCTGTGGAGTGGATACGGCCACCCAGGTGATCGAGGTGCTGGCCCTTCCGGTGGTGGATGCGCTCAGCGACCCTTCGGTATGCCTGGGCGACGCGGTGAGCTTCAGCGCCAGCGGCGCAGGTCTCGTAGGCTTGCTCTGGTCCTTCGGCGACGGGACCTACGACTCGATCCCCAACCCCACGCACACCTATACTGCAGCGGGCACCTACGATGTGATCCTGACGGTGGTGAGCAACATCACGCTGTGTCCTTCGGCGGACACGGTGCAGGTGGAGGTGGTGGTGGCGCCGGTGCTGGCTATGAGCGTGGCGGACACGGTTTTCTGCGTACCGTTCGACCTGGCGTTGAGCGCCGTCGGCACCACGGGCAGCAACCTCGCCTACGTGTGGACCCTGGACGGCGACACGGTTTCGTACAGCCCCAGTCCGTTGCCGCAGCCGGTCACAGTTCCCGGCAGCCAGGTGCTTGCGCTCACCGTGGAGGACCTGCTCACCGGCTGCAGGGACAGCACGGGCTTCACGGTGGTGGGCCTGGAGACGCCGGTGAGCGGCCTGTTGCTGGAGCCCTACGACCCCTGCGGCGATCCCGCCCAACTGGTGGCCACCAGCAACGCCACACCCGCGCAGGCCACCTTGGCCTGGAGCATCGACGGCCAGCCCGCAGGCCAGGGGCCTATGCTGGCCACGGCCTATAGCGTGCCCGGCACGCACACTCTGGCGCTGGTCGCCGAACTGCCCGGCCCTTGCGCGGACACCGCCACCACGACCTTCACCTTGCTGGAGCGTCCGTTGGCCGGGTTCGACACGGGCCCTGCCTGCCTGGGCCAGGCTGTTCCCGTTACCGACGCCAGCAGCAATGCGGTGGCCTGGTGGTGGTACCTCAACGGGGACTTCGTGGGCAATGATCCCGGGGGAAGCGGCATCGTGCCATCCTTCCTGGGCCCCGACACCATCGCCCTGGCGGTGACCAGCCCCGATGGCTGCCGCGACAGCACCTGGGCGGTGGTGGACGTGAACGCCCCGCCGTTGGCCGAACTGTTGGCCGAAGCCCAGGCCGACTGCGAGACCGTGCTGCTCAGCGCCACCTTCGCGCCCAACAGCACCTATGTGTGGTACGTGAACGGGCAGCCATACAGCGAGGAGCGTTCACCCCCGTACTACCTGCCGCCCGATGCCGTGGACGCCGTCCCCTTCACCCTGGTGGTCACGAACGTGGACAGTTGCAGCAGCAGCGATGCGACCACGGTGTACCCGCCGACCTGTGTCCACGTGCCCAACTCGTTCACGGTGAACGGCGACGGTAACAACGAGCTCTTCTTCCCGGTGGTGTACCCGGCGGTGCGCTTCCGCGAGTTCCGCATCTTCGACCGCTGGGGTGAGATGATCCATCGGTGCACGGGCACGGTGGTCCCGTGGGACGGCACGGTGGGGAGCGTGCGCGCGCAGGACGGCGTGTACGTCTGGCAACTGCGGTACGGTGACGGGCACGGGAACGAATTGGAAAAGGTGGGACACGTGACCTTGCTGCGATGAGGAGAGGCCCATGGGTGCGATGGATGCTCGCCGGGGTGTTGACGACCGGTGCGGTGGCATGTTCATCCCCCGACCAAGCGCTTGAGCCAGGGTCGACCAGCGGGAAAGAAGCGATGGTCGATCCCGAACGCCTCGTTCTGGCCGACCCACGGGCCGCTTCCGTCCTTATTGATTCCCTTGAGCGCGAGGCGATGCACGCGTCGGACACGGACGCGCTGACCCTCGCCCGGCTGTGGAGAGCGAGGTGCCTGGTGTTGATCGACCGCTGTGCAGAGGCGTGCGTTCTGTACCGCGCCGTGCTGGATCAGGGTGCAAGAGTGCCACAGCGGAGGGCCGTTGAGGTCGAACTTGCGAAGGCGTTGACCAGGGCGGGCCGTTTTGTTGACGCGGAGGCCCTTTTGGCCGATCTGGACACGGTCGCGCAGGACCGGGATGACAGCATCGCGCAGATCGCTGCGATCAACGCACGCGGTTCGCTGCAGCTCGCCCGGGCCAGGACCGATGCCGGGGTGGCGCAGTACGCACGGGCCTTGGTGCTCGCCGACCGGATGAAGGTGGACACGGTCACACGGATCGCCCTTCTGCTCGATCAGTGCGCAGGATACGCCTCCGCGACGCAATACGATAGCCTGCTCCACCACGCATATACGGTGCGACGACTCGCACGAGCTGCGCGAGACACGCTGGCGGAGCTCACCGCCGAGCTCGACATCGGCCTCGTGCACGCGAACACGGCGCGTGACTATGCGGTGGCGATGGACCACACCACGCGCGCGGCCGTGCTGGCCCGCGCCATGGGGGTTGAGCGGCAGCGGTTGCTCGCCGAGAGCCGGCTCGCGTACATCGGGTGGGATATCTTGAACGACGACGAGGTGCATGTGCGCTGGAGGAGAACGCTGTGGGAGGCCGAACACGGCGGGTTCGAGCAGATCGCCGTGCAGTCCGGCATCCATCTGGGGATGTTCCTGATGAGCCGTGACAGCATTCGGCTCACCACTTGGGGGATCCCGTTCCACACCCGCTTCGATACGGCGCGCGCATTGATCGCCGCTGCCACGGTTCGCGCCACGCGGCTGGGGAACGAAGAGCTTCTCAACGATTGCCTAGGGGCGGCGGCTTCAGTGGAGAATTACGCCGGGGATCCCCGTGCATCGATCCGGATCGAGGAGCAACAACTGACCCTTGCCCGTAAGGGCGGACGGGTACGACAGCTGGTGAACGCCTACCAGGGGATCGGATCGAACCTGATCGCCCTGCGGGAGTGGCGGAAGGCGATCGTCATGCTGGACAGCGGTTTGGTGCTGGCCCGGGCTCACGATATGCTGCAGTCGATGAACACGCTGCATTACCGGCTTTTTTATTGTCACCAGCAGTTGGGTGATCACGCCGCAGCGCTCGGCCATGTGCTGCAGCGGGACACCTTGCGCGACCGGATCGGCGGGGTCGATATGGCGGCGCGGATGGGGGAGCAACTGGCCGGTCATAGAGCACGGCTGGACAGCCTCTCCCATGTCCAGCAGCTCGCCCTGGAGCGCGCCGAGGCACAGGCCCGCTTCGATCGGCAGCGCACCCGCAACCTGGCCGCCCTGGGCGGGGGGGTGTTCCTGCTCGCTGGTGGAGGCGTCGCGTTCGCGCTGGACCGCCGCCGTCGCCAGGCCCGCTTCGCCCAGCGTACCGCCGAGCTCGAGCGCGAAGCCGCGCGCTTCGAGACCCAGGCCCTGCGCAGCCAGATGAACCCGCACTTCATCTTCAACGCGCTCAACTCCATCGCCGGTTATGTGCAGGGCAACGACCCCGACCGCGCCCAGGCCTTCCTGGCCCGCTTCGCGAAGCTGATGCGGGCGGTGCTGGAGAACAGCCGCTTCGCCGAAGTGCCGCTGGCCCGGGACCTGGAGGTGTTGCGCGCCTACATGGACCTGGAGCGCGTGCGGGCGCAGGGCAAGTTCAGCTACACCATCGCCGTGGCGCCGGATGTGGATGCGGAGGCCGTGCTGGTGCCGCCGCTGCTGGCGCAGCCCTTCGTGGAGAACGCGATCTGGCACGGGGTGGCGGGCAAGCAGGGCGAGGGGCACATCGCCGTGCATGTGGAGCGGGCCGATGGGCTGCTGCGCATCCGGGTGGAGGACGACGGTGTGGGCCGACAGATGCGGCGCAGTGCCGTGAGCAAGGAAAAGACCAGTCTGGGCACGGCCATCACGCGCAGTCGGCTGGACCTGGTACGGAAGCAGAAGGGTGCTCCGGCAGGGTTCCGCTACGTGGATGTGCCGGTGGGCACGCGTGTGGAGATCCACCTGCCGCTGGAGCTCGCCGCTTGAACGAGGGGGCGACGGAAGGGCCATCGTGTCTTGTACTTCCTTTGGACGTTTGGTTCACTGAACGGGGATCACGGATCCACGTGGATGGATACGGATGGGCCGTTCTCTTTCAACGATATCGGCCGAAGTCGTCGCAGCTGGCCAGACCTCGGTTCGGATCCGTACGCATCCGCGTTCTTCCGTGGTGCCGACCGCTCCATCGGATGCGCTGGTAGGCGCATGAATGACCCTGTGGGCAACGGGCGGGTCGGCTTGCGGGCGTCGGGGGGGGGCGGTTATCTTCGGGGTCGCCGGAACGTCCGGGCCCGTACCATGACCGCACCGTCCGCCACCGCTGTGATCATCGACGATGAGGCGGCCTGCATCACCGCCCTGCAGGCGATGCTCGCGCGTCGGCATCCTGGGGTCGCCCTTGTCGGCACCGCCGTGGACGTGCCGTCCGGCGTGGCCTTGCTGAAGGAAAAGCGACCGGACCTGCTCTTCCTGGACGTGGAACTGGGTGACATGACCGGTTTCGACCTGTTGAAGGCCATCGCTCCGCTGCGGCCACAGGTGATCTTCACCACGGCGCACGAGAGCTACGCCGTGAAGGCGATCCGCTTCAACGCGCTGGACTACCTGTTGAAGCCCATCGATCCCGAGGAGCTGGACGATGCCGTGAACAAGGCCGTGCGTGAGCGCGGAGGCCACCTGGCAGCGCCGGACCGCATTGCGCCGCTGCTGGGCACCCTGATGAGCGACCGTCAGCTGGCCTTGCCCGACGCGGGCGGACTGGTGGTGTTGCATCTGGACGACATCCTGTACTGCACCAGCGACAACAACTACACCTCGGTGCACGTGCGGGGCGACAAGAAACCCGTGGTGGTGAGCAGGCCGCTGAGCGAGTTCGATGCCTTTCTGGGCGGGCAGGGCTTCGTGCGCATCCACCAGAGCCATCTGATCAACCGCAAGCACATCCGGCGCTACGTGAAGGGTGAGGGCGGCGAGGTGATCATGGGCGATGGCGCCAACCTGCCGGTGAGCCGCCGCCAGAAGGCCGGGCTGATGGAGGCCCTGGAACGGTTGTAGCCCCGCGGCCCCGCCTCCCTTCCGCCGGATCCTCGGTGCACCCCGCCGGATCCTCGATCGCCATGGAAAGGCCGATGGCACCGATGGACTTTTGATCCGCCAACGCACGATCAACCATCAACCCGATCCGCCATGAACACCATTGCCCGCCTGCACAGAACCTGCATCATCGGGGTCCTTTCGGCCCTGTTCATCATCGGCAGCGTTACAGCGCACGCCCAGGCCGAGGGGCTGGATGCGCACATCCGCGAACTCGACCGGCGGATCGCCCAGGCCGCCGCCGAACAGAACTACGCAGCCGCCGCCGGTCTTCAGCGCGATCGCGCCAACTGGGTCGCCCTGAAGGAAGCCATTGCGGACAACGACGCGGTGCGCATCCTCTCCTTGCAGCAGGCCCTTGCGAACCCTTACGTGTACGAGGCCGCAGGCGCAACAGCCCCGGTCGCCGCACCGCGCACCGGCGCAGGCGGGCCTGAGTTCATGCACCAGGTGTACACCCTGGAGGCCGACGGCAGCTACCGGCCTTTGGAGAAGGAGGAGGGCAGCCGGTCGTCCTCCGGCGGCGGTTATGCCGGATTCGGTGGGCGCGTGTCGTCCATGAAGATCCCCGGCGACCGCTCCAACGTGCGCTTTCCCGTGGGCACCACGCCGCGATTCGTGGTGAAGACCTACCCCGGCCAGGACCCCTCGGACCTGATCGAACTGGTGCGTTTCGAGGTGCGCGGTGCCCGCAAGGACCGTTATGTGGACATGAGCAAGAGCAGTCATGCCTTCCACCACCACAGCAGCAGTGAGGTCACCGACAACCGCGTCCGCATCGCCTTCACCAACCTGGGCGACCAGGTGTACGCGATCACCACGGATTCGGCACTGCCTGACGGCGAGTACGCCTTCCTCAACGGCCAGAAGGTGTTCGCCTTCGGGGTGGGGGAGTAGGTGGGCCCATGGACCTTTCCCGGAGCACCGACACCACGTCCATCACATGGAACGACCCGGAACCATGAAAGCGCACCTGCTCACCATCGTGGCCACTGCCGCGCTCACCTCGGCAGGGCTGGCCCAGCATGCCCGCACGGGTAAGAGCGAGTACTACTGGAACAACACCTGGGAATGGCACTACCAACTCGAACACGAGTTCAACGCACAAGGGTTGGAGGTGCAACGCACGAACAGCCAGGTGAGCCTCATCGATTCATCCTTGTTCTTGGTGGCCATCACGCGTCAGGCATATTCCGCTTCCGGGCGGTTGATCTGGCGCACGACCAGGTCCATCGACATGTTCACCCAGCAGCTCAGCATCGGGGACAGCGTGGCCTTTTTGTACGATGCACAGGACTCCCTGGTCAGTACGACGTCGTTCGCGCTGGGTGGTGGTGCCTGGGCGCCTGTGGCGCGTAGCACCTATTGGCGCAATGCCCTGGGCGCGATGGACTCCATCCTGGTGGACACCAACGCGGCGGGCACCTGGGAGCTTGCAGCACGGATGCTCCTTACGTTGAACGCCCAGGGTTGGATCGCGCAGATCCGATACGACAGCCTGGTGAACAACGGATGGCACACCACCGCGGAGCTGGCGATCACCTACGACACCGACGGTCGTCCGGTGCTCACCGAGCTCACGGACCCCACGCCGTCCCCGAACGAGGGCACACGGCAGCAGTATGGCTATGATGCACAGGGACACCTGGACTCGCTGGTCATGTCCACCAAGCTCCCCGGCGGGGCGTGGCACAGCTATTCCTGTGCGGGGTACGATCCGGCGGGGGACGGGCTTCTCCACCTTCGTTCGTATTACAAGCTGGATACGCTGAGCGAAGACTGGATGCATAACGCCCGGATCACTTACGATCCAGCCACCACCATCCGGGAACACTGGACGGCATTGCTTCGGGCCTTCCCCGACCCGGCCACCGATCGGGTGGCGTTGCCGGACCTTGGCGCGGGTGTCGCGGTGGACCTGATCGGGCCGGATGGGCGCCTGATCCCCGGAAGGCGCACCGATGTGCGTGGTGAGCTCGATATCCACGACCTTGCACCCGGTTTGTATGTCGCCCGGGTCATCATGAAGGACGGCGTGCTCGCCACGACCACTTTCCTCAAACATTGAGACCATGGACCTTCGGACACTTCCGCTCTTCGCTGTTCTGATCGCCTCGCCGTGGAGCGCCCGTGCCCAGGAGGCCACTGCCGGCCCGTGGGGCGGCTTCCATGCGGGCGTGCTGCTGGGCCCCTGCCTCGGCAGCGGCAACACCACCGTGGCCAACGGCACCGACGATCGTTCGCAGGTCTTCTGGAACCCGGCGTTCGACAACGGACGCCTGCGCACCGAATACACCCGGCTGATGGTCGGCCCGGTGTTCGGGGTGCAAGGCGGCTACGACCGGCGGATGGGCAACTTCGTGGTGGGGGGATCGCTGGCCCTGATGCGCTCCGCGGCCAAGGCCGAGGAGCATCACCTGCTGAGCGGGACCTCCCTGTGGTCCAGCGTGTCGGAGGAACGCGAGCAGCGCCTCACCTTCCTGGCCCTGATGCGTGCCCGCGCCGGTGTGGTGATCAAGACGCATTGGCTGGCCTACGGCGGACCGGGCCTTTCCTTCGGCGCGGTGCGCTATGAGTACGATATGGATTCGCCCGGCAGCAGCGACTACCACGATGTGGACGAAGGCCGTGTGGCCGTGGGGTGGAACCTGAGCGTGGGTCTGGAGCGCCACATCTGGAAGCAGCTCAGCGCGCACGTGGAGTACGCCTTCAACGGCATGGGCAAGCGTACCTACGCCACCGAGGCCAGCGGTCGTTCGGCCAACTTGGACACGCACTTCGACGTCACCTTCCGCGACCATTACCACACGGTGCTGCTCGGTGCACGTTGGTATTTCCCGATGTGACGGATCGACAGCCAACGTGTTGAACGGCGCCTCTTCGGCGCCGTTCCGCGTTCCACCGGATCCCCGACCAGGCAGGGGAAGCGGGGGGCAGGGTGCTTTCCACCCATCGCGCTCAGCGGAACCTCCGAATTCACTCGTCATCACGAACACGCAAGCCACCCTCCGTCACCTGTTCCGTGATGGCATGCGGTGCACCGCTTCAAGTCCGCGCACAGGAACCCGCCTTCGGCAACGTCGCCGTCCGGGGTGGCACCGGCCGGGGCGTTCGCGTACTTTCGGACGGAGCATCATGTCCAGCCCCGCCCCGCCCCCCGATCCCAGCCCCGTGTACACGCTGGGCAAGCTGGCCCGCGCCGTGCAACGGCAGATCGAGGCGGCCGCCGGGGGGCGGAGCTACTGGGTGCGGGCCGAGGTGGCCGGCCTGAAGGAAAAGGGCCACGCCTACCTGGACCTGGCCGAGGACCGCAACGGCGAACGGGTGGCCGTGATGCGTGCGGTGATCTGGAAGGATAAGCTGGCCCGCATCCGTGCCGAGCTCGGTGCGGATGCCGACGCCATCCTGAAGGAAGGGGTGGAGATCCTCTTCCAGGCCCGCGTGAACTACCACCTGGTCCACGGCTTGAGCCTGACGATCGAAGCGGTGGACCCGACCTTCAATCTGGGCGCACTGGAGCGCCGCAAGCAGGCCACCCTGGCCACCCTGCGGCAGGAGGGCCTGATGGACCTGAACCGCCTGCTGCCCGTGCCGCGCGTGATGCAGCGCATCGCATTGGTGACCTCGACGGGCTCGGCCGCCCATGCCGACTTCACCCGCCACCTGGCCGACAATGAGCACGGCTTCCGTTTCCATGTGCGGGTGTTCAACACGGCCGTACAGGGCGACAATGCGGCCTACGAACTGGGGCGGGCGCTGGCGCGGATCGACGCTTCCCGCTTCGATGTGGTGGTGCTGGTGCGCGGTGGCGGCAGCAAGCTGGACCTGGAGGCCTTCAACGACCTGGACCTGGCGCGGGCGGTGGCGCGCCTGCCCCTGCCGGTGCTCACCGGCATCGGGCACGATGTGGACACCACCGTGCTGGACCACCTGGCCAACCGCGCCTTCAAGACCCCCACCGACGTGGCCGATCACCTGGTGGACCACGCGCAGACCTTCGTCCAGGCACTGCTCGAGCGCATGACCCTGCTGCGCCACCGGGTGCTGAGCTCCTTCGCGCGGCGGCGCACCGTGCTGCTGGCACGTGCCGGACAGCTGGCCCACGCCGCCGGTGCCCGCGTGCGGCGGGAGCGCCGGCTGATGGACACCGCCGTGCAGGTGTTGCGCACCGCACCGTTGCGCCGCGTGCGCCAGGTGGAGCGCACCCGCCTGGAGGACGCCCGTGCGACGCTCGCGCACGACGCCCAGCGTGGCCTGCAAATGCTGGCCATGCAGCTGCGCGGCATGGAGGACGCCCTCGGGCTGCTGCGACCGGAGAAGCTGCTGGTGCGCGGCTTCAGCATTACCCGCCTGCACGGCACCGCGGTGAACGACGCGCACGCCCTTCGGCCCGGCGACGAGGTGGTGACGACCTTTGCGCACGGAAGCGCCCGGAGCACCATCACATCCGTGGATCCCGATGGCTGACGGAACCCTGACCTACGACACGGCCTATGCCGAACTGGAACGCATCATGCAGGACCTGCAGGAGGACCGCATCGGCGTGGACGAGTTGACGGCCAAGGTGAAGCGCGCCGTGGATCTGGTGGCCTTCTGCAACAAGCGGCTGCGGGCCACCGAGGAGGAGGTGGAGGGCATCGTGAAGAAGCTCGGCGAGGGCTGAGGAGCCGCCTACCTTCGCGGGTATGGCGGAGGTGTTCATCGCCCGGGAGGAGCAGGCCGGGCCGGCCATCGTGCGGTGCACGGCCCAGGACCGCATGGAGGTGTACTTCAAACCGGACCTGACCCTGACCGTGGCCGGCATCCGGCACATGCTGGAGGTGCGCCAGCGCATCGGTGCGGCGATGGGCCCGCACAAGGTGCTGGTGCTGTTGCCCGACCTGGTGGACTTCGAGATGGGCATGATCGGCACGGACCACTATGCGCAGGTGCCGCAGCCCAACACCAAGGCGGTGGCCTGGGTGGTGAGCAGCGGGCACAACGCCGCCCTCATGCAGGTGTACATGGCCTACTACCCCGCGCCATTCCCTTCGCAGGTGTTCCTTTCCGAACGGGAGGCGCGGGCCTGGCTGGGTTGGTAGGCGTACGCGTGCCGCCCACAGCCCCCTGTTGATCATCCTCCGGTGTCGCCCTCCGGCGCTCACCCCGGTGCGCTGGACCTTCGCCGCGCTCCCATGAACGATCGTTCCACCGTGCTGCTGCACGAACGCCTGAAGGCCCTGGCCGCCCGCAAAGCCCGCTTCGCGTACGACGTGCGCGGCCACAGCTATGTCACCACCGGCGTGGTGGCGCCCTACGCCCCCGAGAGCGGCCGTGAGGAGGGCGCGGACCTGGGGGCCGTGCTGCGCCATGCCCTGGAGCATGATGGCGTGGTGAGCGGCGTGCGCGGGACCGACGGCCGTGTGCGCTTCACCAGCTGCCGGCTCTTCACCGATGTGCACAATGCGCTCGTCTTCGCCCGGGCGCAGCGCCAGCCGGCGGTGTACAACTGGAACCGGGAGGAGGAGGTGGTGGTGGAAGGCGTGGCCCAGGCGCATTGATCCACCCCGCCCATCGCGGCTTTCGCACCGGCGCCTTCGCCTTCCGCACGATGTCAGGGGCCGTCCGTCCACCCCGGCCTATGTTGTCCGACCATCGGTCCGCCATGCGCCTGAACGTACCCGCCCTCGTGTTGTTGCTCGCCGCCTGCCAGGGCGGCCAACCCGCCACCGAAACCGCCGCCCCGCCCGACCGCGGCCCGCTGGGGCGCGACAACATGGCCTACCGCTGGGCCACGGCGGCCTTGGAGGGCACGGCCAACGACACCGAACGCAATTCGCCCCGCCCCACGGTCACCAGCCGCTTGCTGGCCCTGACCTTCACGGCGCAGTTCGACGCCTGGAGCCGGTACGACAGCGTGGCCGATCCGGTGCATCTCCAGGTGCCCCGGCGCCCGCAGGCCGAGCGCACCCTGGCCAACAAGGAGAAGGCCATCAGCTACGCCATGTGCCGTGCGTTGTGCCTGGCCTATCCGGCGGACAGCGCCCTGTTCCTGGGCCGCCTCAAGGAGTTCGGCTACGACCCGCAGGACCGCAGCCTGGACCCGGCCACGCCACAGGGCATCGGCAACCTGGCCGCACGCAATGTGTTCGAGGCGCGCAAGGACGACGGCAGCAACATGTACGGCACCCACCCGGCCGCCCCTGTGCCCTATGGCGACTACACGCATTACACGCCGGTGAACCCGGTGGAGAGGATGAACGACATCGACCATTGGCAGCCCAAGTACTTCACCCGCGACGACGGCACGAAGTGGGCTCCCGGAGCCCTGACCCCGCACTGGGGCCGGGTGCGGACGTTGATGCTGGACAGCGCGTCCCAGTTCCGCTCGCCGCCGCCGCCGCGCATGGGCGAGCCCAAGCTGGAGGAGGAGGTGCGCCAGGTGGTGGCCGTGCAGGGCTCGCTCACCTTCGCCGAGAAGGCCCTGGTGGAGTTCATGCGCGATGGTCCGCGCAGCGTGCAGCAGGCCGGCCACTGGCTGATCTTCTCCAGGGACGTCAGCGTGCGCGACCAGCACGACCTGGACCGCGACGTGCAGATGTACTTCGTGGTCACCGCCACCGCGATGGACGCCTTCATCGCGTGCTGGGAGACCAAGTTCCACTACGACAGCAGCCGGCCGTTCCAGCAGGTGCACCACCTGATGGGCGATGAGGACATCATCGGCTGGCCGGGTCCGCATCAGGGGCAGGTGAAGATGAAGGGGCGGGACTGGCGGCCCTATTCACCGGCCAGCTTCCTGTGCCCGGCCTTCCCCTCGTACATCAGCGGTCACAGCACTGTGAGCGGCGGCTGCTCCAAGGCGCTGGAGCTGTTCACCGGCAGCGACCGCTACGGCATGGAGGTGCGACTGCTGCCCGGCTGGCTCACCGAGCCCGGCATCACCGCCGACAGCGTCACCCTGAGCTTCCCCACCTTCTCCTCCACGGCCGAGCAGGCCGGATGGAGCCGGGTGCTCGGTGGTTACCACATCCAGTCGGACAACGTGGAGGGCCTGGCCATGGGCCGCAAGGTGGCCGCGGTGACCTACGCCAAGTGCAAGGCCCATATCGACGGGCGCACGGATCCGCAAGGCTGATCGCCGCGCTACAGCCAGGCCAGGTATTTGTCCTCCAGGGCCCGCATGGCCTGCTTCTGCGCCCTGGTCCGGTCGCCGTGGCCCAGCAGGTGCAGCAGGCCGTGCACCATCACACGATGCAGTTCGTGACGGGCGCTGACGCCGAACAGACCGGCGTTCTCCCGGATGCGATCGTAGCTCAGCAGCACATCGCCGCTGGCCCCGTTGCTGCTCTCCACCGGGAAGGTGATCACGTCGGTGTAATCGTCGTGTTGCAGGTAGGTGCGGTTGTAGGCCAGCAGGGCCTTGTCGCCCATGGCCACGAAGCACACGCGGTCGATGCGGCTGCCGTGGTCGGCGGCCACACGCTGCAACCAGCGCCGCAGGCGGGCGCGGTCGCGGAAGGGATCGGGTACGTCCTGGACCTGGAAGGTGACCGGCGGGGCCATCACTCCTTCACCGCGGTGGTGCTGAAGGCCATGGCCACGGTGGCGCCGTTGTCGCTGAAGGCGATGTCGTCGGCCAGTGCCCGCATCAGGAACACGCCGCGGCCGTGCGGTTTCTCGATGTTCTCCGGGTCGGTGGGGTCGGGCAGGTGGTCGTGGTCGAAGCCCGCACCCTGGTCCTTGACCACGAAGACCACGCGGTCGCCGTCCACGTGGTAGCCCACGGTGACCTGCTTGGCGGGGTCCTGGCGGTTGCCGTGGTGGATGGCGTTGTTCACCGCTTCGGTGAGCGCGATCAGGATGTTGCCGTAATGCGACTCGTGCACGTTGAGCCGGCCGCACACGTCATCGATCATCTTCTCCACCAGCGCGATGTTCTCCGCCCGGCTGGGGAAGTCGATCCGCTCGGTGAACTGCACGTCCTCGGTCAGGGCCGTCATCAGCGTGGTTCAGGTGTGTCAAAAGTACCGAAATAGTCGTTCACGCGGTCGCGGTAGTACGGCTTGAGGCCGGCGGGCACCGTGCGCAGCAGTTCGGCCTCGCGGGCCTTGCGCTGCTGGTAGTCGAAGAAGCGGGCGGGGTCCTCGGCGGGCCTGTCGCGGCCCTCGTTGCTGGTGCGTTTCTGGTCCAGCTCGCGTTCGCGTTCGGCCTTCTCAGCCTCCAGCAGGCGGGTCATGATGTCCTGTTGGCGGCGCAGGGTCTCCGGGGTGATGTTCTTGTTGACGATGTCCTTTTCCTGGCGTTCCATCTGCTCGGCGAGCTTGTTGAGGCCGTTGCCGGCGCCGCTGCCGTCCTTGTTGAGCTCCTGGGCCAGGCGCTGCATCTCCTTGCGGATGGCGGCCTGCTCGGCGGCGAGCTGGGCCAGTTGCCGGCTCATGCCGGGGGTCTTGCCGCCCGGGTTCTGCTGCCCGGGTCGCTCCCCCTTCTTGCGGCCTTCCTCCAGGGCCTTGCGCATGGCGTCCAGTTGTTTCTGAAGGGCCTGTTGCTGGGCCTTCATTTTGGCCATGCTGGGTTTCTTGCCCTGGCCGCTGCCCGAGCCGCCGGGTTTGTTGCACTGGCCGTTGCCGGGCATCTGGCTCTGCATCTGTTGCTGCATCTGTTGCAGCGCCTCGTCCAACAGCAGGGCCAGGTTGTTCAGGGCGGTCATGGCCCGCTGCTGGTCATCGGTGGCCATGGCCTTGTGGCGTTCGTTGGCGCGGGCCTCGCCCACATGCTCCAGGGCCTGGTCCATGTGGCCGTTCACGGCGTTCATCTCGCGGTTCACGGTGCCCTGGATCTGGGGCACGCGCTTGCTGAGGGCGAAGAGGCTGTCCTCCACCACCTTGGCGGTGCTGCGCAGTTCGCGCTGCGCGCGGCCCAGTTCCATGAAGCGCGGGTCGCGCACGCCGGTGGCCTGCAGGTCGTCCATCACGCGCTCCTGGTCGAAGCTCAGCTGCACGATGTTCTCCAGCAGCTGACGCAGGGCGTCCATGTCCTCCTCCTGTTGTTGCTGCTGGCCGCTCTGCATGCCGCTCTTCATGGCGAAGGCCATCTGCTTCATCTGGTCGGCGGCGTTCTTCTGGCTCTGGCCGGCCTTCTGGTTCTGTTTCTTCTCCAGCTGTTCGCTGCTCTGCTGCTGCTGCTGCTGGATCTGTTCCTCGGCGGGTGCGGTGTCCGGCAGGTCCAGCGGCTTCTCCAGCTCCTGGTTCTTCTTCTCCAGCTCGTCCACCTGTTCGCGGATGTCGTCGAAGGCCTTGTTCAGGGAATCCTGCCGCTGCTGCAGTTCGTCCTGGTCGTGGTCGCCGGCCTTGGTGTCCTCGGCGAGCTTCTCCTGTTCGTCCGCGAGCTTCTCCAGCTGCTCGGCGATATCCTCGGCACGCTGCTCCACCTCCATCTGTTTGAAGAGCTCCAGGCTGCGGTCCAGCTCCTTCTCGATGTCCTCCTGGCTCAGCTTCATCTCCTCCATCTTGTCCAGCAGCTTCTCCTTGTCCAGCTTGTCGAGCATCTCCTGCATCTGGCGGTAGAGCTCCTTCATCTCGTCGCTGAGCACGTCCTTGAAGAGCTCCTGCAGGCGCTGCTGCTTTTCCAGCAGGCGCTCGTCCATCTGGCGGAACTCCTGCTGCTGCTGTTGCTGCTGGCGCAACTGTTCGGTGGAGCGTTCGATGCTGCGCTCGAGCTGCTTCTGGCGGTCGAGCAGTTTCTGCATGCGCTGCTGGTCCTGCCAGTCGGGCTGTTTCTTGTCCAGCAGGTCGCGGCGCATGCGCTCCAGTTCGCGCTGCAGGTCCTGGGCTTCCTTGATGCCCTGCTTGAGGTCCTGGGCGATGGCGTCGCTCTGCTCGGCACGTTGCTGGGCGAGGGCCTCCAGGGTGGGCGCCTCGAAGACCAGGGTGGCGCTGCGGGTGCGCTTGGCGCCGTGCACGCCGTCGTTGTCCCACACCTCGAACCAGTATTCCACCTTGTCGCCGGGCTGTACGGGCAGGTCGATCAGGTCCCAGGCGTGGAGGAATTCCTGGCGCACCTGGCGGCGGTCCACGGCCAGGTCCTGCACGCCCTCGCGCCGGTCGGCGGGCACGCTGTCGCCGCCCGCGATGAAGCGGTGGTGGAACTGCAGGCGGGTGAGACCGTGGTCGTCGCCGATGGTGCCGCGGAAGTAGCGGCGTTTGAGGGCGGCACTGTCCACACGCTCCTCCACGGCGATGGTGGGGTGCAGGTCGGGCACCACTTCGATGCGGTGGTCCGGAGCGTCGGCCGGGCTGCGGTCGCCGTGGTGGGGCACCATGCGGTAGGTGAGCGGCTCGAGCACGCGTCGGCTGGCGCTGAAGCGGTCGTCGCCGGCGGGTGCCAGGCGGTAGGTGCTGTCGGCGAAGGCCAGGTCCAGGCGTTGGGTGCTGCGTGTGCCGACGCTCCAGGTGATGCGGCTGCCGGCGGGCACGGTGGCGTCGCCGGCGGTGCGCAGTTCCTCCCTGGGCAGACCCAGGTAGGCGGGTGGCTCCACGGTGAGCACCACGTCGAGCACTGCGGGGTCGGGCACCACCTTGAGCAGCAGGTCGCCGCTGTCGAAGCCTTGCGCGGTGAGGTGGAAGGGGGTGTCGCGCCCCACGTTGCGGAAGCGGTGCCGGAAGCGGTCCACGCCCTCCTTCACCAGCGGGATGGAGCGTCCGTCCACCACCACCTCCACCTGTTGGGGCAGCACGGCGCCCTCCACGGCCACCTCCAGCTCGAAGTCCTGTTGCTCGGGCACCTCCAGGGCGGGGTTGCGCACCACGAAGCGGAAGGGGGCCTCGGGGGCGAAGGCGCTGTCGTGCCGGATGAGGCGGCGGGTGGGACCGGTGATGAAGGAGGGGGCGGCGAGCAACAACAACAGCAGCACCATCAACGGAGGCAGGGCGAAGCGCAGATGGCGGACGTTGCGGCGCAGGTCGATGGCGTTGGCGAAGGGGATGGGCTTCAGTTCGCGGCTGCGCTGGGCGATGCTGGCCTCGATGAGGTCGCGGTGGCGGGGATCGTGCGCGGCCTGGTCCTTGAGCTGCAGGGTGTTCAACAGCTTGTCGCGCACTTCGCCGAAGTGCGCCCCGATGATGCGGGCGGCCTCGGCATGGCCGATCACCGGCCCCAGGCGGAAGAGCTTCACCAACGGCCAGGCGATGAAACGCGCCAGCACCGCCGTGGCGGCCAGCAAGTACCCGTAGAAGAGGGCCGTGCGCACGCCGGTGCCGAAGCGGCCCACGTATTCAAGCCCGGTGGCCAGCAGGTAGGCCAGCACCAGCAACCCCACGCTGTACAGGGCCCCGCGCAACAGCTGGTCCTTGTAGTACTTGCGGATGAACGCGTCGAGCTTGGCGATCAGCAGGTCGTGGTCGGAGGCCATCGGCGTTGGCGTGGTGCGCCAAGGGGTAAAGGTACGCGGGTGCACAGGGGGCGGGGCCCACCGTTGGTACACCCCGGGGTGTTAAAAGATCGAAAGGCGGTCGGTGGTTCAGCGCACCACCACGCGCTGCACCCCGCGCACCCCGGCCTTGTCCACCACCTCCAGCACATAGCTGCCCATCGGGGCGCCGCGCAGGTCCACCTCCGCCGGATGGCCCGGAACGAGCGATAGCGTGCGTTCGGCCACCGTCCGGCCGCCCAGGTCCACCAGGCGCAGGTCGCAAGGCCCTCCGGCCAGCCCCTGTGCGACCAGGGTGAAGCGCCCGTCGCTCGGCACGGGGAACACGCGCAGCACCGCGCCGCCCACCGGTTCCACCAGGCCCGTGGTGATCAGGTCCAGGGAGGCTTCCACGGTGCAGCCGTCGCTGGTGGTCACCGTCACGGTGTAGAGGCCGTCCCCCTGGCTGAACACGAAGGCGCCGTCGGCGTTGGGCAGTACCGTGCCGTTGTAGGTCCAGGCGTAGGTGGCGAAGCCGTTCTCGGTGAAGAGCACCCCGCCGTTGTACGCGATGGCGATGGCGGGGCACACCACGACGGTGTCGCTGGTGGCGGTGCAGCCGAAACCGTTGATGCCGGCGGCCCAGTAGCTGCCGGCGCCGGCCGTTTGGATGCAGGGGCCCGTGCCCGGGAGCGTGTCGCCGTTCAGGAACCACAGCACGCTCACCAGGCTGCTGTCGCCCAGGCAGAGCGTTCCGTTCAGCGTGTCGTAGGCCAGGGTCATGTCCGGCACGGCATGCACCACCACCGTGTCCGTGTCCTGGAACACCTGTTGCACGCTCGTGCTCACCACCAGGCTGCCCACCGTGCCGTTCGCGATGCTGAAGGGATAGGTGCCCGCACCGTTCAGCGGGATGTTCCAGGTGCCCAGGGCGTCGTCCTGGCTCACGGGGTCCTCGTCGAAGAAGGCGATGGAGTAGGGGCCGTCGTTCAGCGGCAGGCCCAGGGCGCTCCAGGTGGCGTTGTCCGTGTCGTCCTGCGTACCGCTGGTCACCTGCTGACCGTTGCCGTCGGTGAGCACGAAGTAGAGGTCGGGGCTGCCGGTGCAGCCCACCAAAGGCACGTCGGGCTCTTCCACATCGCCGCACCAGTTGTCGTTCACGCTCACCAGGCTCACCGCGTCCAGGGTGTGGCCGCCGATGGTGGTGGTGAGCGTGGTGGTGTAGCTGCCCGGTTGGGCATAGGTCACCGGGGGTGGGTTGGCGCCGGTGGCGGTCTGCCCACCGCCGAAGTCCCAATCGTATGTGGTGGGGTCGGGGCTGCCGTCGATCAGGGCGGTGTAGGTCACCGTCACCGGTGCACAGCCGGTGCCCGGTGTGAAGCTGAAGCCGGTGTTGCCACCGGTGCCGGGCAGCACATTCAGCAGCACGGCGAAGCTCTCGGGCACGCTCACCTGGAGGCCGTTCACGGACACCTGCGCCAGGATGTCGATGGTGATGCTGTACGTGCCGGCGCCCAGGGCGGTGCCGCAGATGCGTGCGCAGCCGTACTGGGCCTGCTGCGGGTAGTACACGCCGAGGGGGTCGCTGGTCTCGATGGACAGGCCGAAGGGGATGCCGGTGATGCCGGTGATGGTCATCTGTTCGAAGTCCACGGTGAAGCCGGTGCCGGGGTCGGTGAAGGTGGGCGGCAGCCAGAAGGTGAGGTCGGCCTGGTAGGGCACCCCGGCGGTGGCGTCGGGCGGCTGCAGCGGGCAGAGGGTGGGGTAGGCCGGGTTCACCGTGCAGCTGCTGTCGGGCGTGCAGCCCGGGCATTGGCCGCGGGCGTTGATGGTGGCGAGCAGCAGGAACGCAGGCAGAAGGAGGCGCAGCATGGGGCGGGGGTGGTGGGCCAAGATATCCGGAACCACCTTTGTTCCCGCAAGGTTCCGTGGCTATGGCCGCCCGCCGGCCACCGCTTGGTGTTGCGTGGTGCGCGGATGGAAAGTGCGCCAGCTGTGCCAGAACTCCTGGTACGCGGGAACGGGGCTCGCCGGGAGTCCGCCGAGGCCGTGGGCGGCCCTGTGCGCGACGACGGCCGAGAAGGTGCGGTCGTCGTCGTGCAACCGGACGACGATGCTGTCGCCCGCCAGGGTGTCCCCGATGGTGCCGGCCCGCATCAGGGCGTTCCAGTCGTAGGCGCGGGCCAGCCCCTTGTGCACCACGCCCACCACCCAGCTCTTGGGCCGCCAGCTGGCCGTGTCACGACCAACGAGCGGGGAGGGCACGTTGCCCTCGTCGTAGTCCTTCAGCCCCGCATACGCGGCGGTGAACGCCGGATCCGGTCGCATCACCAGGCCTTGAGGATACCGCCGGCCGAAGGCGCCGCGCGTGCATTGTGCGGACGGCACCTCCAGCAGGGTCGAACCCTTAAGGGGGCCGGCGATGCACGCACCCGTGGCCTGTCGCCACCAGCTGCCCGTACGGCTGTCCTCGAACATGGCGTTGAAGTGGTCCATGCCCACCAGGCGGAAGGTCTCCGGCATTCCGTTCACCACCGGGCTGAAGGCACGGCCTGTGCGGCACACGGTGCAATAGGTGACCAGCACGGCCTCGCCGCCGATGGTGTCGAGCACCTGGTGGTGGTAGCCGATGAGCTCGATGGGGTAGGCCCGGGCCTCGCCGTGGCGTTCCACGGCCAGCACGAGGTCGTCCGCCGGGCCGGGGTCCTGCGCCACCGGGGCCATCAGCTTGTTCGCCACGGGCAGGAACATCTTGTCGGCCATGAACCTGAAGTTGAAGAGATAGGCCACGATGCCGGCCAGGGCCAGCGGAATCAGCACGGCCAGGCGGCGCCCCCACCCCCCGTGGCGCAGGTGGTGCAGCGCGGGCCCGGCCACCAGGGCCACCCCGAGCAGGCGCAACCACCACACGTTGCGGTGAAGCCAGTAGGCCATGTCCACCTGCCGCAGGTCGGTGGCCATATCCTCCTGGCTGCCGGGGAAGGGCATGATGAAATACACCCGCAGCACTTCGGGCACGAGGAGCAGGAGCAGGCCGGCGAGGAAGGCGAGGGTGCGCATGGCCCCAAGCTGGTCCGTCCGGTCGTGCCCGCCAGCGGTGCTGTGCCAGCCGTGGCTGCGGCCGTGCGAAGGCCCGCGCTGGATGGACGGGACCCGGCGGGTATCTTCGCCGGCCATGGCGTGGCGCAAGTGGGCGGTGAACCTGATGTTGCTGGCGGGCTCCACCACCCTGGCGGTGCTGGCGGCCGAGTGGGCCTTCCGGCGCATGCTCTTCAGCGATGGGCCCGCCTTCGCCGCCCTGCGCGACGCGAACCTCTACGCCGACTCCTTCAACGAGGCCGACCACTGGAAGCTCTACACCCTCTTCGGTGGCGAGTACCGTCCTCCGGAGGACCCGCACCCGCTGCTGGGCTGGCGCGGCGCGTTCAAGGCCAAGAGCTTGCTGCACGACGATGCGCGGAGCGTGGGCAACAAGCGGCCCGTGCTGCTCTATGGCGACAGTTACGCCCAGTGCATGCCCGAGGTCTCCTGTTTCCAGGACCTGCTCAACAACGACACCCTCTTCAACCGGGGGCACCACCTGCTCAACTACGGGGTGGGCGGCTACGGGGTGGACCAGATCACCCTGTTGTTCGAGCAGACCTTCCTGCGCTACGAGCGGCCCTTCGTGGTGTTCAGCCTGATGGTGAGCGACATGGACCGTTCGCCGCTGGACTGGCGCACCGGGCAGAAGCCCTGGTTCGCGCTGGAAGGCGACGGGCTGCGGCTGCAGGGCGTGCCCATCGATCCCGATCCGGCGCATTACCTGGCCACGCATCCGGTCACCATCAGCTCCTACCTGTGGCGACGCTTCCTGTACAGCCCGGCCAACGTGCTGCCCGCTTGGGCCAACGACCGGTTCAAGGGATGGTCGGCCCACACCCGCCACAAACAGGAGCTCAACACGCGCATCCTGGACCGGGCGATCGAGAGGCTGAAGGCCAGCCGTGTGGACTTCGTGGTGCTCGTGTTCCATTACCTGACGCCGGACCAGCAGGAGTGGATGGTGGGGCGCGAGGACAACTGGCGCGACCGCCTGCTGCGCGAACGGCTGGCCTTCCACCAGGTGCCCTACATCTGGAGCAAGGACCTGATCCTGGCCGATCCGGCCTGGACGGGCGCCAACCTGGAGAAGTACATGCTGCTGGACAACGGTCACCCCACCACTTACTTCAACGGGTTGATCGCCGCCGAGATCCGCAAGGCGGTGCTGGCGCGCGCCGGCAACCACGACCCACGCCGGCCGCTGTTCGCCCCGCCCACGTATGCGGAGATGGCCGAGCGCACCGCCCGGGCCATCCGGCAGGACAGCACCTGGCTGGCCTCCGTGCGGGCGAACGCGGCGCGCAACGGGCAGGCGCTGGAGGACCGCATCACCGAGGAGGCCTGGTTCGTGGTGCGCGAACAGCTCGATGTCACCGGCGAGGCGGTGCGTGCCTACACCCGGCCCTGACCGGCACCCGTTACCTTCGCGCGCCCGTTCCCCCGTGCGCCCCGCCGCCCGGTGGGGCCCGGAGCGACCCCGAGCCGGGCGTCCCGGCCCCACCGCCGAAGCACCAGGGCCCGATGAACCCCTGAACCCATGTCCGTCCGCGTCCGTTTCGCCCCCAGCCCCACCGGCCCCCTGCACATGGGCGGTGTGCGCACGGCCCTTTACAACTACCTGCTGGCTCGCAAACACGGCGGGCAGTTCCTGCTGCGCATCGAGGACACCGACCAGCAGCGCTTCGTGCCGGGCGCCGAGGAGTACATCCGCGAGGCCCTGGACTGGTGCGGACTGACGCCCGATGAGAGCCCCTGGGCCGGAGGGCCGGACGGACCCTACCGCCAGAGCGAACGCAAGGCCATGTACCGGCAATATGCCGAGCAGCTCATCGCCGCCGACAAGGCCTACTATGCCTTCGACACGCCCGAGGAACTGGAGGCCATGCGTGCCCGGCTCCTGGCCGCAGGAGTGGCCGCACCGGCGTACAACGCCGTGACCCGGGAGCACATGAAGAACTCGCTCACCCTGAGCACCGACGAGGTGAAGGCCCGCCTGGCCGGCGGTGAGCCTTACGTGGTGCGCCTCAAGGTGCCCCGGCATCAGGAGGTGCGCTTCGAGGACCTGATCCGCGGCTGGGTGGTGGTGCACAGCGCCCACATCGACGACAAGGTGCTGTTCAAGAGCGACGGCATGCCCACCTACCACCTGGCCAACATCGTGGACGACCGGCTGATGCGCATCACCCACGTGGTGCGTGGTGAGGAGTGGCTGCCCAGCGCGCCGTTGCACGTGCTGCTCTACGAAGCCTTCGGCTGGGAGCGCCCCGCCTTCGCCCACCTGCCGCTTATCCTGAAGCCCGACGGCAACGGCAAGCTCAGCAAGCGCGATGGCGACCGCCTGGGCTTCCCGGTGTTCCCGCTGGACTGGACGGACCCCGCCACCGGCGAGCGCAGCAGCGGCTACCGCGAACGCGGGTACAGCCCCGAGGCCTTCGTGAACATGCTGGCCCTGCTGGGCTGGAACCCCGGCGGCGACCGCGAGTTGATGAGCCTGGCCGAGATGACGGAGCTCTTCGCCCTGGACCGGGTGCACAAGGGCGGCGCCCGCTTCGATCCCGAGAAGACCCGCTGGTTCAACCAGCAATACCTGCGCCGGGAGCCCGATGCGGTGCTCGGCGAACAGCTGCGGGCAAGGCTGAAAACCGTGAAGGGCATCGACAGCACCCCCGAGCGTGCCGCACGTGCCGCTGCCCTGCTGAAGGACCGCGCCACCTTCGTGGACGACATGCTCGAGGGCCTGTACCTGTTCACCACCGGCTCGCCCCTGCCGGGCAATGCCGAGGCCGAGGCCGAGCTGCGCAAACGCTGGCGGCCCGAAGCCGCCCCCGCCCTGGAGGCCTACACCGCCAGGCTGGAGGGCATGGACCGCCCCGCCGCGGCCGAGCTGGAGACCGCCTTCAACGAGGTGCTGGCCGCCCACGGCCTGAAAGTGGGCCAGGTGATGCCGCTCTACCGCCTGTTCGTGGCCGGCCGCATGCAGGGCCCGGGCATGTTCGACGTCAGCGCCCTGCTGGGCACGCAAGAGGTGGCCGCAAGGCTGCGGGCCGGAATGGAACACTGCCGCGCATGGGCCTGATCGAGGTGAACGGCATCCGGGTCTTCGCCTACCACGGCTGCCTGGAGGAGGAGGCCCGCATCGGCACGCGCTACCGGGTGGACGTGCACGTGGAGGGCGACCTGACGCGCGCCGAGCACAGCGATGCCCTGGACGACACCATCGACTACGGACGGATCACCGCCCTGGTGAAGGGGACCATGGCCGTGCGCAGCCGCCTGATCGAGCATGTGTGCCGCCGTGTGCTCGACGCCCTGCGGCAGGAGTGGCCCGGCCCCTACCGCTGGCGGGTGCGGGTGGAAAAGGAGGCCCCCCCGGTGAACGGGGACGTGGACCATGTGGCTTACACCCTCGAGGGTTAGCCCGCCTCGCGCCCATCGCCTATCTTCGCGGCCGCCCGTTCGTGGGCAGCACCGGGTCACGTGGCCGAGTGGCTAGGCAGAGGTCTGCAAAACCTCGTACAGCGGTTCGACTCCGCTCGTGACCTCCCCAGGATCCCCCGCGCACGGGGGATCCTGCTTTTCGGCCCGTGGCTACCTTGGGCCGTGCAACGATCCGGCCCTTCCCGCGTTAGGTGAGCGCCGTTCCCGCCCCATGAGCCCGTCCCTCCTTCCGCTGCACCTGTCCTGGCCCTTGGCCGCGCTGCTCGCCGCGCTGCCCTCCCTGCCCGCTGCGGCCCAACTGGCCATCGGGGAGTGGCGCGACCACTTCCCCTACCGCCAGGCCGTGGCCGTGACCGAGGGGGCGGGCAGGGCCTGGTGCGCCACGCGCAACGCCGTGTTCGCCTACCACCGCCCCAGCGGGGAAACGGAACGCTTCACCAAGGTGAACGCGCTGAGCGACGTGGATGTGAGCATGCTGGGCTACAACCACGCGGTGGGGGGGCTGCTGGTGGGCTACCGCAACGGCAACCTCGACCTGTTGCGCGGCGGCACGGCCAGCAACCTGAGCGACATCAAGCGCAGCAACATCATCGGGGACAAGGGCATCTACGACATCCATTTCGAGGGGCCGCTGGCCTACCTGTCCTGCGGCTTCGGCATCGTGGTGGTGGACCTGGAGGCCCTGGAGGTGCGCGACACCTGGTTCATCGCCCCGGGCGGCACCCAGGTGAAGGTGAACGACGTGACCTTCGTGGGCGACACCATCTATGCGGCCACCAACGCCGGCCTCTTCGCCGCCTACCGCTACGCGCCCAACCTGGCGGCGTTCACCTCCTGGCAGCAACGCACCGAACTGCCCGTGCCCAACGGCCCCTTCAACGCCGTGGGCGAGGTGGGCGGCAAGCTGGTGGTGAACTACCACGACGCAGGCGCCACCGACCGCGACACCCTGTATTACCGCGAGGCCGGGACGTGGCAGCGGCTCTCCCACGCCTTCGGGCGCCAGAACCTGGACGTGGCCACCACGACCGACGGTTCGGCACTGCTCCTGAGCCAGCCCGATGCGGTGACGCGGTACGACGGCGCGCTGGCCTATGTCGGCGTGTACTCCGGATACGATGGCAACCTGCCGATGACGCCCGCCATGGCCATCCCGGCGCTGGACGGCACGGGCATCTGGGTGGCCGACCGCACGCAGGGGCTGGTGTTCCAGACCGCCGGCATCTCCGGCATCCCGGTGTATCCACCCGGGCCCAGCACCAGTTCCGCGCAGCGCATGTCGGCCGCCAAAGGGGGGCTCTACGTGGTCACCGGCGGGGTGCAGGGCAACTGGAGCAACCAGTTCCGCAAGGAAGGGGTGCATCGTTTCCTGGGCGGGCAATGGTCCACCACCGACAAGAGCAATGACCCGCTGATGCTCACGGGCGCCAACACCTACGGAGGGGCGATCAACGACTTCATGGCCGTGGCCACCGACCCGGAGGATGCGGACCATGCCTTCGTGGGCTCCTGGGAGGAAGGCGTGCTGGAACTGCGCGGCGGCGCGGTGCAGACCATATACAACGCCGACAACAGCAGCCTGCAGGTGAACCCGATGTTCGGGGCCGACAACGGGGTGCAGGTGGCCGGCATGGCTTTCGACAGCAACGGCGACCTGTGGGTCACCAACAGCAATTGCACGGCACCCATCAGCGTGCGCACGGCCGGCGGCACCTGGCGGTCCTTCGCCCCGGGGTCCGTGCTCAACAACAACACCCTGCTGAGCGACATCCTTCCCGCGCGGGAAAGCCGCCTCAAGTGGGTGATCCGCCCGCGCAGCAACGGCATGCTCGTGTTCACCGACAACGGCACGCTGAGCGACCCCGGCGACGACCAGTACAAGGTGCTCACCACCGCCGAAGGGAATGGTGGGCTGCCCTCGATGGACGTCTTCAGCATGGCCGAGGACCACGACGGCGAGATCTGGATCGGCACCGGCAAGGGCGTGGCCGTGTTCTACATGCCCGATGCGGTCTTCAGCGGGAACGACTTCGACTGCCAGCAGATCCTGATCGAGCAGGGGGGCAACGTGCAGATCCTGCTGGAGACCGAGGCGGTGAGCGCCATCGCCGTGGATGGCGCCGACCGCAAATGGCTCGGCACCCAGAGCAGCGGCGTCTTCCTCGTTTCGCCCGACGGCACCGAGCAGTTGCTGCATTTCACGGCCGAGGACAGTCCCCTGCCCAGCAACAACATCACCAGCCTGGCCATCGACGGGGAGAGCGGCGAGGTGTTCATCGGCACCGACCAGGGCATCGTGAGCTTCCGCGGCACGGCCACCGAGGGCGGCTTGTCCAACGCCTGCGCCAAGGTGTTCCCCAACCCGGTGCGCGAGACCTACAGCGGCCCCATCGCCATCAGTGGCCTGGTGCGCGACAGCGACGTGAAGGTGACCGACGTGGCCGGCAACCTGGTGTACCACACCATCTCCGACGGGGGGCAGGCCATCTGGCCCGGCACCGACATGAACGGCAACCGGGTGAGCACGGGCGTGTACCTGGTGTTCGCCTCCGACGCCGAGGGCAACACCAAGTGCAACACCAAGGTGCTGGTGCTGCGCTGAGGGTGCCATGCTGCATACGGTCCACGCCCTGGTGCTGCGCACCGTACGGCACACCGACAGCACCGTGGTGCTGAAGGCCTACACCGATGCCTTCGGGCTGCGCGGCTACCTGGTGCGGCTGCCCAAGGGGTCGCGGCGTGCGGGACGCGTGGCGCTGCTGCAGCCGCTCCAACGGCTGGAGCTGGTGGTGGACGAACGCGCCGACCGCGACCTGCACCAGGTGCGCGAGCTGCGCCTGCACCGGCCCTACCTGCGCGTGCCGGGCGACCCCCTGCGCACCGCCCTGCTGCTGTTCCTTCAGGAGCTGCTGGCGCGCACCTTGCGTGAGGAGGCCGGCGACCCCGGGCTCTGGTCCTTCCTCCAGGAAGCGCTGCACCTGTTGGACACGGCCGAAGAGGTGCGCGACCTGCCCGTGCGCTTCCTGCTGGGCTACGCCACCGCACTGGGGTTCGCTCCGGCGCCGCCCGATGGAGCGGAACCCTACTTCGACCTGGTGGAGGGGCGCTTCACCAACGACCTGCCGTTGCACGCCCAGGCCATCACCCCGCCGCTCACCGCGCTCTTCGCGGCATGGCTGCCCGGCCCGCTGGACGCACCCGCGCCGCAGGCCATGCGACCCGGCCAGCGCCGCGAGCTGCTCGACCTGCTGCTGCGCTACGTGCGCCTGCATGTGCCCGGCGCGCCGGAGCTGCGCTCGCCCGACGTGCTCCACCAGGCACTTGGCTGACCCGCAGGTAACTTCGGCCCCCCGACCAAGGACCATGGCCCACCGCCCGCTTACACCCCTGGTGTGCCTGCTGGCCATGGCCGCCTGCACCGACGCACCGACCCGGATGACCGCCTCCCGACCGCCTTCCGCCGAGCGCGTGCCGCACGCCATCACCGCCCACGGCCACACCCGCCAGGACCCCTACTTCTGGATGCGGCTCACCGAGGCGCAGCGCGAAGCGGCCACGCCCGATGACCATGCCCGCCGCGTGATCGCCCACCTGGAGGCCGAGAACGCGTACACCGCCGCCATGCTCGCTCCGGTGGACGGCCTGCGCGAGGACCTGTTCAAGGAAATGCGGGCCCGCATCAAGGAGACCGACCTGAGCGTGCCGTACCGCGAGAACGGGTACTGGTACAACCACCGCTACGAAGAGGGCCGGGAATACGCCATCCACATGCGCGCGCCCGTGGGCACCGACCGCGACCGCGTGCCCGAGGTGTTCACCGACATCTTCGACGAGAACACGATGGCCCAGGGCAGCGAGTACTTCGACCTGGGCGACTACGAGCCGAGCCCGGACAACCGGCTGGCGGCCTACAGCGTGGACACGGTGGGCCGGCGCCAGTACCTGATCCGCTTCCGCGACCTCGCCACCGGCCAGGACCTGCCCGATGCCATCGCCCGCACCGATGGCGGCGGAGCCTGGGCCGACGACAAGACCTTCTTCTACACCCGGAAGGACCGCACCCTGCGCAGCTACAAAGTGTTCCGCCATGTGCTGGGCACCGATCCCGCGCAGGATGTGGAGGTCTTCCACGAGAAGGATCCCGCCTTCAGCTGCGAGGTGTACCGCAGCCGCAGCGACCGCTACGTGATCATCACCACCGAGAGCACCCTCTCCAGCGAGCACTGGCTGCTGCCGGTGGACCGGCCGTTGGACGCGTTCACCCCCTTCCTGCCGCGCGGGCCCGAGCACGAGCACAGCATCTTCCACGTTCCCCCGCACGACGGAACGCCCGGGCACTGGTACATCCTCACCAACCGGGAGGCGCGCAACTTCCGCCTGATGCGCTGCGCCGAGGCGGACCACGCCCACATGGAGCGTTGGACCGAAGTGCTGGCCCACCGCGAGGATGTGCTGCTGGAGGACGTGGACCTGTTCCGCGACCACCTGGTGGTGAGCGAACGGCGCGATGGCCTCACCCACCTGCGGGTGCGGCGGCTCAGCACGGGCGAAGAACACGAGATCGCCTTCCACGATCCGGCCTACGTCACCTACACGGGCACCAATCCGGAGTGGGACACGCACCTGCTGCGCTACGGCTACGCCAGCCTCACCACGCCCAGTGGGGTGTACCAGCACGACATGCGCGCCCGCACCGATACGTTGCTCAAGCAGCAGGAAGTGCTGGGCACCTTCCATGCGGACGACTACGTCAGCGAGCGCATCCGGGCCACGGCCGGGGACGGCACGCAGGTGCCCATGAGCCTGGTGTACCGCAAGGGCACGGCACGCGACGGCACGGCGCCCACACTGCTCTACGGTTACGGCAGCTACGGCATCAGCGTGGAGCCCACCTTCAGCAGCGCACGCCTCAGCCTGCTGGACCGCGGCTTCGTGTTCGCCATCGCCCACGTGCGCGGCGGCGAGGAGCTGGGCCGCGCCTGGTACGAGCATGGGCGCATGGAGCACAAGATGAACACCTTCACCGACTTCATCGCCTGTGCCGAGCACCTGGTGAAGGAGCGTTACGCCGACCCCGCCCGCCTGTTCGCCATGGGTGGCAGCGCGGGCGGCCTGCTCATGGGCGCGGTGGCCAACCTGCGGCCCGATCTCTGGAAGGGCATCGTGGCCGAAGTGCCCTTCGTGGACGTGGTGACCACCATGCTGGACGACAGCATCCCGCTCACCACCGGTGAGTTCGACGAGTGGGGCGACCCCAAGGAGGAGCCGGCCTACCGGCGCATGCTCGCCTATTCGCCGTACGACAACGTGAAGGACGCCGCCTACCCGGCGATGCTGATCACCACGGGCTTCCACGACAGCCAGGTGCAGTACTGGGAGCCGGCCAAGTGGGCGGCGCGTTTGCGCGACCATCAGCGCGGCGATGCACCGATCCTGCTGCACACCAACATGGATGCGGGCCACGGCGGGGCCAGCGGGCGTTTCGAGCGCCTGCGCGAGGTGGCCCTGGACTATGCGTTCCTGCTGTGGCAGGCCGGGCTTGCCGGGGGTGCGCCGTGACCGTCCGCCTCAGATGGCGATGCGCTCGGCATGCACGATCTCCTCGGGCACCATCGGGATCACCGAGACGGGCTGCTGCGGGTCGCGCTGGAAGCGCTCGTAGTCGTGCACGCTGGCGAAGAAGATGCGCTGCGCACCACCGCTGTCCACCTCCCACACCACGCCGAAGACCTCCTTGCCCGAGCGCAGCTTGAAGCGGCAGTGCTTGTGGTAGAGCTCGCGGATGTCGGGGCGTTCCATGGGGTGGTGGGACACCCTAAAAGTAGCGCGAGCCGCAGGGGTCGGGGCGTGCGATTTTTGAACAGGGGCGTTCATCCTGTTGAAAAAACGCGACAGCGACAATGGCTATTGCCTGGCCTTCAAGCACGTGTGCCGGTCAGCCTGGTTGCTTGGCCACTTTGATCTTCTTGCCCGGGGACAGATGCCGTGTGCTGAGCCCTTGGTTGAGCCGCTTGATGTCCTCCACGGTAACCCCGGGATAGCGTTGGGCGATGCCCCACAAAGTGTCGCCCGGCTGCACCGTGTGGTAGATGTAATCCTCCACCGCCGGCTTGGGTGTCGCGTCGGCCTGTGCGGGCCGTGCCGGGGGAGGGGCCTGCTGGGCCTGTGCGGTCGCCGGGCGTTCGATGCGCAGCCGCTGCCCGGGGCTGATGCGGTCGCCGCGCAGATCGTTCCATGCCTTCAGCTGCGCCACGGTGACCCCATGGCGCGAGGCGATCAGCCCGAGGGATTCGCCACGGCGCACCACATGGGTGCGCACCACGAGCTCTTGTGGAACGGCCGCGGCGGCTTGCGGCGCCACAGGCGTGGCCATGCCGGCCAGGTAGCGGAAACGCAGGCTGTCCTCACGCTCCAGGAAGGCACCCACCACGTCGCGCGGCAGGTACAGCGTGGCGGGTTGGTCCGGGTCGGGCACGAAGCCCTGCTTGTACACCGGGTTCAGCTCGCGCAGCATGGTCTCGTCCGAACCCGTGAAGCGCGCCAGGTCCGCCAGGGTCAGGGGATAGCACACCTGCACGGTGTCCACCTCGTAGGCGCAGAAGTTGGGCGCGATGGGGTAGAGGTTGTGGTCGGCGGCGTGCTCGAAGATGTAGTTGACGGCGATGAAGGCGGGTACGTAGCCGCGCGTCTCCCGCGGCAGGTGGTCGTACACCGCCCAGTAATCCATGCGGCCGCCGCTGCGGCGGATGGCCTTGTTCACGTTGCCGGGCCCGCAGTTGTACGCGGCCAGGGCCATCTCCCAGTCGCCGAAGACGCGGTGCAGGTCCTTCAGGTAGCGGCAGGCGGCCTCGGTGCTCTTGTACACGTCGCTGCGCTCGTCCACGTAGCTGTCCACGCGCAGGCCATAGAGCTTGCCGGTGCCCACGATGAACTGCCAGAGGCCCACGGCGGCGGCGCGGCTGCGGGCGCCGGGATGCAGGGCGCTCTCCACCACGGCCAGGTACTTCAGCTCGTGCGGCAGGCCATGGCGCTCCAGGGCCTCCTCGAACACCGGGAAGTAGAGCTGGGCCAGGCCGAGCATGCGGCTGGTCTGTTCGCGTTTGCGCACGGCGTAGAGGTCGATGTACGACTGCACCACGGTGTTGTACGTGAGGGCGAAGGGGGTGCGGTGGTCCAGTACCGTGAGGCGCCGGCGCATCTCCTCGGCCGGATAGGCCGGCACCATTTCGGCCGTGAAGCCGTGGACGTTCAACGTGGCGGTATCGGCCGTGAAGCTGTCGTTCATCACCCAGGGCAGGTGGGCCAGGTCGTCCAAGCGTTGCAGCACCGGGTCGTCGGCGGGCAGTGGGGCAGCGTCCTGGGCCGGTTGGGCGGCGCTCGCCAGGGGCAGGGCCACGCACAGCAGCAGGGCGGTGGCGGGTCCCGTCGGAAGGCGGAAGGCGTTCATGGTCAAGGACAAAGTAAGGTTAATACGCAAGGCGCCCCGGCTTGTTATGCGGGCCGGTCGTCCACGATGCGCTGTGAATGGCACAAGGACCGGGCCGGAAGCCTCCCTCAGGCCCGCTCCTTGCGCTCCTTCTCGCGCTTCTGCGGCTGCAGGGGGTTGGCGCCGACGGTCTTGAAGTGCTCGCGGGCGCGCAACACGTCCACGGCGAGCCACACCGCATGACGGAAGCTGCCCTCGTCGGCCACGCCCTGGCCGGCGATGTCCAGCCCGGTGCCGTGGTCGGGGCTGGTGCGCACGATGGGCAGGCCGGCCGTGTAGTTGACCCCATGGCCGAAGCTCAACGCCTTGAAGGGCGCGAGCCCCTGGTCGTGGTACATGGCCAGCACGCCGTCGAAATGCCGGTAGGCACCGCTCCCGAAGAAGCCGTCGGCCGCGTAGGGGCCCATGGCGGCGATGCCCTCGGCCGCCAGCTGGCGCACGGCGGGCAGGATCCGCTCGCGGTCCTCGCTGCCCAGGGCGCCGCCGTCGCCCGCATGCGGGTTGAGGCCCAGCACGGCCAGGCGCGGGGTCACGATGCCGAAGTCGCGCAGCAGGCTCTGGTGGAAGAGCTTCGCCTTGGCCACGATCCGCTCGGTGGTGATGGCGGTGGCCACGTCCTTCAGCGGGATGTGGCCGGTGACGGTGCCCACGCGCAGGCCGTCGGCCACCAGCACCATCAGCACCTGGTCCACCCCGGCCACGTGGGCCAGGTACTCGGTGTGCCCGGGATGGGCGAAACCGGCGGCGGCCATGCTGTGCTTGTCGATGGGGGCGGTGACCAGCACGTCGGTCTTGCCGGCGGCGAGGTCCTGCGTGGCGGCCTCCAGGCTGCGGATGGCGTAGGCGGCCAGTGGTCCGCTGGGGCGGCCCAGCTCCAGCGGCAGCTCATCGTCCCAGAGGTTCACCAGGTTCAGCTTGCGGGGCAGCGCGTCGGCCGCATCGTTCACCCGGTGGAACTGCACCTCCTCCAGGCCGAGCTGCTTGCGGTGCAGGCTCACGGCCTTGGCCGAAGCATAGAGCACGGGTGTCAGTTCCTGGAGCATGCGGGCGTCCTCGAAGGTCTTCAACACCACCTCGATGCCGATGCCCTGCAGGTCGCCACAGCTGATGCCCACGCGGACGGGGCGGCGTTCGGTGCTCATGCCTTGGCGCGGCGTTGGAGGAACTCCACCAGCAGGCGCACACCGGTGCCGGTGCCGCCCTTGGGGCGGTAGCCGTCGCGGCGGGTGAGGAAGGCCGGCCCGGCGATGTCCAGGTGGATGTAGGGCCGGGTGGTGAACCGCGCCAGGAACTTGCCGGCGGTGATCATGCCCGCGCTGTCGCCGCCCAGGTTCTTCAGGTCCGCGATGTCGCTGTCGAGCTCGCGGTCGTATTCCTTCCAGAAGGGGAAGTGGGCGATGCGCTCGTGCACCTGGTCGCCGGCGGCCTTCAGGCGGTCGAACACCGCATCGTCGGCGGTGCCCATGGCCACGATGCCCTGGGTGCCGATGGCGCGGGCGGCGGCGCCCGTGAGGGTGGCCACCGTGATGATGGTCTCGGCGCCGTACGGTTCGGCGTAGCTCAACGCATCGGCCAGCAGCATGCGGCCCTCGGCGTCGCTGTTCATCACCTCCACGGTGAGGCCGTTGTGCATGCGCACCACGTCGCCCGGGGCGAAGGCGTTGCCGCCGGGCCGGTTGTCGGTGGCGGGCACCAGGGCCACCACGTGCACGGGCAGTTCCAGCAGGGCGGCGGCGGCGATGGCCCCGGCCACGCAGGCCCCGCCGGCCATGTCGCACTTCATGTGGTCCATGCTGTTGGGCGTGGGCTTAAGGCTCAGGCCGCCCGTGTCGTACACCACGCCCTTGCCCACCAGCACGATGGGCTTGGCGTTGACGGCCTTCCGGGGTTTGTGCTCCAGGATGCTGAAGGTGGGCGGGTCCACGCTGCCCTTGTTGACGGCCAGCAGGCCGCCCATGCCCATGGCCTCGATCTGCGCCTTGTCCAGCATCTGGTACTTCACCCCGGCGTTGCGGCACAGGGTGCGCAGTTCGCTGGCCAGCTGCACGGCGTTCAGGGCGCTGGCCGGCTCGTTCACCAGGTCGCGCACGGCGCCCACGACGCCCACCAGGTCGTTGAGGCGGTCCACGGTGCGGCGGTCGATGTCCGGATGCACGATGCGGATGCGCTTGAGGGCCACGGGGGCCTTGCCGGTCTTGTACTTGCCGAAGGCATAGGCGCCCAGGGCGATGCCCTCGGCCAGGGCCAGCAACAGGTCGGTGTCGTCGTGCAGGCCCACCAGCTGGGCCTCGGTGCGTTTGGCGGCGGCCAGGCGCTCGGCCATCAGGGCGCCGGCGCGGCGGGCGTTCTCCAGCACTTCGGGCCGGGGGGCTTTGGCGGGGTCGTGGGCGAGCACCAGGCGGCCGCTCACGTCCACGGCCGCCAGGCCGTCCTCCTGGCCGAGCTGGCTGCCCAGGTAGTGCTGGTCCGCACGGTCGAGCTCCAGCTCGCGCAACCGGGCCTTGCCGGCCACCAGGGCCAGGGTGTCGGCGCCGCCGGTCGGCTTGGACGCCTTCTCGAAGGTGATCATGGGGCGGTGAAGGCCGCAGGAAGGCGGCCCGGCCAAAGATAGCCAGCCCCGGCACCCCCCTCCGGCCGTGCAACAGGTGCCGCCCTTGCGCGTTCCATTCCCACCGGCCGTGGCTTTGCTCCGCATGCCGGGCCGAAATGGCGAACTTTGCACGATGATGCCCCGCCTGCGCCCGTTCCTGACCCTGCTGGCCCTGCTGGCCGCCTTCGGCGCACGGGCCACGCACAACCGCGCCGGCGAGATCGTGTACTGCGTGGACCCTGACAACCCGCTGCGGTACTTCGTGCAGATCATCACCCACTCGAAGACCAGCGCCCCGGCCGACCGGCCCGAGCTGGAGATCTTCTGGGGCGACGGCTCCAGCGACACCCTGCCGCGCGTGTCCATCACCGCCATCATCGGTGCCGACGCCCAGCGCAACGTGTACGAGGGTGTGCACGTGTACAACGGCCCGGGCCAGTACATCCTGAGCTTCGAGGACCCCAACCGCAACGAGGGGGTGCTCAACATCCCCAACTCGGTGAACCAGACCTTCTGCGTGAAGTCGATGCTCACCATCGGCCCGCTCACCGGGGGCAACTGCAGCGTGAACTTCCTCAACAGCCCGTTGCAGGACGCCTGCCTCAACACGCTGTGGGCGCACAACTCGGTGGCCTTCGATGCCGACGGCGACAGCCTGAGCTACGAGCTGCTGGTGTGCGCGGGCGTGGGCTGCGATCCCATCGCCGGCTACGTGTACCCCGACGCGGTGGCCCCCGCCGCCGATGTCTTCCTGATCGACGGGCTCAACGGCACCCTGTTCTGGGATTCGCCGCAACTGGCCGGGGAGTATAACATCGCCTTCCGGGTGCGGGAGTGGCGCAAGGTGAACGGGATCCCCTACGAAGTGGGCTGGGTGGTGCGCGACATGCAGGTGACCGTGGGCCCGTGCAGTAACCAGCCGCCGGTGGTGGACCCGGTCGCGGACACGTGCGTGGTGGCGGGCACGGTGCTCACCGTGGACGTGCAGGCCAGCGATCCCGATGCGGCGCAGAACGTGACCCTCACGGCCTTGGGCGGCCCCATGGTGCTGCAACAAAGCCCGGCCACCTTCCAGGCCGGTCCTCCGGACAACCCGGTGAGCGGCGTCTTCACTTGGAGCACGGCCTGCGCCCACGTGCGGCTGCAACCCTACCAGGTGGTGTTCCGCGCCAGCGACAACGGCACCCCGGTGGTGCTGGAGGACTATGAGCCGATGAACATCACCGTGGTGGCGCCCGCGCCGCAGAACCCCACGGCCGCACCGTTGGTGGACGCCATCCAGGTGGGCTGGGACGCCAGCGTGTGCACCAACGCGGCGGGCTACCGCATCCACCGGCGGGCGGGCCCCTTCCCCTTCACCCCCGCGCATTGCGAAACGGGCGTGCCGGCCTACACCGGCTATCAGCTCATCGGCACCGTGGCGGGCAGCGGCACCACCACCTTCACCGATGACCAGGTGCTCTTCGGCGTGCAGTACTGCTACCGCATCACGGCCTACTTCGCCGACGGGGCCGAGAGCTACGCCAGCACGGAGGTCTGCGCCTTCCTGGAGCGCACCGTGCCGCTGATCACCAAGGTGAGCGTGGGCCTCACCGACGGCACGGCCGGCCGGGACACCGTGCACTGGACCAATGCCCTGGAGCTGGACACCGTGGCGCACCCGGGGCCCTACCTGTTCAAGCTGTACCGCGGCGACGGCTTCGGCAACGCCGGCACCCTGGTGCATACCAGCGCAACGCATCCCTTCCTGCGGCACCCGGACACGACCTTCGTGGACAACGGCCTCAACACCGCGGGCCAACCGCACACCTACCGCGTGGAGCTGCACGGCTCGGGGGGCGCGGTGCGCATCGGCAGCAGCGACCCCGCCTCGAGCGTGTACCTGAGCCTGGCGCCGGACGATGAGCGCATCGACCTGAGCTGGCAGGCCGCCGTGCCGTGGACGAACACGAGCCATGCCGTGGACCGCTTCGACGGCACGCAATGGGTGCAGATCGCCACCACCACCGCACCGCTGTACACGGACACCGGCCTGGTGAACGGGCGGACCTACTGCTACCGCGTGCGCACCAGCGGCGCCTACGGCGATCCTTCCGTCATCGCGCCCTTGACCAACCACAGCCAGGAGGCCTGCGCCGAACCCGTGGACCTGACGCCGCCCTGCGCCCCCACCCTCGTGCTGGAGAGCGATTGCGAGCAGCCGTTGAACGCCCTGGCCTGGAACAACCCCGACAACAGTTGTGCGGACGACACCTGGTCCTACACCATCTGGTTCACCGACTCGCTCGGCGGCACCCTGGTGCCCATCGCCACCCTCTTCGGCGCCACGGACACCACCTTCACCCACGTGAACGGCAACAGCGTGGCGGGCTGCTATGCGGTGACGGCCACGGACAGCGTGGGCAACGAGAGCCTGCTGAGCGATACGCTGTGCGCGGACAACTGCCCGCTGTACACCCTGCCCAACGTGTACACGCCCAACGGCGACCGCACCAACGACCGCTTCATCCCCTTCCCCTACCGCGGGGTGGAGCGCATCGCGCTGCAGGTGTTCAACCGGTGGGGCAACGTGGTGTACAACACGGAGGACCCGGCCATCGGCTGGGACGGCACCAACCAGGCAAGCGGGGAGCCCTGTCCGGACGGGGTGTACTTCTACCTCTGCACGGTGACCTTCGCGCGGCTCCACGGACCCGAGACGGTGCAGCTCAACGGATACGTCCACATCCTGCGCGGGCAGGGCAGCGGCGGCGTGAACTGATGTTCACCGGCATCGTGGAGGAAGTGGGCCGTGTGACGGCCGTGCGGCGCGAAGGCGGCAACGTGCACCTGGACATCGCCGCACGCATGGCGCCCGAACTGCGGGTGGACCAGAGCGTGGCCCACAACGGGGTCTGCCTCACGGTGGTGGCCACCGGCGCCGGGGGCCATACGGTCACGGCCGTGCGGGAGACCCTGGCGCGCACCAACCTGGGCACCCTGCGCCCCGGGGATGGTGTGGACCTGGAACGCAGCCTTCGCCTCGGCGACCGCCTCGATGGGCACCTGGTGCAGGGCCATGTGGACACCGTGACCCGTTGCCTGGAGGTCGGCGAGGAGGCGGGCAGTTGGCGCTTCGTCTTCGAACTGGACGCCGCCCACCGGCACCTGGTGGTGGAGAAGGGCAGCATCTGCCTCAACGGCGTGAGCCTCACGGTGGCGGCCCTGCACGCCGACCGGTTCGCCGTGGCCGTGATCCCGTACACCTACCACCACACGGTGTTCCATGCGATGCGCAGCGGCGATGCGGTGAACGTGGAGTTCGACGTGCTCGGCAAGTACGTGGCACGCATGCTGGAGGGCCGGGTGCCGCACTGAGCGGGCGACCTGCGGCCATGGCCGCGGCAGACACCATCGAAGGTCCCGCGAAGGATCCAAGTGAGGTGGCTGGCGTCACGCCGAACAACGTGGTGAACAACGTGTACAGTGCGCACGATGTGAACATGAACGGCCAGGTGAAGTACGCCGGTCCGAACAACGACCGCGACCCGATCCTGGTGAACATCGGCGGCACGACGCCGAACAGCACGCGGACGGAGCAGTTGCCGTAGCGTTCGGCGGGCGGCAAGGGGCCTTTCCGACGGCGTTGCTCAGCGTTTCACCAGCACGCCCCGGGTGCCGGCGGCCTCCACCAGGTAGATGCCGGCGGCCAGGTCGGCCACGGGCAGGGCGATGCGCCGGTCGGTGATGGGCCGGTCGGGCAGGCGGCGCAGCAGGCGGCCGTGCAGGTCGTGGATGCGCACTTCCGCGAGGCCTTGGTGGGTGCCGCCCAGGTAGAGCAGCGCATCGCCGGTGGTGGGGTTGGGGTAGAGCACGGCACGGCCGTCGGCCTGGGCGAGGGAGGGTACGCGCAGCACCAGGTTCTGGCCGCTGATCAGCCAGGTGTCCGGGTCCAGCAGCACGCTGTCCGCCTGGAAGGGCAGCCACAGGCTGAAGGACTGTCCGTTGGTATCGTGGTCCAGCACCACCAGGCTGTCCTGTGCGTTGTTCTTGAAGCGCAGGGGCACGGGAAGCTCGAAGAAGTCCACGCTTGGGTGCGAGCTGCTCTGGAAGAGCTGCAGGGACACGTTGCCGGCGCCGTCCTGGGTCCATTCCACGGTGTAGCTGGGGTGGCCCTGGCCGGTGTACCAATCGGCCATGAAGCCGTCGAGGTCCAGGCCGCTGGCGGCCTCCAGGTGGGCCTGCAGGTCGGCGGTGTGCGCGTTGGCGTAGGCCAGCAGGGGGTCGTTCAGGTAGTTGCGGCAACCGGCGAAGAAGGCGCTGTCGCCGCACAGCCAGCGCAGCATGTGCAGCACCATGGCGCCCTTGCGGTAGGTGAGGCGAGCACTGAACAGGCGGGCGATGTCGGTGGTGTCGCTCACCAGCACGCTGCCGTCGGGCAGGCTGGTGATGTCGGCCACCTGGGCCTGTTTCCAGCCGGGCCAGTACTGCGGTGCGAGGGTCTCGTAGCACAGGCCCGAGAGGTAGGTGGCGAAGCCTTCGTTGAGCCACAGGTCCTGCCAGCTGCCGCAGGTCACCTTGTCGCCGAACCACTGGTGGGCCAGTTCGTGGGCGGCCAGTTCGTAGCTCCATCCGCCCATGAAGGTCATGGTCTGGTGCTCCATGCCGCCGCCCCAGCCGAACTGGGCGTGGCCGTATTGCTCGTCGGCGAAGGGGTAGTTGCCGAAGCGGCTGCTGTAGAACGGCATCTGCTGGGCCACGTCGCCGGCCACCAGCTGCGCCATGTAGTCGTCCTGCGGATAGGCGTAGGTCCACATCGCCACCGTGTCGCCCACCAGGGGGATCAGGGTCTGGCTCACGGTGTAGTCGCAGGTGGCCGTGGCGATCAGGTAGTAGGCGATGGGATGGCGGTGGCGCCAGTGGTGCACGCGCTGTACGCCGCCGTTCACCGGGGTCACGGACAGCAGCACCCCGTTGCTCACCGCCTCGTAGGCCGCGGGCACCGTGAGCAACACGTCGATGGAGTCGATCTTGTCGTGCAGGTCCTGCTTGCAGGGCCACCAGTCGCGTGCGCCGTAGGGTTCGCTCAGCGTCCATTGGGCGGTGTTGCCCTGCGGGGTGCCCACGGCGAAGGAGCCGAAGCCGCTGCCGCTGGGGGCGCCGCTGTACACCACCGTCACGCTGTCCGCCGTGCCGGGCGTCAGGGGTGCGGGCAGGTCGATCAGCAGCAGGCCGTCGGTGGTGTGCGTGAAGGTGAGCGGGTCGTTGCCGTGCAGCGCGGCGCTCACGTGCAGGGCCGTGTCGGCGTCGAAGACCAGGGTGCTCAGCGGGGCGGTGGCGACGAAGCGGCTGCGCACCGTGCCGCTGATGAAGTTCACCGCGGGGTCCAGCGTCCACTCCAGGCGGTGGTGGTGCAGGTCGAAGCCGCGGGTGGGGCTGCCGCTGCGCGACAGGGCGGGGGCTGCACCGTGGCGCTCACGCCAGGCCAGCGCGTCGAGCACGCCCCTGTCCCAGGCCACCTGGGCCGCGGTGCTCAGGGCCAGCAGCAGGGTGGCCAGCAGGGCGTGGGCGCGCATAGCCGCAAGGTACGATGCGCGGCCGAGGGATGCCCGGACAGCACCGCCGGCCTCAGCGCACGGCCTTCAGGATGGCGCGCACGGCCTCGCTGCGCCCCATGGTGTAGAAGTGCAGGCAGGGCACGTTGCGGGCCATCAGTTCGCGGGCCTGCTGGATGCCCCACGCGATGCCCACCTGCTTCACCTCCTCGTCGTTGCGGCACTTGGCCAGCTCGGTGCTGAAGGCCACGGGCAGGTCCAGGTGGAAGGTTTTGGGGATGAAGGCGATGTGCTTGCGGTTGGTGAGGGGCTTGAGGCCGGGGATGATGGGCACGGTGATGCCCTCGGCGCGGCAGCGGTCCACGAAGGCGAAGTACTTGGCGTTGTCGAAGAACATCTGGGTCACCAGGTACTCGGCGCCGGCCTCCACCTTCTGTTTCAGGTAGGCGATGTCGGTGTCCAGGTTCAGGGCCTCGGGGTGCTTCTCGGGGTAGCAGGCGGCGCCGATGCACAGGTCCGTGGGTGCGGTCTCCGTTTCCTCCTCATGCAGATACCGGCCGCGGTTGAGGGCGGCGATCTGGCGCACCAGGTCCACGGCATGGGCGTGGCCGTCGCGCTCGGGCACGAAGTGGCCCTCGTTCTTGACGGCGTCGCCGCGCAGGGCCAGCACGTTGCCGATGCCCAGGAAGTTGAGCTCGATGAGGGCGTCCTCGGTGTCCTCCTGGCTGAAGCCGCCGCAGATCAGGTGGGGCACCGTGTCCACGCTGTACTTGGCCTTGATCATGGCGCAGATGCCCACGGTGCCGGGGCGTTTGCGCAGGCGCACCTTGCGCAGCAGGCCGTGCCCCATGTCCTTGTAGAGCACCTCCTCGCGGTGGTAGGTGACGTTGATGAAGCTGGGGCCGAACTCCATCAGCGGGTCGATGCCCTCGTAAATGGAACGGATGTCGCGGCCCTTGAGCGGGGGCAGGATCTCGAAGCTGAAGAGCGTGGCGGTGGCCTTGCGCAGGTGGTCGGTGACCTTCATGACGGTCGGCGAAGATAGGCGAAAGCCCCGCGGGGCGGGGCGTCCGGGGCGCGGTGGGGCGCGCTCAGCGCAGCAGGGTCACATGCCCGGTGTACTCCTTGCCGTCGCTGCGGGTCAGCACGTAGTAGTAGGTGCCCTCGCTCACGTCCTTGGGCGACCATTGGTTGCGGTAGCTGGCGCTCTCGTACACCTTCTGGCCCCAGCGGTTGTACACCTTGAGGTCGCTGTTGGGGAAGAATTCCACGCCGGTGAACTCCAGGTTGTCGTTGTCGCCGTCGCCGTTGGGGCTGAACACGTTGGGCACGAAGATCTCCGTGGGCACCACCGTGAAGAGGTAGGTGGCCGTGTCGGTGCATCCGTTGGCCGTGGTCACCACCAGGGTGATCTGGTAGCTGCCCGGCGCGTCAAAGGTGATGCCGGCGGTGCTGCCCGTACCACCGCCCTGGCCGCCCAGGTCCCACCACCATTGCGTGATGGGATCCTGGCTGCTGCTGCCGTCGCCGAAGGTCACCGGCGTACCGGGGAACACGGGTCCGGGCGGTGTGGCGGTGATGCCCGCGTCGGGTACGGGGGCCGTGAGCACGTTCACGGGGGCCGAGGTGCCCTGGCAGCCCGCGTCATTGGTCACCGTCACCGTGTAGGTGCCGGTGTTCACGGCGATGGTCGGGTCCTGCGATCCGGTGCTCCACAGGTAGCCGGCATAGGGTTGGGTGGTGCTGAGCACGGCCGGGTCGTCGCCACAGGAGAACAGGTTGCCGGTGATCACGGGTTGCGGTGCCGGGGCCTCGGTCACCACCACCGTGTTGCTGCCGAAGGTGCAGTAGCCGGCGGTGACCTCCACGCTGTAGGTGCCCGGGCCCACCAGCACGCTGTTGCCGTCGTACCCGTTGCTCCAGGTGTACGTGTCGTAGAGCGGGGGCACCGAGAGGGTGACGCCCTGCCCGGTGCAGGCCACGGTGTCGCCGGCGATCACCGGGGCCGGCAGGGTGGTGAAGTACACCTCCACCACGATGTCGATGGTGGTGGTGAGCGGCGGCGAACCGTTGTCGGTGGCCGTGAAGGTGATGGTGTGGAAACCGGCCTCCAGCGGGGTGGGGGTGAACTGGCCCTGCACCACCACCGAGTTGTTGCCGCTGGTGTTCAGCACCTCGGCATAGCCCGAGAGGGTGGGGGCCGTGGAACTGGCCACCGTCACCTGGCCCTGTTCGGGGGCGATGAAGTTCATCTCGATGTCCACCAGCTCGCCGGTGCACACCCGCACGGTATCGCACAGGAAGGTGCTGCTGGCGATGGGCGGGATGTTCTGGGTGCTCACCGAGGTGGTGAACACGAAGTTCTGGTCGTCCAGCCAGTCCACTCCGTCCGGCACTCCGTAAGGCCCGTCGTAGGCCGTGCCGGGCTGGTCGAAGGTGCCGAATTGGATGTAGTCCACCCCATTGCCACGGTTGGCACCCACCACCGCCGGGATGCCCCCGAAGCCGTTGGTGCCCTGGGAGGCCGCACCGGTGGTCCAGTCCATGTCCTTGTAGCAGAAGCTCACGTTCCGGCCCACGCCGATCACCGGATCGTTGCCGTCGGTGATGATCAGCTGGAAGGTGCATTTCTTGTCGGTCTCCGAGTTGTAATACCCCACATCCACCCAGTTCACATACAACGCCGTGGGGGTCACCTTGTAGAGCACCTGACCGCCGTTGAGGCCCATGCCGTCGTCGCCGCGGGTATCCACGTCCGCCCAGAAGGGGGCCACCATGATGAAGTCGGCGTTGGGGAAGGCGCTGGCGCTGTAGGTGGGGTACGGCGACTGGAAGGACACGTTGCCGTTGTTGTTGATGAATAAAGTGCTGTACAGGTCACCGTACAGGTTGAACTGGAAGGGGATGTAGATGGCGGCCGAGGAGCCGTCGTCGTTGGGCGTCAGGGCCAGCTGGTAGGTGCTGTCGGGCGCGACCCAGCAGTTGCAGTCGCCGTTCACGCTGCCGCCGCCTTTGGGTCGGGCCGGTGGCGCGGTGGAGGGGTGCACCCGCGGGGTGATGGGTTGCTGGGCGGGCCGCAACAACTCGAATTCGGCGGGCAGCCTGCCCTGGGCCTTCAGGGCGTCGTACTCGGCCGGGGTGAGCTTCACTTGGGCCACGGCGGCGCTGTGCAGCACCATGGCGGCGAAAAGGAGGAGCGGTTTGCGCATGGATCGTTCGGAGGTCACTTCAGCAGGCTCACATGGCCCACCCATTCCTGCTTGTCGGCAGCGAACACCGGTCGGCCGATCAGCCGCCAGGTGTACACCCCGGAGGGCAGGATCTCCCCGCCGCCTTGGGCGCGGCCGTCCCAGCCCTGCAGGATGTCGTGGGTCTTGAAGATGACCTGGCCCCAGCGGTCGTACACCTCCAAGGTGTGTTCCTCGGGGACCATGTCCGCCAGCATGGGCAGGAAGATCTCGTTGAGGTTGTTGCCGTCGGGCGTGAAGGCGTTGGGCACGTAGATGGCCGGCACGTACACGGGCACCACCTTGCACAGCGAGTCCACGCAGCCGTAGCGGTCGGCCACGCGCAGGCACACCTCGTGGTCGGCGCCGATCACATCGCTGAAGTTGTGGTAGAGCGTGCGCTGGGTGGCGGTGTCCGTGCCGTTGAAGGTCCACAGCCATTCCACGGCCTCGGGGTCGTCACTGGCGAAGTAGATGGAGGCGTTGTGCTCGGTGCCGGGGTTGGGGCTGAAGGTGAAGGTGGCCAGCGGCGCCGGCTTGGCGATCACCGCGCCCGGCACCTGCAATTGGTCCGTGCAGCCTTTGGGGGTGGTCACGGTCAACCCCACGGTGTACGAGCCGGGCGTGCTGTACAGGTGCGCCACGCTGTCGCAGCCCAGCATGGTGGAGCCGTCGCCCAGGTCCCACACGCAGGTCCCGCCCAGGTAGGCGCTGTCCGTGGTGTTGTACAGTCCGGCCAGCACCGGTACGCAACCGCTGTCGGGGTCCACCGTGAAGGTCACCACCGGCAAGGGGTTCACGCCCACCGCCACCTCGGCGGTGTCCACCAGGTGGATGCAGCTGCCGATGCCGTGCACCACGTACAGGTAGGTGCCGCTCACGTCGGTCGCCGGGTCGATCACCGAGGCGTGGGTCTGCGCGCCCGGGTCGGTCCAGGTACCGCCGGCATCGGGCGTGCCGCCGAGCAGGGGGAACAGCGGGGTCACCGGCCCGTCGGCACAGAGCTCCAGCAGGCCGTCCTGTCCCGCATCGGGTTCAGGGTCCACCGCCAGGGTCAGGGTGGCGGTGAGGGTGGGGCAGGGGGCCGTGCCGGTCACCGTGTAGGTGTAGATCCCCGGGGGGTCGTTGGCGGCGGTGAAGGTGCCGGGGAAGGGCTGTTGGTTCGGGTCGGTCCACGTGCCGGTGGCGTCGGGCGTGCCGCCCAGGGTGGCCAGCATGTCCAGCGGCGCGGCGTCGGTGCACAGGGTGAGGGCGGCGTCCGTGCCGGCGTCCACGGCCTGGGGAATGGATACCGTGACAAAGGCGGTGTCGCTGGGGCAGGGGCTGGTGGCGGGCACGATGTAGCGGTACACGCCGGCGGGGTCGATGCCCGGGTCCAGGGTGCCCGAGAAGACGCTGCCGCCCGGGTAGAGCCATCCGCCGGAGGCCATGGGGCCGCCGGGGATGTTCAGGAAGAGGTCGTCCGGACCGTCGCTGCTGCAATAGGCCAGGGCCACATCCTGCCCGGCGTTCACGCTCGCCTGGGTGGTCATGGTCACCGTGCCGTTGGAGGCGCAGCTGCTGCCCTGGCCCACGGCGTAGAGGTAGGCGCCGTCGATGTCGGTGCCCGGCACGAAGGTGCCGTTGTGCACGTTGCCGTTGGGGTCGGTCCAGTCACCGTTGGCCGGCGGGTTGCCGCCCAGCAGGGTCAGCATGTTCACCGGCGGGTCCGAATCGCATACCGTCAGCGCGCCCGGGGTGATCACCGACCCCTGTTGCACCTCGACGATGATGTTCACCGTGGAGGTCATGACCGGGGTGCCGTCGTCGGTGCCCTGGATGGAGATGACGTGGAAACCCACGTCGGCCGGGGTGGGCAGGATGTCGATGCTGATCGTGGCGGCCAGCCCCGGCACCAGGCTGGTGATGTTGAAGTTGGTGAGCGTGGCGCTGGTGGCCGACGGGGTGGTGATCTGGCCCGGCTCGGGGGAGAGGAAGGTGACGTCCAGCGTGGCCAGGTCGCCCACGCAAAGGATGATCGAGTCGCATACGCTCTGGCCGCTCACCACCGGGGGCACGTTGGCCGTGGTGATGTCGGTGCTGAAGCTGAAGTACTGATCGTCCAGGAAGCTCACCCCGTCGTTGAGGCCGAAGGGCCCATCATAGGCCGTGCCCGGCTGGTCGAAGCGGCCGAACTGGATGTAGTCCACGCCGTTACCCTCGTTGGCGCCCACGCTGGCCGGGGTGCCGCCGAAGCCGTTGGTGCCGCTCGAGGCATCACCGGTGGTCCACTGCATGTCCTTGTAGCAAAAGCTCACGTTCGCCCCGTTGGGGATGACCGGGTCGGTGCCGTCGGTGATGATCAGCTGGAAGGTGTTGACCTTGTCGGTGTGCATCGAATAATACCCCACGTTGGTCCAGTTCACGTACAGTGCGGTGGAGGTCACCTTGAACTGCACCACGTTGTTGCCGAAGCCCGGCCCGCGCAGGTCCACATCGGCCCAGAAGGGCGCCACCATGGTGTATCCGTTGAAGGGGAACCCCGTGGAGCTGAAGGTGCCGTAGTACTGTCCGAAACTGACGTTGCCGTTGATGTTGATGTACACCGTGTTGTACAGCGTGCCGTAGAGATAGAACTGGAAGGGCAGCATGATCGGTCCGTAGCTGCCGTCATCGGCGTTCTGGAAACCGCCGGCGTTCCACTGGCTGTTGTTGTTGATGGTGGTGTAGCTGGCGTCGGGCATGATCCAGCAGTCGCACGTGGCGCTGCCCCCGCGCTGCACATAAGGGTCCGGGGCGGGTGCGACACCCGTGCCGGGGGCCGGGGGATGGGTGACGAGCTTCCAGGCGTCGTAGCTGGCCTGGTCGTGCGGTACCTGCCCTGCACCGCACAAAGCGGTCAGCAGCAACAGGAGGGTCGTGAGGTGCCGCATATCCGGGGTCAACGGATGATGTTCACGGTGTTGCTGAAGGCCTTGGCCCGGCCCGCAAGGTCCACCACCTCCACGGCATAAAGGTAGGTTCCGCCGGGGCAGGGCTGGCCGTGTAGGTCGTTGCCGTCCCAGGGACGAAGGTCGTTGGCCGAGAACACCATCGAGCCGTTGGTGCTGCTGAAGATCCGCACGGCCACGCGTTGATAGTGACTGCCCTGCGGCACCCATTGTTCGTTCTCACCGTCGCCGTTGGGGGTGAACACGTTGGGGATGAAGAGCACGGGCTCGGGCACCGCTGTCTCCCGGGGCTCCGGTTCCGGCTCGGGCGACAGCACCTCGGGCTGTCCGTGCACGTTGTCCGGCGCGTATTCCCTGCCGAGGGACAGTTCCTGAAGCACCTCCTGCACCACCTGGCGGCCCGCGGGGTCGGATGTGGTCTCCGCGGCAGCGGGCTGTTCCGGCACCGGGGTGGGCACGGTCGCGGGGGCCACGACGTTGGCGACCACCGGCGGCGCGGTGGCTTCCGGTTCCGGTCCCGGCTCCGCGCCAGGACCGTTGTCCGGTCCGGTCGCTGTTCGTTCAGGGGTGGCCGTGCCGACAGCGACGCCGGGCGGCGTGGCCGTGGGCCTCGGCCCGGTCTCTGCGCTGTGTTCCGGTGCGCGTGCTGCGGTGGCGGCGACGGGCATTTCCGCGGCCACCGGCGCTGATGCGGCAGGGCGGGCAGGGGGCGTGGCGGCCGGTGCCTCCACCGCCGGCGCCGGGGTCCGGGGTGTGGTGGGCCGGTCCGCGGCGAGGTACAACCCGCCGGCCAGCAGCAGGGCGGCGGCGCCACCGACCGCCCAGCCCACCAGGGAACTTCCGGTCGTCGCGGCCGCACCCTGGCCCAGCCGACCTTCAATGACGTTCCAAGCGGCGGTCGGGACCTCCGCTTCGTGGCCTGCGAAACGTTCGCGCAGCAGGCTGTTCACGGGGTCCGCCTGGCCCGCCCGGTGCTCGATGGCCTCCCAGAGGCCGGGGTCCACGGCGGTCTCATGGCCTGCGAACCGCTCGCGCAGCAGGTCGCACACCGGGTCGGTGCCGCTGGCCGCCGCCAGGGCCAGCTTTCCGCTGATGGCCTCCCACGTTCCGCGCGGAACGGCGACCTCATGGTCGGCGAAGCGCGCACGCAGGGTCCGGGTCAGTTCATCCTTCCGCTCCATCGCCATAGATGTCGGCCGCCTCCTTGGGCAGCAGTTTGCGCAGGTAGGCGCGCGCTTTCATGAACTGGCTCTTCGAGGTGTTCTCGCTGATGCCCATCATCTCGCTGATCTCCTTGTGGGCGTAGCCTTCGATGGCGAAGAGGTTGAACACCGCCCGGTAGCCCGGCGGCAGCGCCTGGATCAGCTCCATGAGCTCGTCGGTGCTCATCTGGCCCAACACCTGGGCGTCCTCGCTGTGCAGGTGTTCGGCCTCGGTGAGGTCCAGGCTGTGGTCGTAGGGTTTGTTCCGCCGGATGTGGTCCAGGGCGGTGTTCACCATGGTGCGCGCGATCCAGCCCCCCAACGGGCCGTCGCCGCGGTAATGGTCCATCTTCTGGAACACCTTCACGAAACCGTCCTGCAGGATGTCCTGTGCCTGCTCGCGGCCCGGGGCGTAACGCATGCAGATGCTCATCATCTTGCGGGCATAGCTGCGGTACAGCTCCTTCTGGGCCAGGGGGTCGCCCCGGAGGCATCCGTTCACGAGCTGTTCGTCGGTCATTTTCGGTCCGGCAGCAGGCTTCCGGGTGGAATGATGCGATCCACCGGCCAAAGGTTGCCCGGCCCCTGCAAGTTACGGCACCTTCCGGGGTCCGGCCACGGCCGTGGTCGGCCGGTGCGCGGCCCTGCGGTCCCCGCGGGCGAACGCCACCGTACCTTCGTGCGTCCTTTGCAGACAACAGGACCGAACATGAAGACCGCGATCGCACTTTCCGCCGCAGCCCTGCTGGGCATGGCCCCGCACGACGTACTGAAGGACCTGAACCTGGGCGACCCGCTGCCGCTGCCCGACCACCGCATGCTGGACGTGAGCGGCCAGGAGAAGAGCCTGAAGGAGCTGGCCGGCCGCAACGGTCTGTTGGTGATCTTCACCTGCAACACCTGTCCCTTCGTGGTGGGTACCGAGGACAGCGAAGGCTGGGAGGGGCGTTACCCCGGCCTGGGCGTCCTGGCCCGGCAGCACGGCGTGGGCATGGCGCTGGTGAACAGCAACGAGGCCAAGCGCACGGCGGGCGATGGCTACGAGGACATGCGCAAGCGGTACGAGGAGAAGGGCTACAACCACTACTACCTGCTGGACCAGGGCCACCGGGTGGCCGATGCCTTCGCGGCCCGCACCACCCCGCACGTGTTCCTGTTCGACAAGGACCTCAAGCTGGTGTACAAGGGTGCGGTGGACGACCGCGTGGAGAAGGCGGCGGACGTGAAGCAGCCCTTCCTGCGCAACGCCATCGTCAACCTGGCCGAAGGCCGCGCGATCGATCCTGCGGTGACGCGCAACATCGGCTGCAGCATCAAGCGCGTGGAGCACACGCATTGAGCGGCGTGCTGTGAACAACAGGCCTGCGGCCGCTCCACCGGGGCGGCCGCGCTGTTGAAAAGAGGTGCCCGCGCGCACGGTGCGCACTTCGTTCCTTTGTGCGAAAGGCGAAGCGGACATGAACGTGCTGCTGATCGGTAGCGGGGGACGCGAGCACGCCCTGGCCTGGAAACTGGCCCAGAGCACCCTGCTGGACACCCTCTTCATCGCCCCGGGCAACCCGGGCATGGCGCGCCACGGGCGCCTGGTGGACCTGGACCTGCACGACGGCAGGGCGCTGCGCCGCTTCCTGCTGGACAACCGGATCCGCTATGTGGTGGTCGGTCCCGAGGGACCGCTGGTCGAAGGGCTGCACGACCGCATCGCCGATGACCCCAAGCTGGCCGAGGTCACCGTGATCGGCCCGCGCGCGGCGGCGGCCCGGCTGGAAGGCAGCAAGGACTTCGCCAAGGAGTTCATGTTCCGCCACGGCATCCCCACGGCCGCGCACCGCACCTTCGGCCCCGGCGAGCTCAAGGAGGCCGTGGCGCACCTGGAGCGCGTGAAGCCGCCCTACGTGCTGAAGGCCGACGGCCTGGCCGCCGGCAAGGGCGTGGTGATCACCCCGGACCGGAAGGAGGCCGAAAAAGTCCTGCGTGACATGCTGGAGAAGGGCCGCTTCGGCGCGGCCGGCCAGCGCGTGGTGATCGAGGACCATCTGGCCGGCATCGAGGTCAGCACCTTCCTGATCACCGACGGTCGCGCCTTCAAGATGCTGCCTTCAGCCAAGGATTACAAGCGCATCGGCGATGGCGACACCGGGCCCAACACGGGCGGCATGGGCGCGGTGAGCCCCGTGCCCTTTGCCGACAAGGACTTCATGCAGAAGGTGCACGACCGCATCGCGGCGCCCACCATCCGCGGGCTGCAGCAGGAGGGCATCGCCTACCAGGGTTTCCTCTTCATGGGCCTGATGAACGTGGGGGGCGAGCCGTATGTGATCGAGTACAACGTGCGGCTGGGCGATCCGGAGGCCGAGGCCATCCTGCCAAGGCTGCGCAGCGACCTCATGGACCTCTTCGAGGGCATCGCCACCGGGACCCTGAGCGAACGGCATGTGGACGTGGACGACCGCACCTGCGTGAGCGTGGTGCTGGCCAGCGAGGGCTATCCCGGGGAGGTGACCAAGGGACGGCCCATCCACGGGCTGCAGGAGGTGCGCGGAGCCCATGTGTTCCATGCCGGCACCGCCGAGGGGCCGCAAGGACCGGTGACCTCCGGCGGTCGCGTGCTGGTGGTCACGGCCATGGGCAAGGACCTGGAGCACGCCATCCTGAACTGCTACACGCAGGCGGCAGGCGTCACCTTTCAGGGAAGACAATTGCGGACCGACATCGGCCAGGACCTGGTGCGCCAACCGGCACGCCCGGGGACCGTGCAGGCCTGAGGGCAGGAGGTCAGAGCATGCCGCCCTCCTCCTTGGCCTTGCGGTTGAACCGGCCCTGCAGGCGCAGCCAATAAACGATGCCGAACCCCAGCACGCAGGCGAAAAGCACCGGCGGCATCCAGCCGAACGGGGTGAGGAACCACTCGAACGTGTTCTGCAGGAAGTGACCGATGCCGAACCAGATCTGTTGCATGGTGCGCGTGCTTGAGGCCCGCCAAAGATAGGGGACCGACCGGATGCTCGTACGCGCCTATCGCACCTACCAACCCGCGCTCCTGCTGGGCCTGCTCCTGCTCGCTCCGGCGGTGTGGTCCGGTCCTTTCGTCCAGGGGGTGCCGCTTCCGCAGGGCCCGTACATGCCGGCCTACCGGCCCTTGGCACAGGCATTCGCGCTGTGGCCCTGGGCCGCGCCGCTGGCGGGCGCGCTGGTCACGGCGGCCCTGGCCCTGCAACTGGACCGGCTGGCCAACGACCGAGAGCTGTTCGAGCGGCACCATCACCTGCCGGCCCTGCTGTTGCCGTTGTTGCTGGCCACGGGTCCCTTGCGCATGGCCCCCGATCCGGCGATGCTGGGCATGCCGGCCGTGCTGCACGCCTTGCGCCTTGTGTGGGGAACGCAGGGAAGGCATCAGGTCCTGGGCGCCCTGTTCGACGCGGGTTGTCTGGTGGGCGTGGCCGCCCTGCTGTACTTTCCCTACGTGTTCCTGGTGGTGGTGCTGTGGGCCTCGGTGGCCGTGATGCGCCCCTACGCCTGGCGGGACTATGCGGTACCGCTGTTGGGCATGGTGCTGGTGTTGGTCATGGCCTGGGGCGTGGTGGCGCTGACGGTGGGCCCGGGTGCCTGGGCCCCCTTGAGCACCCTGTCCCTGCGCACGGCCGATCCGGCACCCACCCACTGGCTGCGCGACCGCTTGGCGCCGTCGACCGTGGTCGTGCTGTGGGCCTTGGCCGTGCCGAGCATGGCCGGTGTGTACCGGCGCAGCATCATGCGCGAGAAGAACGTGCGCGCCTCCTTCCTGGCATTTGCATTCACGTGCCTGCTGCTGCTGGGCTTCGCGGCCCTGCTGGGGCACCCTCCATCGGCCGTGCTGGTGGCCTGCCCCCTGGCGGTGGTGCTGAGCTACCCCCTGCAGGCCGCACGGCACCTCTGGCCGGCCGAACTGGCCGTGGCCGTATTGCTGGTGGCGGCCGTGGCCGGCCCTTGGTGGGGCTGAGTACCTTTGGCCCCGCCGTTCCCCAAGGCGCGGCCCATCGGTCATGAAGTGCGGCGTCGTCATCTTCCCGGGCTCCAACTGCGACGAGGACATGGTGCAGGTGCTGGAGGCCCAGGGCGGCGGTCCGGTCGAGCGGCTTTGGCACAAGGAGCACGACCTGCGGGGCTGCGACCTGGTGGTGCTGCCCGGCGGCTTCAGCTACGGGGACTACCTGCGTTCGGGGGCCATCGCGCGGTTCTCGCCCATCATGCAGGAGGTGGCGGCCCATGCCGAACGCGGCGGGCTCGTGCTGGGCGTGTGCAACGGGTTCCAAGTGCTGTGCGAAGCGGGACTGCTGCCCGGCGCGTTGCTGCACAACGGGGGCCAGCGCTTCATCTGCCGCAACGTGCACATCACCCCGGCCACCAAGCGCACGGCGCTCACGTCGGCCATCGCACGCAAGGTGCTCACCATCCCCATCGCGCACGGCGAGGGCCGCTACCACATCGATGCCGCCGGCCTCAAGCGCCTGAAGGACGGCGACCAGGTGCTCTTCCGCTATTGCGATGCCGAAGGGAATGTGCACGAGGAGGCCAACCCCAACGGCAGCATGGACCACATCGCGGGCGTGTGCAACGAAGGCCGGAACGTGTTCGGCATGATGCCCCATCCGGAGCGTGCGGCCGATGCCCTGCTGGGCAACACCGACGGCATGGCGCTCTTCACCGGGCTCCTAAAGGCCGTCGCCGTCTGAGACCACCGGCACCAGGAGCGGCCGCACCTTCCGGTCCCCGGCGGGGTCCGCCCACGCCCCCGCGGCATCCTCCCGGCACCCTTCCCAACCCAGCAGCCGCATGCCCGGCGCAGGCAGCGCCTCCAGCCGCAGGGGTGCGCCCGCGAAGCCGGTGATGCTGTGCCGGCCCGGCGGGAGCACGATGCCGTCGAGCAGCACGGTCCCTTGGGCATTTTCCGGGACCAGGACGGAGACGGTGCCCAAGGAGGTGCCCGTGAACTCGGCCAGATGGCGCACCAGATGTCCGGGCCGGCGCAGGGCGTGGGCGCGCAGGTCGGCGTGGCTCTCTTCCGGGGTGGGCATGGCCATGCGACGGTGCCAGAGGGCGTGGTCGGCGCGCATCAGCGCGGCATGCGCCGCGAACAGGCTGTCGGCCAGCGCGGCGGCAGGGGCGGGTGCCAGCACGGTGGCCAGGAGCGTGGCCGTTCGCGCCAGCAGCAGCGGGCGCAACTGCGGATGGTCCAACAGGGCGGACAGGTAGGGGGCGGCCGGGAGCGGCGCCTGGGCGATGCGGCTTGCCGAGGGGTCCTCCGGTGGGGCCCACAGGTCCATGTCGTACAGCACCCAGCGCCACCGGCCTCCGGGCTGTGCGGGGCGCCAGCAGCGCATGTTCAGGTCGTGATCGGCACGGCCGGACCACAGGTCGAAACAGGCCAGTTCAACCAGGCTCTCCAGATCGATGAGGGCCTCCAGGCTATCCAGCGGGGCCCGTCGCGCCAGCATGCCCAAGGCCCGTTCGTAGGCGGTCCGGTCCCCCTTCACCACGCGCCCCTCGGGACCCTCCACGATGTCAAGTCGCTCGGCCCCGGTGCGGGTCAGCAGGAGGTCCTCGTTCTTGGCCGGCATCAGGCGATAGGCGCCCTGCGGGGTGCCGTTGAGCGTCAGCGGCATGGGCGTTCCGGGCTGCACGTCCAGGCGGTCGCCTGCGCGATGCACGGCCGCAGTGGCGAACAGGTTGCGGAGCAGGGCATGGGGGGTGGCGTCGGCACGCAGCACCACGTTGCGCCACGTGCTGCCGTCGGGAAGCGGAAGGCTGTGCCTTCCGTCGGCGGTGCTCAGGTTGAAGGAGCGCTTGGGCAGGCTTCGCGAGCCGGATCCCGACAGGCGGAGGCGCACGGCCACCGTCGCGGTGTCCCCCAGGCCGGGCAGGGCCACCCGTGCGGGCCGCACCCAGGCCGGCCCTTTGCGCACATGGTTGGCGCGGTCCCCCTCGATCATCAAGCCGTGCTGCGGGTCGAACAGCTCCGCCGGGTCGATGCAGAGGGCGGCCTCATCCGGAGCCGCGCCCCTTCCGCGCACCCAGGTCTCGCGGCTGGGCAGCAGGTCGTCGCGCCAGGCCACGGCCCGCAAGGTGCGGTCGGCGGGCAGGGCCATCGGTCCGTGGGCGGTGGTACCGTGGGCCCGGGAGGGCGCGCTGCCGTCCGTGGTGCAGACCACCGTGCAGCCCGGGCAGGTGGAGAGCACGAGGCCGTCCGCCGTGTGCTGCACGATCGGTGCCGGTGCCCGGCCCTGGATGCGCTGCACGGCGCGGTTGGGCGTTCCCGGGCCGGGGAGGGGCAGATAGCTCCAGGTCCCCGCCCCGTCGGGCAGGCGGCCGATGGAAACGTCCGGTGGCACCGCCCGCCAGCGGAAGGCATCGAGCAAGCGGTTGCCGCCCGCGGCGAAGAGCAACAGTTCACCACCCGCCGCCGGCAGGTGCAGCAGCGCTCTTCCGTCGGTGCCGCGTCCATGCACCACCACCACCCGGTGCCGGCCTGGCGGCAGGGGTGGCTGGGCCGGCAGCGTGACCCGATAGTGGTCCCGGACCAGCAGCATGCCTTGGAGGTCCACGGGCAGCGGATCGGCATTGTACAGTTCCACCCAGCCACTGTCCGCCGGGTGCACCATCGGCAGCACTTCGTTGATCCTTACGGCCTGGGCGGACGCATCGGGCACGGAACACCACGCCAGCAGCATCGGCAGGACACGGCAAGGCAGGCGGATGCGCATCGGGCCAAAGTTGGGCAAGGTGCGGTGCATGGCGGTGTGCTGCCCTGGGGCAGTGTGGCTGCCGGCCGTACTGCTTACCTTGCCGGCACTTCAACCTGAACCGCACCCATGCGCCATTCGACCCTGCTTCTCCTGTCCGGCCTGGCTTTCAGTGCCATGGGACAAGGAACGATCACCAACGTGCAGATCACGCCGAACCCGCTCACCGAATGCACGTTCATGAACGTGACCGTGATCGGGACCATCCCGGGGAACGCCCAGGTGACCGGATTCGTCCCCGGGCAGAACGGCAACACGATCACCATCGTGCTGACCGCCACGGGCAGCGGGGGCGGCAACGGTTCGTTCAACCAGCCGCTGCCCCCGCTGGGTCCCTATCCGGCCGGGGCCTACACCATCGCGGTGTCGCTGGAGCTCAACGGCACCATCACCGACACCGAGACCCTGTCGCGCACGGTGCAGCCCGGAGTGAACCCGGATGCCGGCATGGACGCTTCGGTGCTGGGGGTGTGCGATACGGACCCCGACTTCCTGCTGATCAATGAGCTGGGTGGCTCGCCCGATCCGGGTGGGGTGTGGACGAACCCGATGAACCAACCGCACAGCGGCAACTTCAACCCCGGCACCGATCCGGCCGGGCTCTACCTGTACACCATCGAGGCGCTGGCACCGTGCAGCACCGTACAGAGCAGCGTGTACGTGGAATATGCGCCCAACAGCGATCCGGGTGACGACGGCGCGGTGACCGTGTGCGTGAACGGGGCACCATTCGACCTTTTCGCCAACCTGCAGGGCAACCCGGAGACCGGCGGCACCTGGAGCGGCCCCAGCCCGGTGGTGAACGGCCAGTACGACCCGGCCACGATGACGCCCGGAGCCTATGTGTACACCGTACAGGGCATGGGCAACTGCGGCGATCCGTCGGCCACGGTGACGGTGACCGAAGCCAACCTGCCCAACGCCGGCACGGCCGTGCCCATCACCGCCTGCGCCACGGACACCAGCCTGACGCTCAGCACCGGCCTCACCGGCAACCCGCTGCAGACGGGCGTATGGCTCGATCCGCTGGGCTTCCTGCTGGGCCCGTACAACGTGGTCATCAACCCGTCCATCTACGGAGCGGGCAACCACAACTTCCGCTACGTGGCCACCAACACCTTCTGCCCCAACGACACCACCACGGTGCCGGTGACGCTGCTGGCGGCGCCGTGCGACATCAGCGTGCAGGAGCAGTTCGCCGGGGTGACCCGCTTCACGGTGATGCCCAACCCGGCGCGCGACCGCGCGACGATCGAGGTGGCCGTCGTCGCCGGCATGGGCGCGGTACGGCTGGAACTGCTGGGCACCGACGGTCGCTCCTTGCGTCGCGAACGGTTGGCGGGCAACGGCCGCACCGACCTGCGCCATGAACTGGACCTGGTTGGCCTGGAGGCTGGGGCCTATCTCGTGCGCCTCACCACCGACCGCGGGAACGTCTCGCGCACCTTGGTGGTGGAGTAGCGGCTCTCTCAAAATTGCTTTTGGAAGCGAGCGAAAGACCCTCGCGCAGCCCAACGGGTGTTTTTGAGATAGCCATCACGGTCTTCCGCAGGGTCGGGGGGCGCATCGCTGCGATGCGCCCCCCGGCGGCTTTTCACAGGGCATTGCGCGTCACCCAGTAGCGCCAGGCCACCAACAACTTCTGGGGCTTGGTGAGGCGGGCGAGGTCCTTGTCCCAGAGCTTGGGCAGCACGGCCTTGTTCAGGCGGGCCAGTAGGCGGAACGCGGTGCGTCGCATGGGCGGGGGTGCGGATCGCATCAATGACAGTCGGTGCCGCAATGCTCGTTCTCCCACTCCAGTTCGATGGTGGCGTGGTGGATGCCGAGCTCCCGCAGCACCTCCCGGGCGCGGCTTTTGATGGCCAGGGCTTCCCGGTGCTCCACATCGGCCACCACCAGGTGCACGGTGTGCACCACGAAACTCCCGTCCAGGCTCCAAGTGTGCTGGTCGTGCAGGTCGCGCACGTGGGGTATGGCCAGCAGCCGTTCGCGCGCGGCGGCCAGGTCGATGCCCTCGGGCACGTGCTGCATGAGGATGGCCGTACCGCGGCGCAGGGTGCCCACGGCGTTCACCAGGATGAAGAGGCTGATGCCCACGCTCATCAGCGGGTCCACCACGGCCCAGTTGGTGAAGTGGATCACCACGGCACCCACCAGCACGGCGGCCCACCCCAGCACATCCTCCAGCAGGTGCAGGTAGGCGCCGCGCTCGTTGAGGGTGGCCCCGCCGTGCAGGCGCCAGGCGGCCAGGCCGTTCATGGCCAGCCCGAAGAGGGCGATGCCGATCATGCCCACCGTGTGCGGCTCGTGGGGATGCATCACCTTGGGCAGGCTCACCACCAGCATGCCCACGGCGCCGGCGATCAGCACCAGGCTGGTGAGCCAGCCGCCCAGCATGCTGAAGCGGCCGTAGCCGTAGCTGTACCGTGCATCACGGCCTTTGAGGGCCACACGCTGCAGCCACCACGCGGTGCCCAGCACCAGGCAGTCGCCTGCATCGTGCAACGCATCGGTGAGCACGGCGATGCTGCCCGTCCACCAACCCCCGGCCACTTCCACCAGGGTGAAGGCCAGGTTGAGGAAGAACGCCGCGCGCAGGGCCCGCGCGCCTTCGGCCTGCACATGGCCGTGCGTGTGGCCGGAGCGCTCCGCCCCGTGGTGCGTGTGGTGCTGCCGATGGACGTGGGCCACCGGTGCAAGGTAGCCTGCCGGCCGCAAGGGCGGTGGCAGCGGCACGATGCCGGTCCCCTACCTTTCGCCCATGACCACGCCCGTCGCTCCCGCGCCACGCACCTTCGGCCAGAAGGTGGGGCGCCTCACCGTTCGCCTGTTCCTGCTGGCCATCGCCGGCCTGCTGGCCTGGCTGCTGTTCATCTACTACGCGGTGTACAGCGAGGGCAGCCGCAGTGGCATGATCATCCGCCTCAGCAAGCGCGGGGTGGTGTTCAAGACCTGGGAAGGACAGCTGAACATGCAGAGCTTCGGGGCCATGGACCCCAAGGGAACATCCCTGAACGAGGTGTTCAACTTCAGTGTGCAGAAGGGTGACGAGGAGCTGTACCGCCAGTTGGAGGCGGCCAGCCTCAGCGGCGAACGGGTGAACCTGCACTACGTGGAGCGCTATGCACGGCTGCCGTGGCGGGGCGAGACGACCTGTTTCGTCACCCGGGTGGAACGCAGCGGTACGCCGGCGGACACCGGCCGGGACAGGTCGCCCGTGGGGCATTGATCAGCCCACCACCACGCGGCCGGTCTTCCGGGAGAGGGCCAGCTTGGCGTTGATCAGGTCCATCTTCTCGCGCAGGATGGCCATCTGCTCGTCGGGCACCGCCGTTCCGCGCAGGCGCTCGTCGAGCGCCTCCAGCATGCGGTCCAGGCGGCGTTCCCGCAGGATGTCCACGCCCTCTTCGATCGCGTCGATCAAAATGTCGCGCTCGTGCACGGTGTGGATCCGGTGGCGTTCCTTCCAATTGGGGCTCAGCAGGTGCCGCTCGGTAAGCAGGTCGATGGCCAGATGCCGCCAGTCCGTCTGCTCGTGGCCGGCATAGCGCCCGGCCTCAACCTCCACGCCCAGGTTCTTGGCATGCCGGTAATCCAGGTAGATCTCCTTGAACAGGGGTTCATCGAACAGGATGTCGTCCAGGGCCATCAGCTCGAACAGGAACTCGGCCACGGTGTAATCCTCCTCGCGGGTTTCGCCGCCCTCGGTCCGCACCGGGACCATGATGTGCTGGTGGCCGTAGTTGAGCAGCATGCGCAGCAGGTCGCGCTCCTGCGCCGCGGTGCCCTTGATGGCCACGGGCGGGGGCTGGGGTGCCTGCAGCGCGGGGACCTCGGCCTCCGGGGCCTCCAACGGTCCGTGCTGTTTGCGGAGGGCCCGCCGCAGCACCTTGTTCATCTCGCTCAGCAGGGCCTGTTCGCTCACCTCCATCAGGCGGCCGCATTGCTGGATGTACAGCTGGCGCAGCACCTGGTCGGGGATGCGGGCGATGCTCTCCACGATGTTATGGATGGCCGCCGCCTTGAGCACGGGATCGCCGCCGGTGTCCTTCACCAGCAGCTCGGTCTTGAACACCAGGAAGTCCTTGGCACTGTCGCGCAGGAAGGCCTCCACTTCACTGCTGGGGCGGCTACGCGCGAAGCTGTCGGGGTCCTCCCCGTCGGGGAAGAGCACCACCTTCACGCCCAGGCCCTCGGCCAGGATGAGATCGATGCCGCGCAGGCTGGCCTTGATGCCGGCGGGATCGCCGTCGTATAGGATGGTGACCTGGCGGGCGTAGCGCTTGATCAGGCGCACCTGGTCCTCGGTGAGGCTCGTGCCGCTGCTGGCCACCACGTTGGCGATGCCGGCCTGGTGCAGGCTGATCACATCGGTGTAGCCCTCCACCAGCAGGCAGATGCCGCTGTCGGCGATGGCCTTCCGGGCGAAGTGGATGCCGTACAGCGAGCGGCTCTTGACGTAGAGGGCGCTCTCCGGGCTGTTGAAGTACTTGGGCAGCTTGGCCCCGCCGGCAGGGCCCTTGTCGGTGCGCAGGGCGCGCGCGCCGAAGGCGATCACCTGACCGCCGAGCCCATGCACCGGGAAGGTCACCCGGCCGGCGAAGAAGTCCCACGCCGTGCCGTCCTCGCGGCGCTTGATCCAGCCCGCCTTCTCCAGCAGCTCGGGATCGAAGCCCTGGGCACGGGCGGCCGTGGCGAAGGCGGCACCCTGTTCGGGCACATAGCCCAGTTGGAAGGTGCGGATCACCTCGTCGCGGAAGCCGCGCTCGTGGAAGTAGGCCAGGCCGATGCGGCGCCCCTCGTCGGTGTCCCAGAGCTGGGCGGTGCTCCATTCGGTGGCGAAGCGCTGTACGGCGGCCAGGCTCTCGCGTTCGCTGTGCTCCAGCTGCTGCTCGGGCGTGGCCTCCGTCTCGGGCAGGTCGATGTTGTACCGCTTGGCCAGCCAGCGGATCGCCTCCACGTAGCTGAGGTGCTCATGCTTCTGGAGGAAGGTGATGGCATCGCCGGCCTCGCCGCAGCCGAAGCACTTGAAGATGCCCAGGGCCGGGCTGACGTTGAAGCTGGGCGTCTTCTCGTTGTGGAACGGGCACAGACCCAGATAGCGCGGCCCCTTGCGTTTCAGGGCCACGAATTCGCCCACGACCTCGTCCACGCGGACGGCGTCCTTGACACGTTGGATGGCATCGGGGGCGATCACGGTGGAGGCCCCGCCTTCAGCGGGGATCGAAGGTACGGCGCGATGGCCCGTCAGTATTCGGCGACCACCGTGCCGGTGCTGTCGTACACCACGGTCTTGAGCAGCCCGCCGGCCTCGTCGTGGAAGCGCCATTCGCCCACCGGCGTGCCGTGGTGGTTGCGGCCCAGGTAGCGCACCGTGCCGTTGGGGTGGAACACCACGACGGGGCCATGGGTCACGCCGTCGCGGTACTCGGTCTGGCTGAGCAGGCGCCCCTGGGGGGTGAAGCTGCGCCAGATGCCATGCCGCTTCCCGTGGCGGATCACCCCGCGCAGGCTGGTGCCGTCGGGCATTTGCTGCACCTGGGGCCCGTCGTGCGGCACGGCGCGGGCGGTGTCGCCCGGCAGGGCGCCGCCGGGGTTGTTCCCTTCCGCGGCCGGTGGGGCCTGCGGTGTGCCGCAGGAGAGCGCGGCCAGGAGCAGGGACAACGGCCAGACCTTGAACGGCTGCGGGAGGGTCTGGCGGTGGCTCATTTCTCGCGGTCCACGGTGAGGTGCACGAGCCCTTCGAGGGAGCGCCGTGCCGGGGTGTCGGCAAAGGTGTGCAGCACGGCCAGGGCCTGGTCGCGGTATTCCAGCATGCGCTGGCGTGCGTGGGCCACGCCGCCCACCTCCACCACGCGGCGCACCACGCGCTCCACGGTGGCCCGGTCCTGCCGGCGGGCCTTCACGGCGCGCACCATCCAGCGGCGGTCGTCGGCGGGCACCTGGCGCAGGGCGTGGATCAGCGGCAGGGTGAGCTTGCGCTCCTTGATGTCCAGGCCGGTGGGCTTGCCGGTGCGGGCGCTGCCCTCGCCGCCCCCGGGGTAGTCGAACAGGTCGTCCTTGATCTGGAAGGCGATGCCGGCCAGTTCACCGAAGCGGCGCATGCGCTCCACCTCGTCGGCGGCGGCGCCGGCGGCGGCGGCGCCGCTGGCACAGCAGGCGGCGATCAGGCTGGCGGTCTTCTGGCGGATGATCTCGAAGTACACCTCCTCGCTGAAGTTCAGCGAACGGGCCTTCTCCAACTGCAGCAGCTCGCCCTCGCTCATCTCGCGCACGGCGCGGCTCACGATGCCCAGCAGCTCGAACTGGCGGTGCTCCACGGCCAGCAGCAGGCCCCGGCTCAGCAGGTAGTCGCCCACCAGCACGGCGATCTTGTTCTTCCACAGGGCGTTGATGCTGAAGAAGCCGCGGCGCAGGGGGCTGGTGTCCACCACATCATCATGCACCAGGGTGGCCGTGTGCAGCAGCTCGATGAGGCTGGCGGCCACGAAGCCGTTGTCGTTCACCGGCCCGAAGTGGCGCGCGCTGAGCAGGGTGAACATGGGCCGCATCTGCTTGCCCTTGCGCCGCACGATGTAGTGCATCACCCGGTCCAGTAGCGCCACGCGGCTGCGCATGGCCTCGCGGAACCGCCCCTCGAACACGCGCATTTCCCCGGCGATGGGGCGCTGGATCTCCTCGAGGCTGGGCATGGACCGGGGGCGGAGGGCAAAGATGCGCATCGGCCGGTCGGTGGGAGGCACCGCCGCTGCGGATCCCATCACCGCTGCGGACCCTTCAGGGCTTCACGGGCCGCGGTCGGTCGTCCCCGGCCAGGGTCCAGCCGCCGTTCTCCACCACGGCGCGCAGCACCACCAGGAACTCCTCCTTCTGCTTCGCGGCGGCTTCGAAGAGCCCGCTCTGCGGCAGCCGTTGCTCGATGCGGGCCTTGGCCTGGGCCTGCATGCGGGTGTGGTCCGCGGCGCTGAAATCGGCGAAGGCCCCCTCCTGCAGGTCGAAATACTTCACGTCGTGCTCCAGGGCCAGGAGCTTCGGTGCGGCCATGCCGGTGAGGCGCACCGTGCGCGTGGCCTCGTCGAAGGAGAGCCCCAGCCCGTCCAGGTCGTAGCCCACCGAGGCGCGGGCCTTCACCAGCAGGATGGCCTGCTTGCGGTTCCAGCCCATGTTCCTGGTCCAGTCGAACCACGCCGCGCTGTTGTCGCTGTAGGTGAACACTTCGCTGAGGTCGCCCTCCACCGTCACCAGCTTCAGCACCGGGCGGATGCGCTCCAACAACACGGTCTCCGTCACCTGTTCGGCCGGTGCGTCGGGCCGGTACGCCTCGCGGGTGAGGAAGAATACCAGCAGGGCGACGCCCAGCAGGACCAGGAGGCCGGTGATACGTTTCATGCGGATGCCGCAAAGGTGGCACGATGCCGCCGATACCTTTGGCCGATGCGCCGTGGGCCGATCCTTGCCGCTTGCACCGGATGGCTGGTGCTGGCGGGCTGCGGCGCGGGGCCACGGGTGGACCTGGAGGTGCTGCGCGCCGGTCGTTTCACCCTGGCGGACGGCACGCAGGCCGATGGCCGTGAACTGTTCGGCGGGGGCCACACCCTGGTGCTGACGCTCGATCCCGAATGCCCCCTGTGCCTGATGCACGCTCCGGAGCTGGCCGGGATCGTCCCCGACACGGGGTTGCGCATCGTGGGCCTTTACGCCTCGCCCTACATCGTGGCCGACAGTGTGCGGGCGTTCGCCTTGCGCCACGGGTTCGTGTTCCCGCAGGTGCTTGATCCGGATTGCACCGTGGCCGCCGCCCTGCACGCCGTAATGACCCCCGAGGCCTTTCTGCTCGACGCCGGGGGCACGGTGCTGTACCGCGGCGCCATCGACGACCGGGCCGTGCGCGCCGGCCGCAAGAAGCCCCAGGCCGCCCGGCACCACCTGCGCGACGCCCTGGAGGCCGTACGGCGTGGCCAGGCACCGCCGCAGCCGCAGGTGCGGGCCGTGGGCTGCTTTCTGGAATGCACGGAAGTGGAGGTGCCATGAGGGGGATGGCCATCATCGTGGTCCTTGCGGCCTGGCTGGCCCTGCTGCCCGGCTGTGGTCCGGTGGACCCGGTGGATGCCGTGACGGACCTGCCCGACACGGTGACCTTCGCCGGGCACATCGCCCCGCTGGTGCGCACGCACTGCATGCCATGCCACAGCCCGGGCCACGCCGGCCCCTTCGCGCTCACCACCTATGCCGAGGTCCGGCGCAAGGCGCGCACCATCCGGCATGTCACGCGGGAACGCTTCATGCCGCCCTGGCCTGCGGACACGGGGTACAGCCGGTTCGTGGGCGAGCGGGTGCTCACCGCCAGGCAGATCGCGCTCATCGGGCGCTGGGTGGAACAGGGCATGCCCCCGGGCGATACGGCCGCGCTGCCCCCGCCCCCGGTCGTCGAGGAGGCCGACGGCCTGGGCCCGCCGGACCTGGTGGTTCCCGTGCCGGGCACCTTCACCATCCCGGGTGATGGGCGCGACCGCTTCATCATCGCCAAGGCGCCCTTCGCGCTGGCGCAGGACACCTTCCTGCGGGCGGTGGCCTTCGTGCCGGGGAACCGGCGGCTGGTGCACCACATGAACGGTGCGCTCATCAACTATCCCGAGGGGGCCAAGGCCGATGTCTTCGCCGGAAGCGCCTTCCTGGATGCCGAGCAGCAGGGCGGCCCGGCGGCCTTCGCCCGCCTGGGCCTGGCCAACGACGACGGCAGCTGGCCGCCGCTGGTGCCCAGCGTGGTGAACTACCTGCCGGGGCTGGCGCCTTTGGTGCTGCCCGAGGGGCTGGGCGGGCTCTACCTGGCGCGCAAGGGCGCCTTTCTGCTCAACACGGTGCACTACGGCCCCAGCGACCGGGAGGCCGAAGACCGCAGCCGTTTCCACCTGTGGTTCGCGCCGCGTGCGCCGGAACGTCCGTTGCAGGAGCTCGCCCTGGGCAGCACGCACACGCCCGTGGTGCCGCCCCTGCACCTGGCCCCCGGCGAGGTGCGCACGTTCACCACGCGCCTCACTGTGCCCAAGGCCATCAGCGTGCTGGCGGTGAACCCCCACATGCACCTGCTGGGCACGCAATTCACGGCCTACGCGCTGCGCGGCACGGACACCATACCGCTGGTGCGGATCCGCGACTGGGATTTCCGCTGGCAGTACAGCTACACCTTCAGGCATCCGGTCGTATTGCAGGCCGGGGATGTCATCGTGGCCGAGGGCAGCTTCGACAACACAGCGGAGAACCCGGACCAGCCCTTCGATCCGCCGCGCGAGGTGCAGGGTCGCGACAGCCGGTTCATGCGCACCACCGATGAGATGTTCCAGTTCTTCGTCATTTACGTGGATCACCAGGCGGGGGATGAGGACGTGAAGCTGGGTGTGAGCGGGGAGGGGCGAGCAGCGCGCGACCGCCTACACGCGAACGCACCGCCTGGCGAGTGAATGCCCGTCCGGTCCTTCACGCGCCACTCCCCGCTCAAACCTGCGCCAGCGGATCGGGCTCGGTGACCTCGCTCGAGCGCTTGCCGCGCTGCAGCCAGCCATTCACGAAGAGGCAGCCCAGGATGAGGGCGAAGCCCAGGTAGGACCCCACGGTGAGCCGTTCCTCCTCGCCCCAGATCAGCAGGGCGATGACGATGGTGTACACGGGCTCCAGGTTCACGGTGAGCATCACGGTGAAGGGGCTGAGCTGGCGCATGACGGCGATGCCGGCCACGAAGGCGAACGTGGTGCAGACCAGGCCCAGCAACAACTGGTAGAGGATGTCGCTGGCGGGCAGCCGCCACAGCGGCGGGGCCAGGTCGCCGGTGAACAGGCCGTACAGGGCCAGTGCGGCCACCACGCTGAGCATCTCGTAGAAGCCGATGCGCAGGGCGTTGTCACGCTGGACGAGCACGCCGTTCACCACGTTGAACCAGGCGCTGAGCAGGGCGCTGAGGGTGGCCACGGCGATGCCCAGCCGGTGCTGCACCTCCAGCCCGAAGATGAGCAGCAGGGCGGCCACCACCACCACACCGAGCACCACCTCGCTCACGCGGATGCGGCGCTTGAACCAGAAGGGCTCCATGAGCGCGGTGAACACCGTGCTGGTGCTGAGACAGGCCGCGGCGATGCTGGCGGTGCTGAGCTTGATGGCCCCGTAGAAGGTGATCCAGTGGCCCAGGATGATGAGGCCCACCAGCAGGTAGTTCACCAGGCCCGGGGTGCGTGGGGAGAGGCTGCGGCGCATCACCAGGGCGGTGGCCGCCAGGCCCAGCATGCCGATCACCGTGCGCGTGTACACCAGGTGCAGCGTGGGCTGCTGGATCAGCTTGCCCAGGATGCCCGTGAAGCCCCACACGAACACCGTGACGTGCAGCAGCACGAGTGCCTGGCGTTGGGCGTTGGGCATCGGGGTTCAGGACGCGTCATCGTCCACCTTGGAGACCCCGCCGCTCACCACGAACTTCATCACATCGGCCGCCCGCGCATCGAGCAGCGTGACGTTGGCGGCCGGCACGATCACCAGGTTGCCGCTCCAGGCGAAGCTGTGCGGCATGTACACGGCCACCTTGCCCTTGGGCAGGCCCAGGTGCGCCAGGTCGTCCTCGGTGATGAAGCCGAGCCGCTCCAGGTCGCTGGAGGCGGAAAGCCGCACCAGCACCGGCCGGTCGAAGCGCCGCTTGTTGCCCACCACGGCCTCCACCAGGTCCTTGATGGCCCCGTAGAAGGTCTTCAGGAAGGGGATGCGCTTGAGCACCTCCTCGCCGATCTCGGCCACCGGCTGGTAGAGGATGGTGCTGCCCAGCCAGCCGAACAGGGTGAGGCCCACCAGCAGGGTGAGCAGGCCCACGCCCGGGATGTCGATCGGGATGATGCCGTCCAGGAAGGCGAGGGCCTTCCACAGGGCCCAGATGAGCACGGTGGCCGGCACTACCAGCAACAGGCCGCGCAGGAAGTAGCCCAACAGGATGCGGCCGATGCGGCGGGGGCCCATGACGGGGCAAAAGTAACCGGCGGCCCGAGCGCTCAGCGTCGGCCGTCGCCCTGTGTTCCGGACCATGGGTCCGGCGCATACGGCGCAAGGTGTTCACCACCGGCCAGGGGAGGGGGCTGCCGCCCGTGTGGCAGGCCGCACGGCACGGGCCAGGCCCGGCGCGTGGGCGGGGGGGGGCGGCATGGCGCGCACCGCGTCCGCGAGGGTCACGGCAGCAGCGCGTAGAGCACGGGACGGCTGGGGGCGGCGTCGTTGATCCAGTGGGCCACCTGCAGCTCCAGCAGGTACCGGCCATCGGGCACGCTGTCGGGCACGTGGATCAGTTCGGTGATGGTGCGCGCCGTGTCCACCGTGGCCGGGAAATCCCAGAAGGCGTGGTGCGCGGCCAGCACACCGCCGTCCTCCTCGCGGTCCACGCTGGGCAGGTCCACCAGCAGGTGCTTGACACCGATGCTGCGCAGCCAGGCCGTGGCGGTGCTCTGCAGGTAGGGCGGGTTGGAGCCGCACCAGTCGCGTGCCTCCTTGCCGGAGGCGTTGGGGAGGGTGCGCAGCACCAGGGCTTCGCGGGGCCGTTCGTCCAGCGTATGGCGCAACTGCTCCAGGGTGATGAGGAGGTCGGTGCGACCGTCCGGGGCGCGGCGCTGTTCGGGCCGCAGGCTGATCACTTCCGCCGTGAAGAAGTAGCGGTCGAGCATCCCGCCCACCGGGGTGACGGCGGCGTCCAGGTGGCCCACGCTCTCGGTGTGCGTGCCGTGGCCGTGGGGGTTGACGACCACGGTGCGGAAGTTGAGCGGTGCGCCCGCGCTCACGGCGTAGGTGCGGTCACCGGCCACCACGGGCTCCATGCGCACGGGGTCCACGTACCAGGCGCGCAGCCGGCCCTCCCCGGCCTGCAACGGCAGGCTCAGGTCCACGGGGCGGGCCAGGTCCACGCGGAACTTGCGTCCGTGGTGTTCGATCTCGGCGATCATGGGTCGGCGAAGAGCTCCATGGCGATGCGGTCGGCGAAGTGCCTTCCGCGTTCGGTCAAAACTAACCGGCCGTCCTCCAGTTGCGCGAGGCCCTGCGACAGGTAGTGCACGATCCGTTGCTCATTGCGCGGACGGATGTCCACCGGCAGGGCATCGAGCTGCACGCCGCGGTGGGTGCGCAGTCCGGTGAGGAGCAGTTCGTTGGTGCGCTGGGCCGCGGTGAGCGTTTCGGAATCGCTGAACACGTCCCCTTTTTCGACGGCGGCGGTGTAGCGCGCGTTGTTGGCCACGTTCCACCGGCGCGTGGTGCCCGAGAAGCTGTGCGCCGCCGGCCCGATGCCCAGGTAGGGCGCGCCCTCCCAGTAGCTGCTGTTGTGCCGGCTGAAGTGGCCGGGCCGACCGAAGTTGCTGATCTCGTAATGCAGCAGCCCCGCTTCCTTCATGCGGGCCATGAGGTGGTCGAACTGGGCCGCGGTGGCCTCATCCCCGGCGGGCACCACGCGCCCCCGCTTCACCTGGTGGGCCAGGGCGGTGCGGGGCTCCACGGTCAGGGCGTAGGCGCTCAGGTGCGGCAGGCCGTGGTCCAGCGCGATGCGCAGTTGTTCATCCCATTCGGGAAGGGTCATGCCGGGCAGGCCGTAGATGAGGTCGATGGTCCAGGAGGTGAAGCCGGCACGGGCGATGAGCGCAATGCTGCGCAGGGCCTGCCCGGCGTTGTGCGCACGTCCCATCCACGCCAGGCGGTCGTCGCGGAAGCTCTGCGTGCCCAGGCTCAGCCTGGTGATGCCCATCGCCTTCCATTGTTCCAGCCGCTCGGGGGTGATGTCGTCCGGGTTGGCCTCAAGGGTCACTTCGGCATCGCGCTGCACGCGCAGCAGGTCGCGGGCCAGCTGCAGCAGGGCGGCGATGCGTGCCGGCTCCAGCAGGCTGGGCGTGCCGCCGCCGAAGTAGATGCTGGCCACCGGGGCGTCGCCGAGCTCGCGGGCGCGCAGCACCAGTTCCTTCTCCATGGCGTCCAGCAGCGCCTCCCGGCCCCGTACCGCGGTGCTGAAATGGAAGTCGCAGTAAGTGCAGGCCTTCCGGCAGAAGGGAATGTGGAAGTAGAGGCCGGGCATGGGCGGATGGCATCAAGTGTACGGCGGCAGGGGAGTGTCTCGTCCTGAAAAAAGTTGACAGGTTAAAGGTGTTGGTCCTGTGTTAGGGTTGCAATTTCAGGTTGGTCCTGTTCGAGGTTGACATGGGCGTAATAGCTCTTCC